>SMVB01374218.1_pt1 | contig 30362 bp, 27 predicted proteins | sample 2456461 | NCBI WGS metagenome assembly SMVB01 (sample SAMN11095934, study PRJNA526329) | marine sediment metagenome | biome: Marine sediment; feature: Surficial sediment; material: Deep marine sediment; isolation source: Hadal surficial sediment | place: Pacific Ocean | collected 2014-05 | depth... | reverse complement strand
TCGAACCGACACTCCCGTGAAGGAACCGGATTTTGAATCCGGCGCGTCTACCAATTTCGCCACCCAGGCCCGAAGACGCGCATTCTGCCCAAGGCCACACCTAGAAACAACTACATCTGAAAGTTCTCTGACTAAAAGACTGAAATCGACTTGCCAGGATGTGATGCGGGTCTCCAATTGGGCGTCGAAATTTGGTGAACAGAATGTAAGTTGTGATGGTGTTCGCATACCTCGGTGCCAGCGTGCCTATTTAATAATGGCTGACTTAAAGGAGATAAGAACGTGAGCAGATTCACTTTCGTATTAGTAGTACTTCTTTTTGGTTCAAGCGCCGCTGCTGGTGGCAACAACCATGGGACGTCTGGGAATAGTGACAATGGGAATGGTTACCGCAATAGCAGTTCATTTGATGGGCAATTTGACCGAACGGACAGGGTTTGCGACGCTGTTTCAGGTAAAACGCGAGGCTTGCATGGTTTATGTGTGGCCTATTGTGAAGCGAAAGGCGTCGATAGCTTGTTCACCAAGTATCAATTTCGACCGAGTGAAGCAAAAAAGGCAGCTTCCGATAAACAATCGATCCTTAAGCGCTACAATGCGAAAAAGCGCGCGATTGACCCCCCTATGCCTTGTCTGCCTCACGAAGAGGCGACTGTAGCTTCCTGTCCTTGCTGGTCTGGGGAGGTGCTCGAAGTGAACAACTGGCTAAATCGTGGGGCGGCTGCAAAGTGTCTGAATGCGTTAAAGTCGGACGAGCTCGAAGCAGGTTCTTCAGGTTCGGACTTTGCCAAGATATTGGCGCTCAATGTGAATGTTGAGGCGAACTATTGCGTTTTAGTCGATGAAACGTCGGGCACGGAAATGCTGAAACTCATACCCGAGTCTGATGCAGCAACCTGCCGGGCTCAAGTCAAGGCCACCTGTGAGGCGCTTAACCTGGCCGGTTAATGCGCATCCCGACATTTTCGTGTTACTAAGGGGTTTGCACTTGTAAGCCTCTTCTTCTGACTCTAAAATCCGCGCTGTTTTTTTGATCCGAGAAAATTGGTCTGTACAGCCAATGCAACTAAGCGATTTTGAATACGATCTGCCTGAAGAGCTGATCGCCCAGTATCCGGCAGAAGAACGCACCGGTTCGCGTCTTCTGCAGATCACCAAAAAAACCATCGCTCACGGCGTTTTTACTGACATCGTGCGCTTGCTGGTCGCCGGCGACTTACTGGTTGTGAACAACACCAAGGTTGTCAAAGCGCGACTTCATGGGGTTAAAGATAGTGGCGGTCAAGCCGAAATATTAATGGAGCGGGTCCTCGATCCCTATTCGGCATTATGCCAGGTACGTGTCAGTAAGCCGTTGAAAGTGGGCCGTAAGATAATCGTGGCGGATGTGACCCTCACTTGTGTGGGGCGGCAGGGCCAGTTTTACCGCCTGCGCAGCGAACAGCCTTTTCTGGATATTCTGGAACAACACGGGCATATCCCTTTACCGCCGTACATTGGTCGGCCGGACAGTCTGGATTTTGACGCCGAGCGTTATCAAACGGTCTACAGCCAGGTCCCCGGTGCAGTTGCCGCACCGACTGCGGGCTTGCACTTTTCCAGCGAACTCATCGATCAGCTATCGGCTGCAGGCATAGATATTGCGCAGATTACCTTGCATGTTGGTGCGGGTACCTTTCAGCCGGTGCGCGGTGAGATTGCGGCACATGAGATGCACCGGGAGTTTTACTGCATAGATAAAAACGTCGCCGCGCAGATTGCATCGACCCAGGCGCGTGGCGGTCGGATTGTCGCCGTGGGTACGACGGTGGTGCGAGCCTTGGAGAGCGCTGCTCTGGTCGATGAGAGCGGCGCGGTTCGCGCGGGTGCCGCAGACACTCGCCTGTTTATCAAGCCGGGTTTTTGTTTTCAGGTGGTCGACGCCATGATCACTAATTTTCACCTGCCTGGCTCAACGCTAATGATGTTGGTCAGCGCATTCGCTGGATATCAAGAGATTATGGACGCCTATCGGCAAGCCGTGGCCGAACGGTATCGGTTTTTTAGTTACGGCGATGCGATGTGGTTGGAGCGTGGCGATGTTTGAGGTCAGTAAAACAGACGGCAGTGCGCGTCGCGGTCATTTGCAATTGCCGCACGGAATGGTTGAAACACCCGTCTTCATGCCTTGTGGGACCTACGGCACGGTAAAAGGTATGAGCCCTCGGGACATTGCCGATGTCGGCACGCAAATGCTGCTCGGTAATACCTTCCACCTCATGTTGCGTCCGGGTGATGAGCGCATTCACGGTTTTGGTGGTCTTCACGAGTTCATGCAGTGGTCAGGTCCGATCTTGACCGATTCAGGAGGTTTCCAGGTGTTCAGTCTGGGAGAGTTGCGCAAGCTGAACGAAGAAGGCGTAGTGTTCCGCTCACCGGTCAATGGGGACAAGGTCAAGCTGACCCCAGAGTCGTCGATTGCGGTGCAGCGAAATTTAGGTTCCGACGTAGTGATGGTACTGGATGAGTGCACCGCTCATCCGGCTACTGAAAGCCAGGCCCGTGAGTCGATGCAACTATCCATGCGATGGGCTCAGCGATGCCGCGATACGTTTGACGTACAGGACGGGAATTTGTTGAATCCCGAAGCGAAGCTTTTCGGCATCGTGCAAGGTGGCATGTATGACGAACTGCGGCGGCAAAGCATCGCGGCGCTGCAAGAGGTCGGGTTCGATGGCTATGCCATTGGTGGATTGTCAGTGGGCGAAAGCAAACAGGACATGGACAATGTGATGCAGGCTTTATTACCGCATATGCCGGTAGATAAGCCTCGCTACCTGATGGGTGTGGGCACGCCCGCAGACCTGGTACGAGGCGTCGCACTTGGTGTCGATATGTTCGATTGCGTCCTGCCGACACGCAATGGTCGCAATGGCTATCTGTTCACCTCCCAGGGCGTGGTCAAGATTCGTAATGCTCAACACCGCAGTGCGGATATACCGCTGGATCCGGAGTGCGCATGCTATACCTGCGCCAACTTTTCCCGTGCTTATCTGCATCATTTGGACCGTTGTGGGGAAATGTTGGGAGCGATGCTGATGACGCGGCACAATCTGCATTATTATCATGACCTCATGGCTAGATTGCGCGCCGGAATCGAAACAGGTACATTCCGCACCCTCGTCGATACCCTCCACAACGATTGGAATTCTAAATGAGTCTCTTTGAAACGACTGTATATGCAGCCCCGGTAGGTGACACTGGTGGTGACAGTGGACTGATCAACCTCCTATTCCTGGGCGGCTTTGTACTTATCTTCTACTTTCTCCTGATTCGACCACAGAATAAACGCCGCAAAGAGCACCAGGCGTTGGTCGGCAATTTGTCTAAAGGCGATGAAATTGTTACTTCGGGTGGCGTTGTTGGCGTGATAAATAAAGTGCAAGACGACTTTCTAAAGGTGCAGGTTGGTGACAACGTAGAGATGCGGATACAGAAATCTGCCATCAGTGCGACGCTGCCAAAGGGCACTATCAAGTCCCTTGATGCTCAATAACTACTACTCATAACGACTAAGAGCTAGAACTATGGCTGAACCTGGGCTCGGTGGTCCGACGCTGCTGGGTGTTCCCCGGCGCAACAGCGCTGTTCCAAATACATTTCGACCGTGGCAGTACACGCTGATCGTCTTTGTACTGGTTTTAGGAGCGCTGTATTCGGCGCCTAATTTATTCCAACCTGATCCGGCATTGCAGATCAGATCCACGGATGCGTCCGCTTCCCTCAACTCGTTACAGGCGGCACTCGCTCGCGCAGAAAGTGCGCTGGCTGATGCATCGATACCGGTTATCGCAACTGAAATACAAAATGGCACTGCGCTGATCCGAGTTGATAGCGACGACAACCAACGCAAGGCGCAGGCATTGGTAAACGAATTACTCAATACCGCCGACGAGAGCTATGTCGTCGCCTTGAACCGAGCGAGTACTACCCCGCAATGGTTGCGAAACCTGGGTGGCAAACCCATGTCCTTGGGTCTCGATCTATCCGGTGGAGTGCACTTTTTGCTGCAAGTGGATATGGACAATTATCTGGCCTCCGTTGTCAGTAGCGCTGCGGTGGGTATGCAGGATAAGTTGCGCGAAGCGCGCGTGCTGTATGTACCCAACCGTGAATGGGTGGACGACCTGGATATCAACGTCGCGTTTACGACAGCTGATGAACGTGACCGGGCCAGCGAAGTGCTGGTTGAATACCAGGACTATCAGATTCGTGAGCAGGTTGTCGATGGCAACCCCGGTTTGGTATTCAAGTTGACGCAGGAGCGCATTGCTGCTTTCGAAGATCGGGCGATAAGTCAAAACCTCACCAGCTTGCGCAACCGGGTTAACGAACTCGGTGTCGCCGAACCTCAGGTGCAGCGGTTAGGTCGCTCGCGTATTGTCGTCGACCTGCCCGGCATCCAGGACAGCAGCCGGGCCAAAGCGATCCTCAATAAGTTCGCCAACCTGGAATTTCGTTTGGCAGCGCTGCCGAACACCGCGCGCTTTCAGCGCGAAACATTTGAGTATGAAGGGCGCTTGCAAGACGTTTTACGCCGCAACATAGTTACCGGCAACAACGTACAGGATGCAAAACAGGGCTTCGATCCGGAAACCTCTCAGCCACAAGTCAGCATCGAATTAGACAGCGAGGGCGGCAATCGTATGTTTGATGTGACCAAGGACAATGTCGGTCGCGACATGGCGATTCTGTACATTGAACAAAAACCTATTGTTAGAAACGTTGAACGTGACGGCGAGATCGTCAAGATATTTGAGACCGTAGAAGAACGGCGTCTGATCAGTGTGGCAAATATCAAGTCTGCGCTGGGGTTTCAATTTCGCATTACCGGGCTAAGTATACGCGAGGCGCAAGATCTAGCGTTGCTGCTCAGGGCGGGTGCTTTGGCCGCGCCGATGTACATCGTTGAAGAGCGCACCGTTGGTGCTCAACTCGGTGATGAAAACATCAAAAGTGGCTGGCAATCCGTCGCTATCGGCTTCGTCTGTGTGCTGATGTTCATGCTGTTCTATTATCGGGGGTTTGGTTTCGCGGCGAACATTGCGCTGACCATAAACTTGATGCTGCTGATAGCCATCATGAGCGTGCTGGGTGCAACCCTGACAATGCCAGGCATCGCAGGCATTGTGCTCACCGTAGGTATGGCGGTAGATGCCAATGTGTTGATCTTTTCACGCATACGCGAAGAATTGAAAGAGCGACCACCGCAGATGGCTATCCAGGCTGGGTTTGAACGGGCTATATTGACTATTACCGACGCCAATGTGACTACTTTCTTAGTTGCTATCATTCTGCTGTCCATTGGCAGCGGGCCAGTGCGGGGTTTTGCGGTGACGCTGTCAGTGGGCATTGTCACCTCGATGTTCACGGCGATCATGGTGACGCGGGCAATTGTTAATTTGATGTATGGCGGCCGCAAGCTGGAGGGCCTGAAAATATGAATACGCCCAATTTTGATTTCATGGGCAAGCGTCGCATCGCATCCATCGGATCTGGGATTTTGTTGCTCATTTCCTTCACCGCGCTGGCTGTCAACGGTCTCAACATGGGACTGGACTTTACCGGCGGGTCGCTGGTGGAGCTGAGTTTTACACAGGATGTAGATGCTCAGGATTTGCGCGGTGTTCTTGACGACAATGGTTTTGCCAATGGCACCGTGCAGTACTTTGGCTCAAACAGAGACATATTGATCCGCATGCCGCCGCAGTTGGATATAGACCAGTCAACCATGGGTGACCGTATATTTACGACCCTGAGCGGCCATTTTGAAGGCGTTGAATTGCGTCAGTCCAACTTCATTGGTCCAGCCGTGGGGGAAGAACTCACCGAAGACGCCGGACTGGCTTTGCTGACCGCTTTGATTGTCGTGATGCTTTATATATATTTTCGCTTTACCAAGCAGTTTTCGATCGGTGCCGTAGTAGCACTGGTCCACGACGTTTTTATCGTGCTCGGTTTCTTTGCGATATTCCAATGGACATTTGATCTCACTGTGTTGGCGGCCTTGTTGGCAGTTATAGGCTATTCGTTGAACGACACCATTGTGGTTAGTGACCGTGTGCGTGAAAATTTCCGTAAGCTCCGTAAACGCACGCCGGTGCAGGTCATAAACGAGTCCCTCAATCAAACCCTTGGTCGCACTTTAGTGACTTCAATGACCACCTTGTTTGTATTGCTGGCATTGTTGTTCGCAGGTGGGGAAGTAATTCGAGGGTTTGCGCTGGCCTTAAGTATTGGTGTCGTCGTCGGCACCTATTCTTCGATTTACGTTGCTGCGAGCGTGTTGCTGCTGCTGAAAATATCCCGTGAAGATCTGTTGGTGCCGGAGAAAGAAGAAAATACCGAAGGCAGTTTTCCCTAAACGAATTCAGACGCCGCTCGCCTTGATGATTTGCACCATGGCCCGCAGGCATTTTGGATTGCCGGCAACGATATCCCCGGTTTGCCAATAGCTTTCTCCGCCTTCGAGGTCCGCGATGAAACCGCCGGCTTCGCGTACCAGGACAATGCCCGCGGCGATGTCCCACTGGCTCAATCCCATTTCCCAGAACCCATCAGTTCGACCGGCTGCGACGTAAGCCAGATCCAGCGCTGCACTGCCGGCACGGCGAATGCCGCGACAGCTGCCGGTGAGTGCCTTTAAGGATGCCATGTAATGATCCAGACGTTGCATGCTGCCAGGTGGGATGCCGGTGCCTAAAACACAATCTTCCAGCTTTGTGCGTTGACTGACACGTATGCGTTTGCCATTCAACTGGGCGCCGTAGCCGCGACTGGCGACGAATTCTTCGTGCCGAATGGGGTCGACGATGACGCCGTGTTCCAGGTGATTGCCTTTTTTCACGGCGATCGATACCGCGAAATGCGGGATGCCCTGGAGGAAGTTCAGGGTGCCGTCTAACGGATCTATGATCCAGGTATATTCGTGTTCAGAGTCGGGTTCTGGAGATTCTTCCGCTACAATCGCGTGCTCAGGATAGGCTTGTTTGATGGCGGCAATGATCATGTGCTCTGCGTCAATGTCCACGTCAGAGACAAAGTCGTTGGGTGCTTTGGTTTGGATATTTCGTTCGTCGGGCCGATCGAAGGCCTGAACGATAAAATCTGCTGCGGTACGTGCGGCGCGCAGCGCAATGTTGGCCATGGGTTGCATAAAAAATGGTTCGCGAAATGGTCTTCGACAGAGGTGCGCTATCCTACACGACATTATCGTTTATTAGAATTTGGTAAATAGCCGGGGAGGTCGAAAGCAATCTGTGTTGAGTCAAATTAAAATCGTGCTTGTGGAACCGAGTCATCCAGGCAACATCGGCGGCGCGGCGCGGGCGATGAAAAATATGGGGCTAAGCAACTTGGTGGTCATCAAGCCCAAACGTTTTCCAGACCCACAGGCAGATTGGCGTGCTGCAGGCGCGCTCGATGTGCTGGATAATGCTGTCGTGCTGGACAACGTCGAGCAGGCTATCGCAGACTGCCATTGGGTGGTAGGGACCAGTACGCGATCGCGCAAAATTCCCTGGCCGGTAGCGGATGCAAAAAAGATCGCAGCACAGATAGTCGTACAACCACCCGAGGCGCAAATCGCCATCCTTTTTGGGCGGGAAGACAATGGTTTGAGCAATGAAGAATTGCAAATGTGTCATTACCACCTGCAGATTCCTGCAACCGCATCTTACTCCTCGCTTAACCTGGCCATGGCGGTGCAGGTGGTGTGTTACGAGTTGTACCAGGCGAGTCTGGTCACTGAACCGTCACCCACCTGGGACCGTAGTCTGGCGACTTCAGCACAATTGAATTATCTGCTTTCGCATATTGAACAGACGCTGCAGGAAGCGGGTTTTCTCGACGCTGAAAACCCTGGCCAAACGATGACCCGGCTGCGACGTTTATTCTCCCGGGTGCAATTGGATGAGACGGAAGTGCAGATTCTGCGGGGTGTTTTTAAACATCTGGGTAAACTGCGCTCAGGCCAATAGTGCCGTTGGCAATAGTGGAGTATTTTAGTCGGGTATTGCATACTCGCTCTTATGCGTTTGACCACGAAGGGCCGTTATGCGGTCACAGCGATGTTGGATATCGCACTGCATTCAGGATCTGGTCCTGTCAGTGTGCAAGACATTGCGCTGCGTCAGGGTATCTCTTCGGCCTATCTGGAACAGATTGCCGGTCGCTTGAAACGAATAGGCTTGCTGTCCAGTCACCGTGGGCCCGGGGGCGGCTACTGTCTTGGGCGCGATGCTGCACAGATAAGTATTTCTGCCATTATTGCAGCGGTTGGCGAGGGCGTCGATGCGACACGCTGCGCTGGCCGGGAAGATTGTCAGGAAGGCCATATGTGTTTGACTCACGATCTCTGGGTAGACCTGTCCGCGCAAATCGATGGCTTTTTACAGCATATTTCGTTGGCCAGTTTGGTGAATCGTGAAGATGTGCTGAGGGTGAATCAACGCCAGGATCAGGAACAGGATCAAGATCACGGCGATTCAGTCGATGCCGACATTCGCATCGCGGCGACTCTTTTAAGCTAGAAGAAGTTGAGTTAAAAGAAACCGCGTTAGACAAGCCGCTTTTTGGATATAGACACAACACACATGAAGCTACCCATTTACCTGGACTATGCCGCGACTACGCCGGTTGATCCCCGCGTTGCCCAGAAGATGAGCCGCTGCTTGCTTGTGCAGGGTAATTTTGGCAATCCCGCATCTCGTTCACATGCTTATGGTTGGCAGGCGGAAGAGGCAGTAGAAAATGCACGGGTGCAGGTAGCTCGTGTATTGCACGCCGACCCACGAGAAATCGTATGGACTTCAGGTGCGACTGAATCTGACAATCTGGCGATAAAGGGCGCAGCCTATAAGGCAAGCCGTAGACACATCATCACCACCCGTGTTGAGCACAAGGCGGTGCTTGATACCTGCGAATTTCTGGCCTCGGAAGGTCTTGAGATCACCTATCTGCAAGCCGATGCGCACGGGCGTGTAGAGGCGGATATTGTGCGTCAGGCGATACGCGAAGATACGTTGCTGGTCTCTGTCATGCATGTTAACAACGAGCTCGGCTCGATAAACGATGTGGCTGCGATTGGCAAAATATGTCGCGAACGCAACGTTCTGTTTCATGTCGATGCGGCGCAAAGCTTCGGCAAGTTGGAAATCAACGTTGAAGATATGTGTATCGATCTGTTGTCGATATCTGCGCACAAACTATATGGCCCCAAAGGCATGGGCGTGTTGTATGTGCGCCGTGAACCACCCGTGAAATTGCAGCCGCTCATTCATGGTGGTGGTCATGAGATGGGCATGCGATCGGGCACCTTGGCAACGCACCAGATTGTTGGTCTCGGTGAAGCCGCTGAACTGATGCAAGCACATATGCACGAGGAGGAGGCAAGGCTCTCCAGTCTACGACAACGTTTGCTCGCACATCTGCAACAGATCCCGGATATATTTATTCACAGCCATCCTGAGCATAATTTGCCGTCCATTCTAAATTTCGGCTTTGCGGCTGTAGATGGCGAAACAATGCTGCTTGCATTAGATGATCTGGCCATCTCCAGTGGCTCGGCTTGCAACTCGGCATCTGTAGAGCCTTCATTTGTGTTACGAGCGATCGGTGTGCCGGATGACATAGCCCAGGCATCCTTCCGGGTCAGTTTTGGTCGTTTCACAACGGCAGACGAGATAGACCATGCAGGGCAACGATTAGCTGAAGTTGTAGGGCGATTGCGCGGGCCCTGAGCTTGCGTATAATACGCGCCCGCTGGTACCCCGGATCGTTGGGTATTTCCTTTATAAATTAAACACATAGCAGCGCCTATCCAGACGATAGGTGCATGGAGATCAATATGGCAGTAGAGCGCACGCTTTCTATTTTAAAACCTGACGCCGTCGCGCGAAATTTGATCGGTGAAATCTATTCCCGTTTTGAAAAAGGCGGCCTGAGGATTCTGGCCGCAAAAATGTTAATACTGAGCGCAGAACAGGCTCAAGGCTTCTACGCAGATCATGATGGCAAGCCTTTCTTTGCCGATCTTTGCAGTTACATGCGCTCCGGCCCGGTAGTTGTGCAGGTGCTTGAAGGTGAAGATGCCATCGCCACTAATCGTCGCCTGATGGGTGCTACCGATCCATCTGAAGCCGCCCCGGGAACGATTCGAGCTGATTTCGCGAAGTCCATCGACGCCAATGTTGTGCATGGGTCCGATTCGCCGCAATCAGCGGCGCGGGAGATTAGTTTCTTTTTTGCCGACGATGAAATTTACCCGCGCAAGTAGGCAAGCAAGGGATCGCCACTAGATTATGAGTGTATGCCATGAGCGAACTGCTTAACCTTTACGGCCTCGATCGGGAGCAACTACAGGCGCTGTTCATTGAACAGGGGCTACAGGCTTTTCGTGGTCGTCAGTTGATGAAATGGGTATATCATCAGGGGCTCACGGACTTTGATGCCATGACAGACCTGCCCAAAAGCATGCGTACATGGTTAAGTGAGGCCGCTTGTTTTGAACTACCCCGGGTGCACGACTATCTGGTCTCTAAAGATGGGACCTGCAAATGGGTACTCGATGTAGGTGCAGATAATTGTGTCGAAGCGGTGTTGATACCCGAAAAAGGTCGAAACACGCTTTGTGTTTCTTCCCAGATCGGTTGCACGCTCGACTGCAGTTTCTGTGCCACGGGCAAGCAGGGCTTTAGCGGTAATTTACCAGCGGCGGCTATTGTCGGGCAATTGGTCCTGGCAAACGCGGTACTTGCCGAGCGCGGCCAACATGTGACCAACATTGTGCTCATGGGCATGGGTGAGCCGTTGCTGAATTTTGATGCGGTAGTTACTGCGACCAATATCATGATGGATGATCTGGCTTTCGGTTTATCCAAACGGCGGGTTACATTGAGTACCGCGGGTGTGGTGCCCGCAATATACAAGCTGGCGGAAGTCAGTGATGTATCGTTAGCGATTTCGCTGCACGCGCCAACCAATGAGCTGCGTAGTGAGCTGGTGCCGATAAATCGAAAGTATCCCATTGAAGAATTGCTCGAAGCTTGCCGTCACTATGTGGAACATTTGGGCGAGCGGCGCAAGTTGGTGATTGAATATACGCTCATGCGCGGCGTCAACGACCAGCGTGAGCACGCCGTGGCTTTGGCCAGATTGCTCAAAGATGTGCGCTGTAAGATAAACTTGATTCCGTTTAATCCGTTTCCTGCGTCGGGCTATGAAACGCCGGAGCAAAAGGATATTTATGATTTCCAGACGTACTTGATGAATAAGGGATATACGACCATGCTGCGCACCACCCGAGGTGACGACATTGGCGCGGCCTGCGGTCAGTTGGTGGGTAAGGTAAGAGATCGAACTAAACGTCAAGCCCGATATCTCGCTCGGGTCAAAGCAGTGGAAGTTGCATAATGAATACATCTGGACCACGAATGTACTTAGCTTATAGAAGTTTGCTGCTGTTGCTGCTGGCAATGCTGGCGACAAGTTGTGTGACTGAGGTCACCGGAGGTATACCTGGTCCAGCGAGCGACGAAAGACAGGCTCGCGCGCAGTTGGATCTGGCGCGTGGTTACATGGCACAAGGGGATTACAGTCGTGCCAGGGTGCCACTGCTCAAAGCGTTGGAGATTGAGCCTCGAAAAGCTGAAGGCCACGTATTGCTGGCGGTGTTGCTTACGGCAGAACAGGAATATGAGTTGGCCGAAGCACGCTACAAATTGGCCCTCAAATACGATCGGCAGAATGCCTTGGCGCTTAACAACTACGGTTCCTTCCTCTATGAACGAGGAAGGTTTTCAGATTCAGTACAGATGCTATTGCGGTTGGTTAAAGATACCAACTACCCAGGTCGTTCCCAGGCTTTTGAAAATCTCGGGCTCGCGCAACTGTTCGCTGGTGACCAATCCGCCGCTGAGGCAGCATTTGTTCGTGCGTTGGAGCTTAACTCGAGTCAATCTCGAGCGAGTCTGGAGCTGGCGGATTTGTCTTATGCCCGGGGCGACTATGAGGCCGCAGAGGCACACCTGCTTACATACAAAGCTCTGGCTAAACAAAGCGCGAGGAGTTTTTGCCTGGCGTTGAAACTTGCAACACACGCGGGTGATGAGGATGAGATCCTTCGCTATACCCTGGCTCTGAAGAATCTTTTCCCTGAACAGGCCGACCAATGTCAGGCGAAGAGCTAACTAACCGGGCTGCAGACGGCAGCCCGGGCAATGTACTTGCCCTGGCCAGAGTGGCGGCGGGCTTGACCCAGCGTGAGGTGTCAGACGCTCTGCATTTGCCGGTAACCACCGTGGCTGCACTCGAGATTGATGACAAAGAGCAACTTCCCGCACATGTGTTCACCAGAGGGTATGTACGAGCATATGCCAAGCTGCTGGAACTTGATCCAGACCCATTGGTAGCAGCTTTATCTGCTGCAAATCAAGCAGATGAAGATGGGCTTAACCATGCATCGCTAAACGCTAACGACGGCATCATTGCCCGTATGATGCCTGGTCTTGAATTGAGCAAGCTCAAACAATCAAAGCTGCTGGGTGGTGCCGTGGCGGTGTTGGTGGTGGTGCTGATGATTTGGGGGCTGGCTTCTCTGCTGGGGGATGATACCAGCGAAGCAGCAGCGAACGAGGTTGTGCAGGCGACTGTAAAGATAGAAGAGACAGATTTGATCGCGCTTGAAGCGGATGCTGAAGTCCGCCCTGATAGCAATACAGACACAGATGCCGGCGCGACTGAGGTGCCGGTGGAACATTTACCGGAGCCAGTTGCGGTGGATACTGAGCAGGTCTCAAACATTGATCTGCGCTTGGCTGGTGAAGGGGTTGTGGCTCGAAGATTGACCGAACTTGGTGAAGACCGCTTGAGCTTGAGATTTACCGAAGAATGTTGGGTAGAGATCAAGAATGTTGCGGGTGCAGTGCTGTTTGGCGATTTAGGGCGCGCTGGGGGGCAGATTGAACTGGTCGGTACAGGACCATTCAGAGTTTTGCTGGGCTATGCACCGGGCGTGCATCTGGAATACAACTCAGTAGCCGTCGCGCTGGCGCCGCACACACGCAACAACGTCGCGTCCCTGGTCCTGGGGCAATAGGCTCGCGGGAGGCATCATGGTCCAGGCGGTTCGAGGTATGCGTGATGTGTTGCCGTTAGAGGCGAGGCGTTGGCGTCAGATCGAAAACACCGTACATCAGATCATGCAGCAATTCGCCTATGAAGAAATTCATTTGCCTCTGCTTGAGTTCACTGAATTGTTTGCCCGCGGCGTCGGCGAGGCGACGGATATCGTCGAGAAAGAGATGTATACCTTGGCGGATAGAGACGGGGACAGTCTTAGCCTGCGTCCTGAAGGCACCGCGAGCTGCGTCCGGGCGTTGCAGGAAAATGGGTTGCTCTATAACCAAACGCAAAAGGTTTTTTATGCAGGACCGATGTTTCGTTATGAGAAACCACAGAAGGGGCGCTATCGGCAATTTTATCAGATCGGTGCAGAGGCCTTTGGTTATACCGGTCCGGACATAGATGCCGAACTCATATTGCTGGCCGCAGAATTCTGGCGCGCACTGGGCCTGGAGGAACGGGTGCGGTTGGAAGTAAATACCCTCGGTTCATACGACGCCCGGCAGGCATACCGATCCGCCTTGGTAGATTATTTACAACCGCATGCCGCTGAACTCGATGACGATAGCCGGCGTCGACTGAAGACCAATCCGCTGAGGATTTTGGACAGCAAGAATGCTCAAACCCAGGCGCTGCTCGCAACTGCGCCACAACTGCCTGAGTTCATCGACGATGAGAGCCAGGCTCACTATGCTGGACTTTTGGCGTTATTGGATGACCTGGGAATTAGTTACACCACCAACTCAAACCTGGTGCGAGGTCTGGATTACTATACCCACACCGTGTTCGAGTGGATAACAGATGACCTGGGCGCTCAGGGTGCGGTATGTGCGGGAGGGCGTTACAACGGCTTGGTCGAACGCCTCGGTGGTCGCGCCATGCCTGCCGCAGGGTTTGCCATGGGTCTCGATCGAGTGTTGTTGTTGCACGAGGTCGTTCATCAAAACGCGGTTGGTTCTGCGGTTGATATTTATGTCTGTCATGCAGGGGATGAACTGGCTAGCGAAGCCCAGCAGTTAGGACACCGGCTACGTAGGGCAATTGCACGCCGAGTTGATAGCTCTGCCACCTGTGGAAATACCCATACAGTCAAGGTGCGAGTTAATATGGGTGGTGGCAATTTGAAGAAGCAAATGAAGCGCGCCGATACCAGTGCAGCCACCTGGGCGGTGTTGATTGGGGCCGAAGAAATGCAGTCAGGTGTGCTGACGATTAAGAACTTGAGAGACGGTCAGCAGCGCCAGTTAGCTGAAGCAGATTTCGTCGAGCATGTATTGCTGGCGAAGCATATAAATAGTGATTAAGTAGAAAAGACTCAACAAAGGGGTTTTGGGTGTCAGAGTATCTGAGCGAAGAAGAACAAATAGCCAAGATGAAGTCCTGGTGGGACGATAACGGTACCTTCCTTGTCGGCACCATCGTCATCGCCATTTTGGCGATTGGCGGATGGCGATACTACGATGGATATCGTGTCGACCAATCTCACGAAGCGTCCCGCGAGTATGCGGCCTACCTTGCAGCAGATGAAGCGGGTAAGCGAGCGGCCTTTGACGAGATTGCCCAAAATTTCAACGGCAGTGCTTATCACGTGTTCGGTTTATTCGATCAGGCTCAGGCTGCCTTGAGCGCAGGTGACATGCCCCGAGCAGAGGCATTGTTAACAGAGGTGGTTGACCAATCCAGCGATGACTTACTGGTGGATCTTGCCAAAATTCGTTTGGCAAAGGTGCAGCAAGGACTTGACCGCTCTGCACAGGCGCTGGCTACTCTGGCTTCCATCAGGCATGAGGGATATCGCTCTTGGGGATTGGAAGCCAAGGGTGACATACATGTTGCACGCGGTGAATTGGAACTCGCCCATGCGGCTTATGAAGCAGCGCAGGCAAGCCTGCAAGAAGGAGATCAGCGACCGGTGCTGGCAATGAAGCTGAATAACGTGGCACCCTTTGAAGGGCAGTATGTTCCTTTTGCCGACACCCTTGAAGAGGTATTGCAGAAGGCACAAGAAACACTCAAGCAAGCAGAAGAAGCCAGCGATGATGACTGATCTCTATCCGCGCTGGTTATCATTGGTGAGTGTTACCTTGTTAATGGCAGGGTGCAGTTGGTTTTCCTGGCTGCCCTGGGTCGATGACAAAGACCAGGAAGTAGACCTCACCGAGCCGTCTGAACTGGTCAAGTTCAAAGCTGAAATAAAATTAGAGCGTCTATGGAAAACTGGCATCGGTGATGGCCTGGGCAAGAAATATTTGCGCCTGGCGCCGGTAATAGTTGCTGATCGGATCATCGCTGCCGATGCTTACGGCAATGTTGAAGCGCGTAACAGGTTCACTGGTAAACGCATATGGAAAAGCAAGATCGGTAGCGTGCCTGGTGGCTTCTTCGCTGCGCTCAACTTTTTTGACCGGCGAGATTATAGCTTTGTCGCTGGCGGTGTTGGTGCCGGCGCCGGTCTGATTTTGTTAGGCACTACAGAAGGTGCAGTGATTGCCCTTAATGTCGGTGACGGCGTAGAACTATGGCGTGCGGAACTAGGGAGTGAAGTTATATCGCAACCAACAGCCGATACGAAATCGGTGTTTGTGCAAACCATCGATGGGCGCTTGCTGGCGTTAGACAACAAAAACGGGGAAGTGCTTTGGTCGTTCGATAACCAATTGCCGATCCTTACCCTGCGGGGCACCAGCAGTCCGGTGGTGGCGGATAACATCGTCTATGCTGGATTTGCAAACGGCAAGGTTGCAGCGCTGCGAACAGCCAATGGCGAGCCAATCTGGGAGCATCGGGTGATGTTGCCTGAAGGTCGATCAGAGTTGGAGCGGATGGTCGACGTAGATACAAAACCGTTGATCAGCGGCGGAGCGGTCTTTGTAGGTGCCTACCAGGGACGAATTAAATCGCTATCCCGCCGCGACGGCCGGCCGCGCTGGGAGCTTGAAGTCTCCACCTTTCTCGACCTCGCAGAAGGTTATGGACATATCTATGCTGTTGACGACGAAGATGTTATCCGTGCTATAGATGCACAGACCGGAGAAGTCTCCTGGGTGCAGGAGGATTTTAAGCGGCGCAAACTGAATTCGCCGGTAGCTTTCTCCAACTATCTTGCAGTTGGAGACGCTGAAGGTTATTTACACATCATCGCGCAGCGCGACGGGCGCCATCTCGGCCGCCGCAAGCTTGATGGTGACGGTATCCGCAGCGCAATGGTGCTGGGTGATACGACGCTGTATGTGCTGGGTAATTCGGGTAGTCTGCATGCCCTTAAGATTGAGTTGAAATAAATCATGATTCCCACCGTTGCCTTGGTGGGCCGCCCTAACGTCGGCAAATCCACGCTATTCAACAAACTCACGAAAAGTCGGGATGCGCTCGTCGCAGACGTTCCTGGTCTGACTCGTGACCGTCGCTACGGTCGATGTGATCTCCTTGGACAAACCATAACCTTGATAGATACCGGCGGGTTGTTTGGTGATGATGTGCTGTCTGCATCGTTAACTCATCAAACCCAGGTGGCGGTAGCCGAAGCCGATGTCGTTGTGTTGATGTTCGATGGCAGGGAAGGGATAACGAATGCTGATGAAGAGGTCGTCAGCTACCTGCGGCGGGAGAATGTCAGTTATGTTCCTGTGGTAAACAAGATTGATGGTGTCAGTGAAGATCAGGCACTCGTTGATGTGTCGAAATTTGGCTTCGATGCTCCTCTGCTGATTTCTGCCAGTCACAGTCGTGGTTTGCAAAGTCTACAGCAGGCATTGGTCGCCAAGTTATCGGAACTGGATGCGTTCGATGACGCAGAAGCTTTGCCAGAACTCGACGGTATTCATGTTGCGGTGGTCGGACGGCCAAATGTGGGCAAGTCGACATTGATCAACAGGCTCATTGGAGAGGATCGGCAGGTCGTGTTTGATCTGCCGGGCACCACCAAAGACGCCATCGACATACCGTTTCACCGGGATGGTACAGATTATGTGCTCATTGATACTGCCGGTGTCCGACGCAAAGGCCGGGTGAATGAGATTACGGAAAAGTTTTCAGTGGTTAAAGCCCTGCAGGCAATGGATCGGGCGCACGTGGTCATTCTGGTGGTGGATGCCACCGAAGGCATTGTCGAGCAAGATCTGCATGTGCTGACGTACGCCGTAGATGCTGGAGCAGCTTTGATTGTCGCCGTGAATAAATGGGACGGCTTGGATCCGGACCAGCGCGCCCATGTGGAATACACTGTCGACCGACGCCTCAATTTCATTCCCTGGGTATTGATACAGCGTATCTCCGCTCTTCACGGTACGGGTGTCGGGCATCTGTTTGGTTTGATCAATACGGTTTATGAGGCAGGTAAATTCGACGTTGCCACTTCCTTGTTAACGAAACTGCTGCGTAATCTGGTTGCATCCCACCCGGCGCCAACGGTTCGCGGTCGTCAGATAAAAGTGAAAGTGGCGACCCGCGCAGGCAACCATCCGCCCACCGCCATTGTCCACGGTAATCAGCTGGAGTCGTTACCGACGAGCTACAAACGCTATTTGGAAAATGGTTTTCGTGAGGCGCTCAACCTTGTCGGCAATCCTGTCAAACTGGTCTTTCGTGAGGCTGACAACCCTTATGCAGGGCGCAAGAATGTACTAACACCCCGTCAAAAAGCGCGCCGCGAAAGAGTCATACGACATCGTAAGAAGAACTAGCAGCTTAAGTTGCTAGTTCGGGTCTGCAGCCGTGTCAACGGTTTGTGCATTCAATGCTTGCATGAAAAGCTCTGGGTCTACTCGATTGCCATTCAAGCTGACTGACCAGTGCAGGTGTGGTCCTGTCGCTCGTCCGGTTGCGCCCACTTTGCCGATTTCCTGTCCTTGAATGATGCTGTCACCGACATCTACCAATAATTCTGAAAGGTGACAGTACATGGTGATGAGTCCCTGGCCGTGGTCGAGGAACAGCGTGTTGCCGTTGAAATAAAGATTGTCGGCGAGGGTAATGGTGGCGTTACCCGCTGCGCGTACAATCGTGCCTCGATCTGCGGCGATATCCAGGCCGCTGTGCGGACTACGTGGTTCACCGTTGAAGAAGCGTCGGTGCCCATACAAGCTGGTGGTGATGCCGTGCAGGGGCATCTTGAAACCGGCCCCTAAATCGACCGGGTCAGCGAAAGTGTTGTATAGCGCACGCTGGCGTACTGATTCCTCTCTTATCCGATCGAGGCTGGCTGGTGGTGGGTTGACCATGGCCTTGTTAGTGAGGGTGATATGCTGTTCCGTGTAGGCCTTGTCCATGACGATGAACTCGTGGCTAAGCTGTTGCGAACCGAGCCGGTAATTAAGTGCAGCCGCGCCTGTTGCCTGACTGATGGGGATGCCAATGAGGGCGGCGTCAGCAACGCGCATCACCGGCTTGTTTTGGAAACTCACCTGGCTGGCACCTTCGGGTATCGGCCACAGGTAAACGCCGCCAGGAACAACCGGTACGGAGAAAGCCAGTAGCGGAAGCAGCAATGCAATCAAGGTGCTAACTGCTTGTATTGAGGTTTGCATCATGTTTCTGATCTGTTTGCAGGAGTGGCGCCGGGGTGAATTTCTTCAATCTGAGCAATAATAGAGCCGTCCTGTAAATAGGTGATTGTCTGATTGCCAGGCTCAAGACCGGCCACGGACGACACCACGTTGCCGTTATTGTCTGTCACCAAGCCATATCCGCGACCGATGGTTGGTAGCGGGCTGACGCTGTTTAACATGCGGCTCAGAGCGGACAGTCTTTGTTGTTGATGCTCCAGACGTTGAGTTACGCCGAATTTCAGCCTCGATTGTAGTGTACGCACTGTGGTGCTGGCTATGTTGAGCTGCGTGGTTGGTCCCAATGCGTGTAAGTGACGAGTATGGGTGGCAAGTCCGAGTCTGAGAAAACGCAGCCGGTTGGACAGGGCACGGGTGATTCGTTCAATAGCGTCATCCACGCGCTGACTGGCCATTTCCAACACGCGTTCAGGGCTATGCAGCTTTGACTTCAGATTGTCCAAACGGAGCATCTGGCGGTCAAGGTGGCGGCGCCAGATGATCTGTAATTGACGTTGTTGCCGGGAGATACGGTGCTGCAATTCGGCAGCACTAGGTACGATCAATTCGGCAGCGGCAGAAGGGGTTGGCGCGCGCATATCCGCGACGAAATCACATATGGTGGTATCTATTTCGTGACCGATGGCGCTGACGATTGGATAGGGACAGGCTGCCACTGCCCGGGCCACAGCTTCCAGATTGAAAGACCATAGATCTTCGAGACTGCCCCCGCCGCGCGTCAGTAACACAACATCCGGATTCATGGTGGCAGCGCGTTGTAGTGCGTCCAGAAGTTGCTGCTCAGCCATCGGCCCCTGTACCGCGGACGGGATTAATGTCACTCTCAGGCTTGGAAATCTTCGTTGCCAGACTGCGATGACGTCTTTAAACGCCGCACCGGTAGGTGAGGTGATGACGACGCAATGACTTGGATACCGCGGCAGGCTCTGCTTGTGTTCCGCACTGAACAAGCCTTCGCTAGCCAGTTTGACTTTAAGTTGATCGAAGGCCTGGCGAAGCGCGCCTTCTCCGGCCGGCTCCAAATGCTCCACAATAATTTGAAAGTCACCGCGCCCCTCATAAAGGCTGACGCGACCCCTGGCGATGACCAGCTGACCGTCCCCGGGCTGCATACTCAACCCACGATTGCGATTGGCGAACATGGCACAGCGAACCTGGGCTTTCTCATCCTTTAATGAGAAGTACCAATGACCGGAACGAGGTTGAACGAAGTTGGACATTTCGCCGAGCACCCAGACTTGATTAAAACGCTGCTCGATGGTGATACGAGCCTGTCGATTCAGCTCGCTGACAGTAAGAACGGTTTTTTCGGTCGATGTAGAAGGGTTCGAATGCATTCGCGCTATCTTGTGGTAAATGTTTCAACCTTGCCAGTCGTGAATCCTTGATCTGTAGTTAGGATTCTTAGTTTTTTTAGTTTCTGGCCGAGTTGGGATTCAAACAGAGCTCGTTGCCCTTCGGGTCCCCGCACAGCCGCGCAGCTTCCACGGACGGATCCACAGCGGTCCGGGCGAACACTGACTTATCCCTTGACCGGCTATTTGACTAGCTATTCCAGGATATTGCAGAGCTAAATTTTACATATCCCCACTAGAAGGGTAGGATGCCGCTTTTGCGGAGTCCTAAATGCTGCGTATAGTCAATGACGCACTTACCTTCGACGACGTTCTGCTCCTGCCTGCCTATTCCCAAGTACTGCCATCCGAAGTTTCGTTGCAAACGAGGCTGACACGGGATATTCAACTCAACATTCCATTGATCTCTTCAGCGATGGATACAGTTACCGAAGGGCGCCTGGCTATCGCCATTGCTCAGGAAGGTGGCTTGGGCATCGTGCACAAGAATATGACCGTAGAGCAGCAGGCCAAAGAAGTGCGTACGGTAAAGAAATATGAATCCGGGATCATTAGAGATCCGATTACCATCGACCCGGAAGCGACGCTGCAAGCGTTGTATCAAATCACCATGGATAACGGTATTTCAGGCCTGCCGGTGGTTCGGGGTACTAAGTTACTCGGCATTGTGACCAATCGAGACGTACGTTTTGAAAAGCGTCTGGATGCCCTCGTCAAAGATGTGATGACCACCAAAGAAAGGCTGGTAACAGCCCTTGAAGGCACCAGCTTTGAAGATATCACCAACATGTTGCATGAGCATCGCATTGAGAAAGTGCTGCTGGTGAACGATGCCTTCGAGTTGACCGGCATGGTAACGGTAAAAGACATTGCCAAGGCACAAGCTTATCCCAGTGCGTGCAAAGATGATCTTGGTCGCCTGCGAGTTGGAGCGAGTGTCGGCACCAGTAACGAAACCGATGAGCGTGTTGCCGCGTTGGTTGAAGCGGGTGTGGATGTGGTCGTGGTGGATACTGCGCATGGACATTCACAAGGCGTTCTGGATCGCGTTCGCTGGATGAAACAAACTTACCCGAAACTCAATGTGATCGGTGGCAACGTCGCGACATATGACGGTGCCAAAGCCCTCATCGACGCTGGCGTAGATGCCGTAAAAGTAGGTATTGGCCCAGGCTCGATCTGCACCACTAGAATCGTCTCCGGCATTGGTGTGCCGCAAATCACTGCCGTTGCCGAGGCTACTCGGGCGGCTGATGCAGAAGATGTTCCAGTTATCGCGGATGGTGGCATCCGCTATTCAGGTGACATTGCCAAGGCCATAGCCGCCGGTGCCAGTGCGGTGATGGTTGGCAGCCTGCTCGCCGGTACGGACGAAGCGCCTGGCGAAGTGGAGTTGTACCAAGGACGTACTTACAAATCTTATCGTGGCATGGGATCTCTAGGTGCAATGTCGCAAAGTAACGGCTCCAGTGACCGTTACTTTCAAGAAGTAGAAGGTGATGGCCGTAAACTGGTTCCGGAAGGTGTTGAAGGTCGTGTCGCCTATCGCGGTCCGGTAGGACCGATAGTGCATCAATTGATGGGCGGAGTGCGGGCCGCAATGGGTTATACCGGCAGCGCCGATATTATCATCATGCGAACGCGCCCGGAATTCGTGAAAGTCAGTGGTGCCAGCATGACCGAGTCACATGTGCACGACGTCTCCATCACCAAAGAAGCCCCCAACTACCCTATAAGTTAGTCGTATCACCGTGCATAACGTTCATGATCAGCGTTTGCTGATAATCGATTTTGGCTCTCAATATACTCAACTCATCGCGCGCCGGGTGCGCGAATGCGGTGTTTATTGTGAAATTTATCCCTTCGACGTTGACGACGCGTTTGTCCAGGAGTTCGCCCCACGGGGGGTTATCCTTTCAGGGGGGCCGGAGACAGTCACCGCTGGTGCAACGCCACGTATTCCTGCTGCAATTTTTGCTCTTGAAGTTCCTGTGTTGGGTATCTGTTACGGCATGCAGACCATGGCAGAACAACTTGGCGGTCGCGTGCTCAGTTCCGAACACAGAGAATTTGGTTATGCCAGGATTGAAGCCGGAGTAGCCAGTCCACTGATAGGGAGCCTGGGCATCGTCAGCGGTGAAAGTTCTGACGTGTGGATGAGTCACGGCGACAAAGTGATGCAAGTACCGGATGGCTTTGTGGTGACGGCAAGTACTGCCAGCGCACCGATCGCTGCCATGGAGGACCCTCAGCGGCGCTTGTATGGCGTGCAGTTTCATCCAGAGGTGACCCATACTGCCAACGGCGGTGAACTTTTGCAGTACTTTGTGCGTGACATTTGTACCTGCGATGGCGATTGGAATGCCGAGAACATTGTTGAAGACGCCATCGCCAGCATCCGCAAGCAGGTAGGTGACGACCATGTTGTACTCGGTTTGTCTGGCGGAGTTGATTCTTCTGTTGTTGCGGCCTTGTTATCGAGGGCGATAGGCGATCAACTCACTTGCATATTTGTGGACAATGGCTTGTTGCGTCTCAACGAACGCGATGAAGTTGAAGCCGCTTTTGCGCCTGATTCAGGCGTCGGTAATACGTTGCCGTTGGTGATTAAAACAGTGGCAGCGGAGCAGGAATTTCTCAGCAAACTTGTCGGCGTTGAAGACCCGGAGGCGAAACGGAAAGTCATTGGCAACACGTTCATCGAGGTTTTTGAGCGTGAAGCCAAATTGCTACCCCGCGTGAAATGGTTGGCTCAAGGTACGATTTACCCCGATGTAATTGAGTCTGCGGCTGCCAAATACGGTAAGGCCCATGTCATTAAATCACACCATAATGTCGGTGGCTTACCCGAGCGCATGGCGTTGGGCCTGGTCGAGCCGTTGCGTGAATTGTTCAAAGACGAAGTGCGCAAAATAGGGCTGCACTTGGGCCTGCCTCGTTCGCTGGTTTATCGCCACCCGTTCCCCGGGCCTGGTTTGGGCGTACGTATCCTGGGTGAGGTTAAGCCTGAGTATGCGCAGGTGCTGCGTCGTGCTGACGCAATTTTCATAGAGGAACTGCGACGCGCGGATTTGTATGATCAAGTCAGTCAGGCCTTTGCAGTTTACCTGCCTGTTAAGTCTGTTGGTGTTGTAGGTGATGCACGGCGTTATGAGCATGTCATTGCATTGCGTGCCGTTGAAACAGTGGATTTCATGACGGCGCGTAGCGCGCGTTTACCTTACGAGTTAATCGAACTGGTTTCGAATCGGATCATCAACGAGATAGCCGAGATATCGCGGGTTGTCTATGACGTTTCCAGTAAGCCACCGGCTACCATAGAGTGGGAATGAGGTCGCGCGATGGCAATTGGCCCTGATGCGCAGGAGAAAGACGAATTTTGGATGAAGGCTGCCCTGCGGATGGCAGAGCAAGCAGCCAGCCGAGGCGAAGTACCCGTCGGTGCAGTGGTGGTGCTGCAAAACAAACAAATTGGCGCAGGTTTCAATCAGCCGATCGGTTTAACCGACGCGAGCGCACATGCCGAGATTGTCGCGTTGCGTGATAGTGGAGCAAAGCTCGGCAACTATCGACTGCCGCAGACCACTGTGTATGTCACATTGGAGCCGTGCATGATGTGTGCTGGCGCGATGGTTCATGCCCGTGTCGGGCGTCTTGTCTACGGCGCGGTGGAGCCAAAAGCTGGTGCGGTGGTCAGTCATCCCGCGCTTGAAAGCGCATGGCTCAATCACCGTATTGATTTTACCGGAGGGGTCTTGGCTGATCGGTGTGGTGCTCTGTTAATAGATTTTTTTGCCGCCAGACGTGAGTCGTCTTAAATACAGGAGTCGAAGGTCTTGTCGGGTAACGAACAAACTGCAGTAGATACTATATTGTCGCTACCAGGCAAACCGGCGCTGAGTGTATTTGCCCTGGGCAAGAAGCGTCGCCAGGTGCCGCTGGTTTGTTATGCGGAACATGTCCATGTGTTGCTGTTAAATTCGGAACTAAGCGCTGATGAACTGGCTAAAACCCGACAACTACTTGATTACGGGCCTAGTCAAGGTCTGGCGCCAGCAGCGGGCAACAGATATGTGACCGTGATGCCGCGCACCGGCACTATCTCACCGTGGTCCAGTAAGGCGACAGACATTTTTGCCATCTGCGGGCTAACCAAGATTGAGCGTGTTGAGAGAGGCGTTCGTTGGTTTGTTGAGGACGGTTGCGATGCTGAGACCGTCGATGTGCGTCATCTGCACGATCGCATGACCGAAACATGGTTCGCCGAAGAAGATTTCGCCTCGGTTTTTGCCCACCAGGCGCCGCCACCGGTAAGTTTCATTGCAGCGTTGGCAGACGGTAGACAAGCTCTGCAAACCGCAAACAAGCAGCTCGGCCTGGCTTTGTCGGAAGATGAGATCGACTATCTGCTGGCAGCCTATCAGCGCATGCAGCGCGACCCAACCGATGCCGAATTGATGATGTTCGCTCAAGCAAACTCGGAGCATTGCCGACATAAAATCTTTAATGCGGGCTGGTCGATAGACGGCCTGGCGCAGCCGAAGTCGTTGTTTGCAATGATCCGTAATACCTATCAACAGATTAATGGACGATCGATTCTCAGTGCCTACAGTGACAACGCGGCAGTCATAGAAGGTGTCGAAGATGAGCGTCTGTGGATTGATCCGACCACGCATGAATACGGCTATGAGCAAGAACCCATACATATATTGATGAAGGTAGAAACCCACAATCACCCGACGGCCATAGCGCCTTTTGCGGGCGCGGCGACAGGCTCTGGTGGGGAAATTCGCGACGAAGGGGCGGTGGGAAGGGGCTCTAAACCCAAGGCGGGTTTGTCCGGTTTTACCACATCGCATCTCAACATCCCGGGGCTGGAACAGCCATGGGAGTTGCAAACCGGCCGACCGGCTCATATGGCGTCCGCCTTGGATATCATGCTCGAAGGCCCGGTTGGTGCAGCTAGTTTTAACAACGAATTTGGACGCCCGGCGATCAACGGCTACTTTCGTACCTTTGAGTTTGTCCACGCAGGTATCGTGCGTGGTTATCACAAGCCGGTGATGATCGCTGGCGGTGTTGGCTCGGTGCGCGACGAGCATGTGCATGCTCAAGACTTTCCTGTCGGCACGGCGTTAGTGGTATTGGGGGGTCCTTCCATGCTCATTGGTCTTGGTGGCAGCGCCGCGTCGAGCATGGATTCTGGTAGTAGCTCGAGCGAGCTGGATTTTGCCTCTGTGCAACGCGGCAATCCGGAGATGGAGCGGCGTTGCCAGGAAGTCATCGATGCTTGTTGCGCCCTGGGTAAAGGTAATCCGATACGGTTGATCCATGATGTCGGTGCTGGTGGCCTGTCCAATGCGTTGCCGGAATTGGTCAATGACGCAAACGCCGGGGGCTACTTTCGCTTGCGTGATATACCCAGCGCAGATAGCGGTATGTCCCCTTTGGAGATCTGGTGTAACGAAGCCCAGGAACGTTATGTGTTGGGTATTGAAGCCAGCGGTTTGGCGATGTTCGAAAAGATCTGCCAACGAGAGCGCTGTCCCTATGCTGTAGTGGGTGAATCCACCCAGGACGGTGCATTGACTGTGCAGGACAGCCTTTTCGACAACAACCCTGTCGAGTTGCCATTGGATGTGTTGCTCGGTAACCCACCCAGGATGCAACGCGAGTTTGCGCGTCAAGACATTGAACTGACCTCTCTTGACTTAAATGACGTTACGCTGGGTGAAGCGGTACAGCGTGTACTGCAATTTCCGGCAGTCGGCAGTAAACAATTTCTCATCACTATTGGCGATCGCTCGGTTACCGGCATGGTCGGGTGTCAGCCGATGATCGGTCCGTGGCAAGTACCTGTTGCTGATGTGGCGGTCACTATGCGCGGTTATAAGACGTTGCGTGGTGAGGCTTTTGCCATGGGTGAGCGCAGCCCTTTGGCGCTAATCGATCCGGCTGCTGCCGCCCGCATGGCAGTGGCAGAAGCATTGACGAATATTATCTGTGCCGACGTCGAGCGCGTTTCACGAATAGTGCTGTCGGCGAACTGGATGGCTGCCGCTGGCACAGACATCGAAGAGCAAGGCCTGTTCGATGCGGTCAAGGCGGTCGGGGAGGATTTTTGTCCGCAGCTGGGCATCGCTATACCCGTTGGTAAAGATTCGCTGTCGATGCAGACGCGTTGGCAGGAACAAGGCAGTGCAAAAGCAGTGGTGTCACCGGTCACGCTCATCGTCTCTGCTTTTGCCCCGGTGCGTGATGTGACCCTCACCCTGACGCCACAATTGCAACCCGAGCAAGATAGCCAGTTGGTGCTGCTACACCTGGGCGGCCAGCGCCTCGGTGGCAGCGCATTAGCCCAGGTTTACAAGCAACTTGGTAATCAGGCACCAGACATCGACGATGCCGAAGAATTTCGGCATATGCTGGATTATGTGCTTGCGAGTAATCGCCGCGGCCAGCTGTTAGCGCTTCACGACCGCTCGGATGGTGGCTTGTTGACGACCCTGTTTGAAATGGCTTTTGCCGGTCGTTGTGGATTGGATATCGCTCTGCCCGTCGAGGCAGATCTGTTAGCGACACTATTTAACGAGGAAGTCGGATTTGTAGCTCAGGTACCGCAGGCTGCGGTGGCGGAGTTTTTGGAAAATGCGCCATGCGCAACAGTTGTCCTGGGGCAGCCGACCCTGCAGGAAGAAGTGCGACTGCGGCATGGGAACGCGACCGTTCTGCAGGCAAGTCGCACGGATTTACAGCAGACGTGGACAACGACCAGCTACACTTTGCAACGCCTGCGCGATAATGAAGCATGTGCCGATGAAGAATTCGCTGCCATAGCGCAGGACCGGCATGAAAATACCGGTTTATCCACCGCCCTAACGTTTAATCCGCATGATGATGTTGCAGCACCCTTCGTTAACACATCACGGCCAAGTATTGCTGTGTTACGCGAACAAGGTGTGAATGGCCAGATGGAAATGGCGGCCGCCTTCGAGCGTGCGGGCTTCGCCTGTGTTGATGTGCACATGAGCGATCTGGTGAGTGGCGAACAACGCTTAGCGGATTTCCAGGCGATGGTCACCTGTGGTGGTTTCTCATATGGTGATGTCTTAGGAGGTGGTGGTGGCTGGGCAAAAAGCGTGCTTTTCAATGCCGATATACGTGCACAGTTTGCAGACTATTTTGCCGCCGATAAGCTGGTACTGGGGGTCTGCAATGGCTGCCAAATGCTCAGCCAGATGCACGATCTGATACCCGGCGCCGAACATTGGCCGCGTTTTGTACGCAACCGTTCCGAACAGTTCGAAGGGCGTACCGTGTTGACACGCATTACCCAGGCCTGCTCGCCGTGGCTGGAAGGTATGCAAGGTAGTGTTATGCCGGTTGCAGTTGCCCATGGTGAAGGGCGGGCAGAATTCAGGCAGGTGGATGACCTGCAGGCGCTCAACCAGAAGACGCAGGTTGCACTTGAATACGTGGACGCAAGTTATCGGGTGACCGAGCTGTATCCGCATAATCCGAACGGTGCAGAGGCGGGTCTGGCAGGGGTTATTGCCAATAATGGCCAGGTGTTGGTGATGATGCCCCATCCGGAGAGAGTTTTTCGCTCGTGTCAAAACGTCTGGCAAGATCCCATATGGGGCGAGGATGGACCGTGGATGCGCTTGTTCCGCAATGCGCGCGTGGCTCTGGGCTAACAGCCACTAGCTTACTGGCGCCGGTAGTCCAATTCCCGCGAACGCACAGGGAAGTTGTTATGCCGGCGGTCGGCAAAATAAAATTCCAATGACTGAGTAACCACGGGGAAGGCAAGATTGTCCCAGGGAATGTCTTGCTCACGGAACAGCTTAACGTCGAGACTCTCTTCGCCGCTGCTGAAATCTACATCGCATAGTTCCGCACGGAAGAACATATAGGCCTGGGATATGTGCGGCAGACTGAAGACTGTATAAAGTTCAAGGCCAGTCACTCTGGCGTTGGCTTCTTCCGCAGTCTCGCGCGCGGCGCCATCGGCAATCGTCTCGCCATTCTCCAAGTATCCCGCTGGCAGGGTCCAATAGCCTCGGCGTGGTTCAATGCCACGCAGGCACAACAATACTCGATCTTCCCAAATCGGCAGACAGCCCGTGACGATGCGTGGATTCTGATAGTGAATGGTGTCGCAATTATGGCAAACATGCCGCTCCCGGTTGTCACCGGGCGGAATAGTGAAGGCTAAAGTCGCGCCGCAATTGCTACAGAATTTCATGGTATGTGAGTATACCGACGCGAGGCGAGTTAGTCTTTGTACGGATCTTCTTCGTAAACGGCGTGGGCGCGAGGTAGACCGGGAAACTCAAGAATCTTAGCTGTTGGCGCTTTGTCGGCATTATCCTGCCTAACCAATGGGGTCACCATCGATCGGTGCAGGTCAGCCAGGGCGTGACACATCATTTCCGATATCTTGATAGTGGCGGCCAATGGCGTGCGAGCGCGTCGACGTTCCAGGTCGACGCGAAATTGCAGGCCTTCCAGGCGTTTACGCTTTTGTTCCGTTTCGGCGCCCGCGATCACACTATCGGTGAGTTTGCGGCGCAGCGCTTCCAGTCGCTGCGGATCATTGCGCGCCATATCTACCAGTACGTCAAATGTCGGTAGCTTCTGTGTCATGCTCTACCGTCTCTATTCCCCCGAATCCATCCACTATGCCGTATGTGCTCCGGTTCGCCTAGGTTCAGGCTGTAAGGGAATTGTGAGCCCGGAAGGTTTACTTATATACCACCGCGCTTAACATGTGAGCGTTAGAAATCGTTGAGGAGCAGTTTGTTGCTTTATCGTTTAAGGGGTCATGCAGTGCGTGCGCAAGGGGAATATTGGATTGCAGAGGGTGCCGTGCATTATGTAACCAATGCAAAACGCTTTCGTGAGCAACTTTTACTGCGACAAGCAGTGGAGTGGTAAGAGCGATGGCAATGGACATTGGTACGCCTGGGTCGGCAACTGCAACCAAAGTCATGATGCTCGGTTCCGGTGAACTCGGTAAAGAGGTGATCATAGAGTTGCAAAGGCTTGGCGTCGAAGTCATTGCCGTAGACCGTTACGCCCATGCTCCGGGTATGCAGGTGGCGCACCGTGCTCACGTGATAAACATGCTCGATGGCGATGCCTTACGTGAGGTGATTGAAACTGAAAAGCCTGATTTGATCGTTCCGGAAATCGAAGCGATCGCCACGCCGACTCTGCTGGAACTAGAGGCGCAAGGTTTTAAGGTGATCCCTACCGCCCGGGCTGCCCGCTTAACTATGGATCGGGAAGGGATCAGGATGTTGGCCTCGCAACAATTGGGTGTGTTGACATCGCCTTTCAAGTTTGCAGCAAACGAAGCTGACTATGTCGCCGCTGTCGCTGCAATTGGCGTTCCCTGCATTGTTAAACCTGTGATGTCGAGTTCAGGTAAAGGCCAATCAACAGTTGTTGAAATTGGTGCTGAAATGGCCGCGTGGGAATACGCACAAAGTGGCGCCCGGGGTGAAGGTGGCAAGGTTATTGTCGAGGGTTTCGTTGATTTCGACTACGAAATCACCCTGCTCACAATACAACATGCCGGTGGCGTCTCTTTCTGTGAACCGATCGGGCACCGGCAGGTGGGTGGGGATTATCAGGAGTCCTGGCAACCTCAGGCGATGGCAGCAACGGTGTTGACAGAATGCGAAAGAATCGCCGCTATGGTCACCGGCGAGCTGGGTGGCTACGGCCTGTTCGGCGTCGAGTTCTTCATCAAAGACGATGTCGTGTACTTCAGCGAAGTCAGCCCAAGACCCCACGATACTGGCATGGTCACCATGATCAGTCAGGATCTGAGCGAATTCGCTCTGCACGCCAGAGCAATTCTTGGCCTGCCTATACCCAATATCGCCACCCGCGGCGCCGCAGCGTCCGCGGTGATATTGGTCGAAGGAGATTCTCAACAGGTCCGTTTCGGTAATCTGAGCGAGGCGCTCTCGGAAGTGGATACGCAAATACGTCTGTTTGGCAAGCCCGAGGTACAAGGGGAACGGCGTATGGGTGTCGCGCTAGCCCTTGCCGAGGACGTTGAGGCTGCTCGAGCTAAAGCCTATCGGGTTGCCTCAGCCGTTACCTACGAACTCTAGGCCGGTTATAATGCAAGAAACTTACGAGATCGCATCAGCGATGCGCTTGGCAAATCCACAATTCGAGTCTATAGTGCGCTGCGTGAACACTATAGCCCATTCAACTTTAGCTCTTCTTAAGCTACCCCTGCTGGCGGCTCAGCTGCTGCTGC
>SMVB01299714.1_pt1 | contig 30371 bp, 29 predicted proteins | sample 2456461 | NCBI WGS metagenome assembly SMVB01 (sample SAMN11095934, study PRJNA526329) | marine sediment metagenome | biome: Marine sediment; feature: Surficial sediment; material: Deep marine sediment; isolation source: Hadal surficial sediment | place: Pacific Ocean | collected 2014-05 | depth... | reverse complement strand
GTAGCCCCTAGTTGAGGCACTGTTTTTTCCGGAAATCGACCAAACTTGATCATATCAATACCCACTATATATACGTCACTCATCTTTCTCTCCTCTAGAATCTTGTTTATGGAACGTCTGATTAAGTTCTATTTGCGCCATAGCGGCACAAACTAAGCCGCGGGTTGGAAGAAATAGCTAATGTAGCTGTTTCCGTCCTTGTCCTTTCTACCCAGTGCGTCGCCAAAAACGACATCAACCGGCATATCAAATTCTATATTTTTAGGGTCCGGTTCAACGTTGATCAGGTTCCCCTTAACTGTGCCACCACCGTCCAGATCGACAATGGCAGAAATGTAAGGCACTTCAATACCGGGAAAGCTTCTATAGACGATAGAATAAACGTACAACTTGCCTTTACTGGCTAACCGGGTAGCTTCAAATTTATCCCGAGTGCCACAGCTCGCACAGGTATTTCGTTCCCCCAGATAAATCGCGCCACAATCACCACATTTTTGACCTTCAAGATAGGGGTCATCCGTCCCTGCTCCCTTAAGCCAGTCAACTACCGGCAACGGTCCCGTAACTTCCACATTTTCAGACATTTCAACCTCTCATCGATTAGCAATAGCCCAAGAGTAAACCCCTTCGGGTCTGACATTCAAGGTCTCAAAAGGTATTTGATAGCAACCTATTCACAGGAATCAGGCCGTTTTGCCAATAAAAAGATGCCCGAGGCAACCAGGCCAAATCCGGCGGCGGCGAGGAAGGATATGCGATAGGTATCATCTACAGTAGCGAGGTAGCCCATCAAAGCGGGGCCAGAGGCAATTCCCAGAATGGTTACAAAATTAGACCAGGAATAAATGCGGCTGTAACTAATCAATCCATACACCTCTGCAATCAGTAAGGGTTGCAGCATCAGCAAATTTCCCACGGTGATACCAAATAGTGCGAGGGCACCAATAATCGCGAAACCACTCGGTGCGAGAGCCATCAAGCCGAGCGCCATACTCTGCAACAGCATCATCGCTACAGTGAATTTGGAAGTGGAAACAGAATCAATGATAAAACCACCTGCCAGTCGACCCAGAATGCTGAATAAAGGAAGTATCGCAATGCCATAGGCAGCATCTGCCGGATCAAAATGACGAGTGATGATGCCATATTGATGTGCAATACCACCTACCTGCGCCAGCATGACAAACAAAAACGAAATGCTTAATACCCAGAAGTACTGCCCACGTATGGCCACTGAAAATACTATGCCATCCAGTACCGTGGGGGAATCTGCATGATGGGTCCCGCCGTCGGGCCGCAGCCCCATATCTGCAGGCTGCGAGCGCAAGACGAAAACGCAAATGGGGAAGACACCCAGGAAGTATGCAATACCCATCCAGGGGCTCGCTATGACAATTCCCTGGCTCGCCACCAATGATGCGCTGAGTGGTGTGATCAACACACCACCCAAGGAAAGACCCGTCGAAGCAACTGAGAGTGCTTTTGCGCGGTTCTGATGAAACCATCTTGCTACCAGGGTAGTTGCAGGTAAAAGACCGGAAGCACTGAACCCCACCCCGAACACAATATAGACAAGATAGAGCTGCCATATTTCATTGACAAAGCCCAGCATAACCAGGGCGCCTGATGCCAGTATCGTGCCAATACCAATGATCAGGCGGACATCGTATTTTTCCAGCAATGCGCCAACAATGAGTCCCGAGAACCCACTGACCAGAAAGAAAACAGACACAGCACTTGAAGCGATTGTCAGGGGAAAACCCGCCTCATTGGAAAGTGCAGCCAGAATGACCGAATGATTATAGAATCCGAGTCCAGAGGCAAACGTCTGCATAACGAACAGCGCACCGACAACCTTCCATCCATAAAAGATGCCGGTGAGACCCGGTTCATTATTTTCCTGATTCAATCTATTGTCACCTAAACGTCTGGGCTGGGAAATATATCATGGTCGCGTGAATCGTCGACGTTGTTTGCCTGGCACCAATGTGAGAAAGTTTAGATAGATACAACTCTTAAGTGAAATACATGGCAAAGTTTTTAGCCTTCAGTGGTAGCAACAGAAAAGATTCAACTAATCAGAAAACAGTAAATTGTGTAGCATCGGCATTGAAGGAACTTGGTAATCCAGTCACCGAAATGACATTAGGCTCCCAACCAATCTACAATGGTGACGATGAAACAGCACAGGGTTTACCAGAGGCAACGCTGCGTTTTCAGGAACTCCTGCAGGCACATGACGCCTTTGTAGTTGGTTGCCCTGAATACAACGGATTTATGACCCCACTATTACTCAATGCTATCGCCTGGGCCAGCAGGTCGAATGATGCAGCGCCGGACTTGTCCTGCTTCAAGAACAAAGCAGTTCTGGTGGTCAGTGCTTCACCCGGAGCCATGGGCGGAATGAGAGCCGCCACTCACCTGAAGACTCTGCTCTCAGGGATTGGCTGCATCATCTATCCGGAAAATTTTATGGTGCCTGGCTCATTTGGTGCCTTCGATGAATCCGGAAACTTACTGGATGAGGGTTCACAAAAAAGAGCTACCCGGGTCGCCGCTAACTTCAGTACGTTTGCGAGCAGGATTAGCGGTCAGGATTAACGGCCACGAGCACTTTAGTCCACAATATCAGGTTCGATAAAACACCAGCCAATTTCAGGATGGGCTTGCTTCAGCTTTACTTCCAGTTCATTAATCAGTTTCACTGCCTCACCGACAGAAAGATCAGGGTCAAGTTCTATCTTGGCAGCCAGCATTACCTTCGGTCCCATTTGCAGCGTGATGGTGTTAAGGACACACTTGATCTGGTCATGCTCGGCAATGAGCTCATCAATCAGCGCACGAATGGCAGGCTCAGCAGATTTACCCACCAGCAATCCTTGCAATCTCTCAACCAGGAAAATGGCAACAACGATCAGCACGACACCGATACAAATGGAACCCATGGCATCGTAGACAGGATCGCCAGTCAACCAGGTCAGACTGAGGAATGAAAAAGCGATGATAAGGCCGATAATCGCCGCGGCATCCTCGCCAATGACAACGACAATTTCTGCGTTTCTGGTTTGGCGAAGCCAGGTCCAGAATGGTTGTTTCTGACGCATTAAACTTGCTTCATGCAATGCCCCGAACAAGCTAAAGCCTTCAATGACAACAGCGAGCGCCAGTATGATGAGGCCAATCCACACCTGGTGCAGTTCTGAAGGGGTGGTTAATTTGTGCACACCTTCATAGATCGAAAAAAGACCGCCAACAGAGAACAGCATCAAAGCAACGATGAAGCTCCAAAAATAGCTCAGCTTGCCGTATCCGAGTGGATGATCTTCATCTGCAGGCTTCTCCGAACTTTTCAAGCCAATAAACAGCAGAACCTGGTTCCCGGTATCTGCAAACGAGTGGATTGACTCAGCGAGCATACTGCCTGACCCGGTATAAAGCGCACCAGCCAGTTTGGCGATCGCGATGCCAAGATTCGCAGTAAATGCGTACATGATCGCCCGTACCGGCGACCCACCTGCTGAAGACATAAATGCGAACTCTCTTTTTAGAAAATAGTGCCAATCATAACCCGAGTGGTAACAATCAGACTATCGACACGTCTATAAGCAATGCCTAAAGGCAAAGGCAGACGGAGTGAGGGGAATATTCTGGTGGCAGAGCAGGTCTTTGAAGATATGGTAAGTAAACAGACACGTTATGAGAATCTCGTCAACGCCTACAGCCCATGGCTCTACCGTTATGCCTACTGGCTTAGCGGAGAACGATCGGCAGCTGAAGATCTTGTCCAGGAAACATTCCTGAGGGCATGGCGGTTCCTGGATTCGTTAAAGGAAGAATCCGCAGCAAAGAGCTGGTTAACCACGATACTACGCCGAGAGAATGCCAGAAAATATGAACGCAAACAGTTCCAGTATGCAGATGTTGAGATAGATTCCATTGCCACAGAATCATTGGAATTTGACCCCAGGCCGGAAGTTTCGGCATTACGAATTGCATTAAAAAACCTGCCTGATAAGTACCGCGAACCGCTTGTCCTCCAGGTCCTAGAAGGATACAGCCTTAAAGAAATTGCCCAGATGTTCAATTTACCCAAAAATACGGTTGCCACCAGGCTACACCGTGCGAGACAAAAACTTCGATCTGTATTGCAGGATGAAACTCGAGAAGTCAGGGATCTAAGATGAATTGCATTGAATTCAGACAACTCAAACTTGCTGACCCTTATCAAGTCAGCAGTGAAGCTAACGAACACAAATTGACCTGCAGCAAATGCAGCCGCTTCGAGAATGAAATTCTCGACCTTGACAGCACACTCCGCTCTGCCTTGTCAGTTGATGTTCCTGAAGGATTTGCGGCCAAAGTGCTACTCAGCCAATCCCTGCAATCACACCCGCGTAGGCCCAAGCGCTGGGTTTGGTTGAGTATGGCCGCATCTTTTTTCCTGGCAATAATAATCTACCAGGTGCCAACAAATGCCGCCATTGGAGAAGAAATCATCAGCCACCTTGAACACGAGGCACATCAGGTTCACGGTAAGTCAGGAGACATCAGCAGCCTTGAAGCACAACAGATATTGACTGTTGTCGACGCAGAGTTGGCCTCCTCCCTCGGCAAAACCACCTATGCTTCGAAGTGTTTGATGGGAGATCAACTGGTGGCTCATTTTGTCGTCGAGGATAGTGGCGTGGCTTACACATTGATTGTTATTCCAACGGAAATTGACCAGACGCAATCATTCAGGAGCGAACACTGGCATGGACTGATTACGCCACACGCCATTGGCACCCTGGCCGTTATTGCCAATATAGATACCGATCCCACTGTTGATTTAAACAGGGTTGCTGAGCGTTATGGCAGTGCGATTAAACGCAGCACGATCTAATCCTTGAGTTCCTGGTGCCAATTTCGACGCTTGCCTTCAATCACCGGTTTGAAAGTATTATCATCAGAGTCCATCCCGCTGGTGAATCACTTGCTCAAGCAATCAAGTTTTACAGCGACAGATGAGAAAGGGTCCGTCTCTGCCCTGCTGGAACTACCTTCTGACGCAAAAGCATTGCTGGTACTGGCTCACGGAGCTGGTGCAAATATGCATCATGTTCACATGGAGTCAATTACAAAGGCGTTGGCCAGGCAAAAAATTGCAACCTTCCGGTTTAATTTCCCTTTCATGGAAGCCGGTGGAAGACGAACAGACAGCATAGCCGTTTGCGTTGAATCTTTTGCGAGTGCACTGGCGGCGCTAGATAAACCGGCTAATGAACTTTCACTTTTCATCGGTGGCCACTCTTTTGGTGGCCGAATGAGTTCGCATTTTGTCGCCCAGCAAACACCAACACAGAGTTGCAGGGGGTTGATTTACTTTTCTTTCCCACTTCATGGTAAGAAGCCAGATGTGAAACGCGCGGACCACCTGGCAAGCATCAACCTGCCCATGTTGTTCCTGAGCGGGACCAGGGACACACTTGCAGAACCTGACTTACTGAAACAGGTCGTCGAAAAACTTCCCAATACAACACTTTACTGGCTTGAAACAGCAGATCATGGATTTAAAATCCTGAAGCGGACCCGCGAGTCCGCAGAGAATGTTTACGACGAAGCTGCCAGAGTCGCCTCGGCATTCATTGATAAACAGTTATCATCAGGCCAGAAATGATCAGCCCGCGCAGCACACTGCTGACTAAAAATAATTTATTTCACCGGTCAAGGCTAATTCGCAAGCTCAATTGCCAGCTGTACAAACGCATTCACCCAGCGTGTTGTATCTTCAAGATTGACCGCTTCCGGCCACACATCAGCCGGATGGTGAAACAAACCATTTTGCCCAAGTATTGAAATATATCGGCCGCCACCGTCATGAATATTTCTTGCTTCTCCCAGAGGTCTTTCACCGAGACTTGTTTCCGAAGCAGCTTCAATCAGATTAGACTTTAAGTATGGGCCAAGTGCTTGACGTGCTGCTTCATCAGAAAATTGGAGCCTGACCCCGGGCCCAGTTTTGGCAGCAAAATTGGCACCCAGGTGAATCCATATTGATGCCCCCCCTATCAGGGATTGATTGTCATGGAGGTACTGGTCAAGTCCGGTATGCCCCAGCTCATGGCCGGTGTTAGCCGTGAAAATGACGCTGCGGTTTCTATCCTCTTCCTTAATGCCCCGCATCATTTCAATAAAGCAGGCAATGCCTCCGCCACGTTCAGAGGCACAGCGCCACCATCCGCTTCTGGGTGTCATGATAACCAATGGCGGCAGCTCAGGTTGTTTTCCTTCTATCACAGCACCAATACTCCTGGCATTAGCCTCAACATATTGACAGTGAACAACGACCTTGCCACTTGATCCGGCACTTATCGCGGCCTGCATCTCTGGCCAATACCGGGAAGCCACCTGCAGTACCGGTGGCCCAAATGGTTTCCTGAAATCTTCCGCATTGAGCGTCGCCACACCGTCGGTAGGCAGGCTGTCATCGGTGACAACAATGATGGCCTTGTGTCTGTTCGCCAGCCTCGCCGAGTGAATTGCCTGGCCTGAAGGTGAAGAAGCAAATGGCAATGACATGGCGACCCCAATGTCAGCTTTGCTGCCAACCTCGCCCACCGAACCATTTACTCCTTTGGCATCGGTGTAAAGACAATCGAACAACGGAACACCAGCTACCACTAAACCTGCAAAGGAGAAACTCGCTTCCTCAATATCAATTCGTTTGAAGAAAAAGGATGATTCCGTGGCTTCGACATCTAAAGACCGAATTCTTGACACCAGCCAGTCAGCGCTCGCATGGTCTACTCGGGTGCCTGTTCGATGATTCCCCTGGTCAGAATATTCATAAATGACATCTGCAATCCTCGCTTTTAAATCCTTCTCCATTGCAATCCCACTATGTTGAAATGATGCCAGCGTGGCAAGTACACCACCTTGTATAACCCTGCGCCGTGTCACCATTGATCACCCCTCCGGTTGACAATTTCAAGCTGATCTAATTTGAAATAGCCTTGGTATATAAAAACCGATATTGTCATCGTCTCGGAGGAATTACCATCACAAGGAACTCACGCGAAATGGGCACAAACGAAATTTTGCGGGTCAGGCAGTCTCCGGAGTCGATTTTGCATTCGATTGCATCGGCCTCAAAACAACCATGGAACAAATAGTGCCTGCGGTAAGGGACGGCTTTTTCGGTGAAGCGCCAGGTGGTACCGCGGTTCTGGTTGGTGTGCCGATGACCAGTGTCGAACTCAATGCTGTAGACATTCTGATCAACGAGAAGAAGTTTATCGGCAGTATCGGTGGCTCCTGTTTCCCGGATAAAGACTTCGCAAAATATCTGGGCTGGCATACTAAAGGACTGCTTGACCTGAATGTTCTCGTCACCGAACGCTATTCGCTGGATGACATTAACAGCGCAACCGATGCACTGGCAGCAGGCAAGATTGCCGGGCGATCGATACTTGTGTTTGACTGAGACAGTTCAGATCCCTGGAACCGGGAATCCTTTACAGAATGCCTCAACTTCCGATCGGATACCTGCCAGTCTGGCTTCATCCTCTGGATTTTGAAGACAATCCACTATCCAGCTCGCCAGTAGTTCCATATGGGCTTCGTTCATACCACGAGTCGTTGCCGCTGGCGTACCGATGCGAATACCGCTTGGTCGCAGCGGTGGATTAGGATCATCAGGGATGATCTGTTTGTTGGTGGTGATCTGAACCTTATCAAGCACTTCTTCAGCGACCCGGCCATCGAGACCAAAACTCGCAACGGTATCGACCACCATCATGTGGTTGTCGGTACCACCGGTAATCAAGGTCGCCTGTTTTTCCATCAACGCATTGGCCAGGGATTTCGAATTCACCAGAACCTGCCGCGCATATTGTTTGAACTCATCACCCTGGGCTTTAAGCAGCGTGATGGCGATCGCGGCAATTGCATTCATATGCGGCCCGCCCTGGAGCCCAGGGAATACTGACCTGTCTATCTTCTTGGCAAATTTCTTCCTGCAAAGTACCATGCCGCCACGCGGACCACGCAGGGACTTGTGAGTTGTCGTTGTGACGATATCAAAACCGTAATCAAACGGATTATTCATAGAACCACCAGCGACCAGACCACCAAAATGAGAAGCATCCGCCATCGTTATGGCGCCAACCTCGTCAGCAATTTCCTTAAATTTTTGGTAGTCAATGTCACGTGGATAAGACGTGTAACCACAGAGCACCAGCCTGGGTTTATGCTTCAGTGCATCCTTTCGGACCTGGTCGTAATCAATGGAACCATCACTGGGGTCAGTGATGTAACGAACAAAATTGAATAACTTGCCCATATGCGAGACTGGTGCACCATGAGTCAGGTGGCCACCGTGCGACAGATCCATGGCCATAATGGTATCACCTGGTTCAAGAAGCCCAAGATAGACCGCCTGGTTCATTGCTGAACCTGATAACGGCTGAACATTTGCATGTTCACACCGGAAAACTTCTTTCGCCCGATCACGGGCAAGATTTTCGATCTCGTCGGTGAATTCCTGGCCGCCATAATATCGACGCCCGGGATAGCCTTCTGAATATTTGTTGGTAAAGACACTGCCCAGTGCTGCAAGCACTTCAGGAAAGGTGTAGTTCTCCGAGGGTATTAATTCAATTCCGGCTCGCTGCCGGTCTTCTTCTCCACGAAGCGCGGCATATACAGCACTGTCATTTTGTTCCAGCAATTCAATATTTGATGTCATGGGCGGACTCCCTTTTCTTGAGGTAGAAAGTTAATGTAGAAAGTTAAGGTAAAAAGTTAAGGTAAAAAATTAATGCTAATTGGGCGCCCAGGCGAACGGCTTATCGATTTGACTTACACTTCCCGGTGGTCATTTCCACCCATAATCGCCAGTCATGCAAGAGTCTGGGATTCTAACCTTCACTGACACTGTTTTGAACCTTCGAGGGTGCAAAAAGCCTGACTATTTTTCAATTCCAGCAATAGGTATTTTCAAGGTGGAAATTCATGGCCTGCGTCCTTAAGACAGGCTGCTGCCTTATCCACGAACTCGGCTTTGATGAAAAAGTAATCCGTCTTGTAGCCACTCATCACCAATACACTGATATCACTACCGGCGAGGCTGGTTGTAATAGAAGCTGCGATGCCGGTTAAGTCGAATGACATTTCATCATCGATCGCGATACATCGCCAGCCTGCTTCAACCTTATCAAACTCCGTCACGGTTGAGTCAGATGTCACAATCAATGAATAGTCACCGGAAACAGAGCAAACGAAAGATGGTTCCTTGACTTTTTGTTGACCCAGTGTTTCGAAGCTGGCAAACGCATAACAGTCAAACGTCTCTGGAAATATCGTTAATTTCAATTCTGTCTTCCTATTTGTTCACCGATTTTTTATCAAAGCCAGCCAATTTTTTATACGCCTGTGCAATCTCCTTGAGTTCTGCTTCTGGAACACAGGTATGCCTTTCACCGCAACGGCCATCACATCTGTCTTCTACCAGTTGCAGTACTTTTTCTGGGCCAGTCTTACGGTTTTCCAGGATCAGTCGGCTGGTAGGTGGTCGCCTCTCCTCCTCATAGGCGGTAAGGGCGGCCGGTATATCACTTATGGTCGAGAGTTGTTTTTCAAGACTAATTGCATCAAGAATACCCTGGGATGCGCCGTTGGATCCATTTGGGTACATGGCATGGGCGGCATCTCCTGCAAGTGTCACTCGGGTAAATGACCATTGATCGATAGGGTCGCGGTCAACCATAGGGAATTTAAAGATGTGCTCTGCATTCCTGAACAGTTCCGGCAGATCCAGCCAGTCAAATTTCCAGTCACTGAATCGGTCTGCGAACTCAACCAGCAATCCTTCCTTATTCCAGTCATCACGATGCATCGTGTTCATGGGCACCCTGAATTCCGCCACCCAGTTCAGCAGTTGCTTACCGGAATCATCTGGATTACTGATAGGGTAGACAACCACTTTCTGGTCACTGTGCCCTGCCATAATCATTGTGTTAGTCGTCAGAAAAGAGTCTGAGATCGTGGTACCACGCCAGAGCATCAGGCCTGCAAAGTGAGGATCACTTTGATCGGGATAAAGTTGCTGGCGAACCATTGAATTGATTCCATCAGCGCCGATCAAAAACTCCCCTTCTTCTATTATTGTCTCGCCTGCTTCACCTTTAAAAGTTGCAGCTACACCCTCATGTGTGTTTTCAAATTTAACCAGGCGGCGATCTGTCACCAGGGCAGCCTTGCCGAGCCGTTTTATTACCTGCTCTTTCAATAACCTCTGCAGTCTTCCCCGGTGAATAGAATACTGCGGCACGTCGTAGCCAGCGTTCATCCCACGTGGCTCTTGCCAGATAGCCTTGCCCTTCTTGCAAAAGAAACGGAGCTCACCAGTACGAACACCTTCAGTATCCAGTCGTCCCTGCAGGTCGAGACCAACCAGGTGTTGTACCGAATGAGGCAGCACATTAAGGCCCAGGCCAAGCTCTTTAAGTTTAACGGCTTCTTCAAACACACGGACTTCAATCCCTGAACGGTGTAACACCAGGGCGGTCGTTAAACCAACAATTCCCCCGCCAACAATAATGCCTGACATGTATCACTCCATTGCCAAATCATAAAGGTACCTGACAATATGCCGGCTAAGGCAAAAAATTGACAGCGAAAGAAAAATTTCCAATGATGCGCCTAGATATTCTAGCCTGGAGATACACATGGATACCGGTAATTTTACAGGATTCGAAGTTACACTTGAGAAACCAGGAATCGCCTGGATCGAATTTAATGAACCAGAAAAGCTAAATGGCATGAATACGGCCAAGAAACGAGATCTCATTGAAACACTGATTCAGGCACAAATGGACAACGCCGTCAGGGTGGTTGTGTTTATCGGTCAGGGCAGAGGTTTCTGTGCCGGAGATGACTTGAATGCTTATTCTAAAGACAAAAAAAATGAAAATGCACTCATGCCACCGATTCCGCCTGGTCATGATACACCTATGGGTACCTATAATGGTTTGCGACATATCTCACAGGCGTTGAATCTGGCTATCAGGAGCCTGGACAAGTTAACCATCGCCGCAGTTAATGGCGTTGCTATTCAAACGGGTCTCTCACTTGCCTTATCATGCGATTTTAAGATTGCAGCGAGGGAAGCAAAACTTGGCAGTGCCACACTACGATTTGGTCTTCTTCCGGATGAAGGTGGTCAATACCTTCTGGTTCAACATATGGGCATTGCGAAAACCATGGAGTTCCTAATGCGTAAAAGAATAGTCTCGGCAGACGAGGCATTAGAACTTGGACTGGTTAACCAGGTCGTTGCAGGTAATGAATTAAGATCGACTGTGCAGAAGCTCGCGCTGGAACTCGCTAACGGACCACAGGTATCCATGCGGCTCCTTAAACGATCTGTCTACCAGGCGGCAGAGTTGAGTTTCGAGCAGTCGTGTGACGAAATCGCCGCGAAGACTGCCATCTCAGATCATCATCCAGATACTCGCGAGGGGGTCAGTGCTTTTAGAGAAAAACGAACTCCGGTATTTAACGATTGGCTGAATGAATTTGAGTAACCTCTGCCTCCAATAAAAACAGGCAACCTGACGTGCATAACATAAACCCGACTTCCCGTTTCTTCTCTCGTCAAGATGAATCTCCAGATGAAGACTTTTACGCCGACCCCAGGTTCACAACTCATATTGATGATTCCACCATTTCGAATATTACGCAATACTACCGGGAGGTACTAAGACCTGACGACAAGTTACTGGACCTGATGTCCTCGTGGATATCACACCTGCCTAACGAGATTAGCTACCGACACGTCTCGGGCCTGGGAATGAATGAACAAGAACTTGAACGAAATCCCCGGCTCAATGATTACCTGGTTCAGAATCTGAATGTCCAGCCGACACTTCCTTACCAGGACGAGAGCTTCGATGCCGTCATGATAATCGTATCCATTCAATACTTGACCCGTCCGCAAGAAGTTTTCTCTGAAATCGATCGCATTCTTTCCCCCGGGGGTAAATGCATCGTCGCCATGTCACACCGGTTGTTCCCAACCAAGGCAATTTATGGGTTTCAGGTTCTGCCACCGGCAGACAGGTGCCAACTGGTTTCTACTTATATGACGCAGGCCAACCAGGAATTTCAAACCCGTATCATCGACAGGTCTCCCCCCAATGCGGACCCCCTATGGCTGGTGGTGGGCACCAAACCCGCATAACTCCCCGGTCAAGATCCGGATCCGCTATAATCAACAACCTGGCCTTGATCTTAAGGAACTCAAAATATAGGAAGACCGATGAAAGTAGAAATAAAATATTGTTCCCAGTGAAACTATAAGCCCGAGGCGGCCAGTTTGGCGGCTGAAATAAAAGAGACATTCGAAGTAGAGTCAGAACTGCTGGCTGACGGAAAAGGAATCTTCGATGTGATGGTAGATGACAACCTTGTTTACTCAAAATATCAAACTGGTCGATTTCCAGAACCAAACGAGGTCACTAGGATCATTAGGAGCCTGGAATCATCACAGTAGGTGGCTGAATCAGGCAGCTATCGAAGACAACAATTTGGGTTTGGATTGAAGAAACTACAACATCTCATTGACAACAATATTGCATGGGCTGATCAGATCAAGAAAGAAAATCCTGATTTCTTTCGACAGCTATCAGAACAACAGGACCCTGAATACCTGTGGATTGGTTGTTCTGACAGCCGTGTACCAGCAACCCAAATTGTCGACCTGCCGCCCGGCGCTATATTCGTACACAGAAACATCGCCAACCTGGTCGTTCACACCGACCTGAATTGTCTATCGGTCATCCAATATGCGGTAGATGTTCTCAAGGTTAAACATATTATCGTCTGTGGTCATTACGACTGTGGCGGCGTTAAGGCGGCAATGGATAGTATTGACCATGGCCTCATCGACAACTGGTTGCGTCACATCAGGGATGTATATCGCTTTAACGCGGACAAGCTGAAAGGTCTCTCTGAGGAACAACAACTGGACTTATTGTGCGAGCTTAACGTAAAGGAACAAGTCACAAATATCTGCAACACAACCATCTTACGACGTGCGTGGAAAAGTGGCGCAGAAATTACCATCCACGGCTGGATATACAACATTGAAGACGGAATCCTCAAGGACCTGGACATCAGCCAGGCAACGGCAAAATCAATTCCCTGAAAAAGAAGCTGATCTATTCAAATTCAACTGATTTACCCGCTGTGAAATACAACCAGATAAAACCCGAGCCTCCCGCCAGAATTGATGCGATAAGTATGCCGGTCTTGGCCATCAGCAGATCAGCCGCATCATGGGCGAAACCCAGCTCGGCAATAAATATGGACATGGTAAAGCCTATTCCACCCATCAGCGCCACACCAACAATGTGTTTAAAATTCAGACCTGCTGGCAACTCAGCCATTCCAAATCGAACCACTATCCAGGAGAATCCAGCGATACCTATCAGCTTTCCAAATACAAGACCAGCAATAATTCCTATCGAAACCGGATGCATAGCGATACCGCCTATTGATGACCAATCGATAGGGATTCCGGCATTCGCCAAAGAAAAAATTGGGATAACAAGATACGCAGAAGGTAAGTGAAAGGTTTTTTCAAGCATCTGCGCTGGTGCCTGTACCAGGCGGGCTCCTGATTCCAGTGCATTGAGCTGGGCGCGTAATTCATCATTCCGGATTATATTAGGCTCAAGTTTATAGGTCTGGCGTATACGGTCTACCAACAGTTTTGCTTGATCGAGGAATCGGACAGGATCGTATTTTGGTTTCATGGGAATCGTGAACGCCAAAAAGACACCCGCCAGCGATGCATGTATTCCGCTTTTTAGTGTCGCTACCCAGAGCACAATGCCCAGCAGCATAAAAGGTAAAGCTCGTCGTATGCCACCCAAATTCATACCCATCAACAAAAACAATGTGACGATTGCAACGGACAAAGCAAACAAGTTGATCGAATCTGTGTAAAACAAGGCGATGACGAGAACAGCCCCGAGATCATCAACAATAGCTACGGCGACCAGGAAGGTCAGCAGGTTCTTTGGTACCCGATTCCCCAGTAGTGCAAGCGCGCCAAGCGCGAAGGCAATATCAGTTGCCATTGGTATACCCCACCCATCACGAGTGTGGCCTTCCGGGTTGATCCCGACATAGATCAGCACCGGTACGACCATGCCACCGATGGCCGCGACAATCGGCAGGATCGCCTGCTTCAGTTCCGCAAGTTCACCCACCAGAACCTCACGTTTAAGTTCGAGGCCGACGACGAAAAAAAAGATAGCCATCAATCCATCATTGACCCAGTGGTGTAACGATTTTGACAGGTGAAATCCTTCTGTACCAATAGTGAAAGTTGTGGCCAGGAGAGCCTGATAACTACCAGCCCACTGGCTGTTCGCGATGAACAGAGCAGTTACTGCACAAATCATAAGCAGCATGCCGCTGGTAGTCTGGCGATGAATAAAATCTTCGAGCGGAGTTAATATCCTATCGAATGCCCGTTCCCAGGGTGCCACATATCCAGTGAAAATCTGTCTCTTCATCTACAGTCTCTGACTTAATAGTTTTTTTTAATTTCGGTACTTATTGCCGGATCATCAGGATACTTTGATCTGCAAAGCCAGCCCCGGCTTCCATATAAAAATAAAATTGCAACAATACCGGAAGCCAGGAGCTTGTGCCTCTCGTCTTCGTATCGGGCAATGCCCGCAGTCTTGTATCGGAAATAAATCATATCACTTTCACGTAAATCGAAAGACACGGTGAAGTAACTTTTGGTACATTATGGTACACATCTAGCATCAGGTAATTCACATCGAATTTTCTGTTCCACTCAAGGAAACCCTAAATGTACCCAGGCCGACACGCGCTAGAAAATAGAGATCACCCGGCATTCATCATGGCAGCCAGCGGTGAAGTGGTTACTTTTGGAGAATTGGACAAGCGAACAAATCAACTGGCCCACCTCCTGCGGGATGTGGGGCTTAATCGAATGGATCACTATGCAATCTTTATGGAAAACAACAAATTCTATATCGAAACCTGTGGCGCCGGAGAACGATCCGGGCTCTATTACACCTGCATCAATTCGTACCTGACTGCCGATGAACTGTCTTACATTATTAACAACAGCGAGTCACAGGTCATCATCACATCGAGGGCAAAACAGGCAGTGATTGAAGAAGCCTTACCCGGTTGTCCGAATGTAAAATTATGTCTGGTGGTAGACAGTCCTGGTGACAGTGACAAGTTCGTTGGTTATGCAGAAGCAATTGCACAACAACCGGATACTCCCATTGAAGATGAGTGTCTGGGCACCAGCATGTTGTACTCCTCAGGAACAACAGGTCAACCCAAAGGTATCATTCGTCCATTGCCTGAAATTGGCCCGGCAGAAACACTGGCTATCTATGACTTTCTGGCCGGTATCTGGCAATACCGGAAGGATATGATATACCTCTCGCCTGCACCCCTCTACCACTCTGCACCACAAGCCGCCGTGGGTCTTTGTATCAGGGTCGGTGGGACAGCCATTATCATGGAACGATTTGATGCTGAACGATATCTTGAACTCATTGAGCAATATCGGGTCACACACACTCAACTTGTACCCACCATGTTCAGCCGAATGCTGAAGATGCCGGATGAGGTGCGTCTGAAGAACGACCTTTCATCGCTTGAGATCGCCATTCACGCCGCTGCGCCCTGCCCCACACAGGTAAAAGAACAGATGATTGATTGGTGGGGTCCAATTATTCACGAATACTATGGTGCAACAGAAGGGCTGGGGTTTACAGCCTGCAATACGGAGGAATGGCTAGCCCACAGGGGCACCGTTGGCAAGGTGCTTCTTGGTGAACTCCATATACTTGATGAAGACGGGAAGCCATCACCGGAAGGAACACCCGGAGAGATCTGGTTTAAAACGGCTTCCGAGTTTAACTATTTCAACGATGAGGAAAAAACAAAAGAAGCAACATCTGCTGATGGCACAATGACTACGGTTGGCGATGTCGGGTTCGTTGATAGTGATGGATTTCTTTACCTTACAGACCGCGCCACATTTATGATCATATCCGGTGGAGTTAATATTTACCCACAAGAAACCGAGAACCTCCTGATCACACATCCAAAGGTTGCTGATGCCGCCGTGTTTGGTGTGCCAAATACTGACCTTGGGGAAGAGGTTAAAGCCGTTATACAAGCAATGCCTGGTATAGAAGCTGATGAAGCACTGGCTCAGGAACTTATGGACTTTTGCCTGGAACATCTATCAAGGCAGAAGTGTCCCCGATCAATAGATTTCGAGGATGAACTACCCAGGCTACCGACCGGTAAATTGTACAAAAGACATCTGCGGGATCGATATTGGGCAGACCACAAGAATCGAATACTTTAAGGGTCCGGCGAGGGTCCGAGTGAATGGTTAGGACTGAACAGTGTCTACAGGTGATCCAGCAACTGTTCGCCGCTGAATATTTTTCCATGCCCCGGATAAATTGTTGCCGGTTCGAGCTTCTTCAGTTTTCGAAGGGTGCGTCTCAACTCGATTGGACTGTCGTAAATCGCCGGGAATACCAGGTGTCCTTTGCTGCCACTACCCAGGATCGTATCTCCCGTGACCAAACTCCTGGACGGTTCATGAAAAAAGCACAGGCTGTCCGGACTATGCCCTGGCGTATGAATTGCCAGCCAGCCTGGAAAGCCTCGTAACTCATTACCATGGGTTAGCCGGAATTTTGGCAGCAGGTACTGCCGCGCATCCTCTGTTTCTATGTGATGATTATGTACATGCTGATAGCGAGCATTTCGCTCAGAGTTCAGGTACATCTGCCGGGATCGTTTACGAAATACCTCCCGAGCGGTTGTTACAATTCTCACGATGGGACCAAGCGGATTCTGATAGAGCTTTATATGAGGCCGCTTTGAGGCGTAGGGAATAGCTGCAATCGCATGGCAGGATTGTGCCAGCGCTGCTACACCACCAATATGGTCAGAGTCATCATGGGTACATACCACAAGTTTTACGTCAAAGATCGACCTGCCCAGTTCCTCCTGGATATATTTAAGGACAAAACCATCGCATCTGCTGGCAACATCAATAACCAGGAGAGCCCCTGATTGTTCAACGACATAAGTATTGGAGTAGCGTGTCTTGACCAGATGAATTTCTATCTCTGTTCTCCATCAATTTTGTTACAACGACTGGCCAGGCTAAAGATGCGGTTCACACACTGAAACTCACCTGCCCAGGCTTTAAAATGGCAAATCATTAAGGTCAACATTACCGCCAGTTAAAATCAGGCCCAATCTTTGCCCCTGAAAAACATTCCTGTTCCGAATCACTGCTGCAAGCGTCACTGCAGATGAGGGTTCTACAACCTGTTTCAGGCGTGTCCACAACAGACTCATCGCATCAACTATTTCCTTTTCTGAAACCAGTAATATATCTGTTACCTTGTGTTGTATAATCTCGAAATTCCGCTGTCCGAGGGTTGTCTGCAAGCCATCGCATATTGTTTTTGGCACATGGTGTGTAATTAAATCTCCCCCATTGAACGAGCGATGAGCATCATCCGCCATTTCTGGTTCCGCACCATAAACATGTACTTTCGGATAGGCAACAATCGCACAACCAGCCAGCAATCCACCACCACCAACGGGAACGATGACAGCATCCAGGTCAACGACCTGATCAAATAACTCCAATGCCGTTGTACCCTGACCTGCAATGACGCGATCATCATCATAAGGGTGCACAATGGCGGCACCAGTGTCCCTAACGACCCTTGTAAGCATTTCCTGTCTTGCCGTTAACGTCGACTCACATTCAATCAACTCTGCACCGTAGCTTCGCATGGCATCTTTCTTTGCCTGCCTGGCATTCCCTGGGACAACCACATAGGCTGGAATATTTCTGATCCTGGCAGCCCGGGCCAATGCTGCACCATGATTGCCTGATGAGTGTGTGGCTACGCCCTTACTGGCTTCTACATCACTCAGCGAGAGCACCGCATTCACCGCACCACGTGATTTAAAAGCGCCTGCTTTTTGTAGATGCTCACACTTGAAGAACAAACGGCATCCGGTCAATTCGTCCAGCAGGTCACTGGTTACGACCGATGTATTATGCACATATTGACGAATTCTCAGATGGGCTGTTTCTATGTCTTTGATTGTTAAGGGCATGGTCAATCATACACCTGTCTGCAGGTTTCAAAATACTCCTCAACCAGCTCTAGTATCTCATTACCATCAAATAGCTTGAGTCCGCTTTTCTCAAATTCCCGCAATTCACTGTCTGTCGGAAAAGTATAATAGTGACCCCTGCTGGTTTGATCTATGGCATCAATGCCGCCATTACAATCAATCGCAGCCACTGACCGTTCAATCAATCCGCAGCCATCGGGATACAGGCTAATCACATGCCAGAGATAGGACTTCTGTTCATTGACCGAAAGCTGGGTCGTACCGATGACGGGACCCTGATCAATGGCGCTGTCACGGATGTAATGCAAGGTCGTGCCGATAGTTGCTTCTTTGTTCAGCATGGCTCTAAAAGTAGCCATCACGCCTTTATAATCCGGCAACAAACCTGAATGCAGATTGATGGCGCCAAATTTTGGCACTGAAATTACCGGGTCTTTCAGTATGACGCCATAACGAATAGTCACTACCAGCTCAGGATTAGTTGCCACAAACCGGTTAAAACCCACCCCGGTATTTATCTTATTTAATGTTTCCACGGAACAGCCGCGCTCCTGACTCAACTCATCAAAACTTAACAGCAGACGGCCTCGCTTTGAATCCGATGGAGATAAAAATTTCAGGAACAAGGATTGTTCACAAATTTCAAGATGTTTTAAAGATGCGTGATTGTTACTGCTCTTGCCAACCCTATCAGACAGGAAAACTGTCAGCTCATGTCCCTCAAGTAAGCCAGTGAGTATGTTCAGTGCAAAATTACTGGCTAAGTCGCGATTGGCAAGTATTGTTATACGCATGGAATTTCAGCTAGTTTGAATTGCTTTCGAAAATACGGCCGATTTCCATTAGGGACCCAGACTAACCCGTATTTTCAATTTTCGCCCAGGTATCCCGCAGACCGACTGTGCGATTGAAAACCAGTTTATCTTTCGTGGAATGTTTGCTATCGATACAGAAATATCCTTCACGCTCAAACTGAAATGGTTGTCCGATCTCGGCATCCACCAGACTCTGTTCAACGAAACCCTGTTTGACCGTCAGGGAATCCGGGTTGATCAGCTGGTGGTAGTCCTGGTCGCTGGCATCAGGAAAATCTACTGTAAAAAGTGGGTCAAACAATCGAATTTCTGCCCGATGGCAATACTCTGCAGCGACCCAGTGGATGACCCCTCTTACCTTTCGCCCTTCCGGGTTTTTACCTAACGTATCAGGGTCATAGGAACATCGTAGTTCAATGACTTCACCCTCAGCATTCTTGATCACTTCATCTGCACGAATTACATAGCTGTTACGGAGACGAACCTCGCCACCGGTTACCAGGCGTTTATACTTTCGATTGGCCTCTTCCCTGAAGTCCTCATGATCGATATAAACCTCCCGGCTGAATGGAACCGTTCTCGAGCCCATTGATTCATCTTTCGGATGATTTCTCACCTTCAGCTCTTCCATCTGACCTTCCGGGTAATTGGTAATCACCACCTTTAAGGGGTTCAAAACGCCCATAGCACGTGGTGCAGTGGTATCCAGATGCTCACGTAGACAACTCTGGAGAAGCGCAAGCTCAACATTATTGTCACTTTTTGTCACACCAATTCGCCTGCAAAAATCTCTGATCGACTCTGGTGTGTATCCCCGGCGTCTCAAGCCCGCCAATGTTGGCAGCCGTGGATCATCCCATCCATCAACCAGCCCTTCATCGACCAGTTGTTTCAATTTTCGCTTACTCATCACGGTGTATTGCAGGTTCAGCCGTGAAAATTCAATTTGCTGGGGATGAACATTCATCGCCAGTGCATCAAGTACCCAATCGTAAAGTGGTCGATGATCTTCGAATCCAAGATCACATAAAGAATGTGTAATACCTTCCAGAGAATCCGAGATACAGTGTGTGTAGTCATACATGGGGTAAATACACCATGTATCACCGGTCTGGTGGTGTTCAATGTGGCGTATCCTATATATAGCCGGGTCGCGCATATTAATATTTGGAGATGCCATGTCTATTTTTAACCGTAATACATGTTCCCCATCTGCAAATTCACCGTCTCGCATACGTTGGAACAGATCCAGGTTTTCCTTAATTGAGCGTTCCCGATATGGACTGTTTTTCCCCGGCTGTGTTAACGAACCACGCATCAGTCGAATTTCATCCGCAGTCTGGGAATCAACATAGGCTTTGCCCTCCGATATCAACTGCACAGCAAAGTGATATAGCTGCCCAAAATAATCAGAAGCATTGCGCAATTCACGCCATTTAAACCCAAGCCACGAAATATCCCGCTTCATGGCTTCCATATATTCGGCATCTTCTTTCACAGGATTGGTGTCATCAAATCTCAGGTTTGTCATGCCATTAAAATCCTGGGCCATACCAAAATTCAGGCAGATGGCCTTGGCATGACCAATATGCAGGTAACCGTTTGGCTCTGGTGGAAAACGAGTAACAACCTGCCCCCCGTTTTTTCCGTTGGCGACATCTTTTTCGATAATCGAACGAATAAAATTATGGGGATATTTCTCTACATCATCACGCATGGATTAAAATTCTTATGACTATTCGGAATTTGATTATTCAGGGACAAGCCCTGGGTAAATTACTGTCGGTTACTAGGACCCTGGCAAGATCAATATTTTTTATCTGTAGTCTATAAAAACATTGCAGCGCCACAGGTGATTGTCACCATCACTAACAGCAGCCATTTTAACGTGTTTTGGCTGACAGTAATGGCAAATCGAACACTTATCATAGCGCCAATGACCGTACCAATGGCGAGTATAAGCCCTGGCACCCACATCACCTGGCCACGAATGACAAAAACGATCAGGGCGACGCCGCTAAAAATACCCGTACAGACGGTTTTCAATGCGTTTGTACTCACCAGATCATAGCGCAGACTACCAGCCAGAGCCGCTATAAGAATAAAGCCAACTCCCGCCTGGACAAAACCACCATAGATCCCGGCGATGAACAAAGCGGCTATTCCGCCCGGGCTGTCTTTCAGCTTCTTTACTGCTGTGCCTGCAGGCGGGGCAATCGTGTCAGGGCGAACCAGCATCAGCACAGCCATGGCCACCATAGACCCTAGCAGAACAGGTTTTAGCATCCACACGGGGAAATAAGATGCTGCCAGGGAACCAATAAGTGCACCAACGAGTGTCGGGATTAATATGGGACCAATTGCTGATGAATCAAGGCGATCGTTATCTTTGAAGCCCTTTGCACTGGCCACTGACTGGAGCAAAACTCCCACGCGGTTGGTTGCATTGGCGATATCCGCAGGCATACCAAGCATCATGAGCGCAGGCAGAGTCAACATGGAACCACCACCCGCCAGCGTATTGATAAAACCACCTAGCAAACCTGCAAGAACCAGGGCGATTATTGTAATTACATCGTATTCCAAGACCGACGCCAGTTGAGAAAAAGAGTGCGAATGGTATAGATGACGGGCATTAAGTCAAATCACGCTGCTATTTTTTATAAACAGGTATCTGGTCTACCTTGACGGAGAAAACACTCCTGCCCTCACTCCCTATCCAGATGGTCTCATCATCTATCCATGTTACCGCCTCACTGAGACCCATGACATCATAATCCAAATCGAGCTTGTATGAGGTGATGGGATTAAATTCAACATCAAATACTTTCTCAGGGATGGCACTAGCAAAAGACGCTGCGTAGGCCGATATCAGAACAGTAAACATCTGTACTCTAATCCACATCACCAGTCCGGGTTCACTCTGGAAAATCTAGAACTCAAGGGAAACGTTAGCACAGGACCACATAAAGAGCAGAAAAAAGAACTTGCGTTTATAAAGGTTGGGGCTATTATGTCCGACATGCATTTTTCTAACCGAATTAACCGGGACGCACAGTTTAGTAACCCAACCGTGAATTTCGTTACATCCGTAACGAAAAACTACTGGTTGGGCTACTACTATTTCTTTGACAGTTAAATCGCTCATAACAGAATTGGGCGGTGACTCCGCCTTCGAGAAAACCCCGGTAGGCGAGAGCAATCGGGGTTTTTTTTCGTCCTTAGAGTTTCAATCCCGACACGACTGGCAAGGCATAACAAGATGAAAGAGAGATAACGATGAACGATATAAAAGTGGATGACGTAAACGTGTTAAGCGAAGAAACCCTTATCAACCCCAACAAATTGAAACAGGATGTTCCGGCTTCAGAAGCTGCGCTCTCGACGGTCTCTAATGGAAGAATTGCCATCAAGAAGATTCTCAGCCGGGATGATCCTCGTCTCTTTGTCATCATCGGGCCCTGCTCTATTCATGATGTGGCAGGTGCGCTGGACTACGCAAACCGTCTGAAGTCGCTGGCGGATGAGGTCTCAGACAGTTTATTACTGGTGATGCGAGTTTACTTCGAAAAACCACGTACAACCGTTGGCTGGAAAGGGTTCATCAACGATCCACTGATGGATGATTCATTCAATATATCTGAAGGGCTTCATCGCGGGCGAAAACTTCTTATTGATCTTGCTGAGATGGGTATTCCCACATCCACGGAAGCACTCGACCCCGTTTCACCGCAATACCTGCAGGATATGATCAGCTGGAGCGCAATTGGCGCACGAACAGCTGAATCACAAACTCATCGAGAAATGGCAAGTGGTTTATCCTCAGCCGTTGGTTTCAAAAACGGTACTGACGGGGGACTTGAAGTCGCCATCAATGCGCTCGAATCTGTCTCTGCACCACATCGATTCCTTGGCATTAACCATGAGGGTGAAGTGTCGATTATTCATACCCGCGGGAATAGACATGCTCATATCGTTCTGCGTGGTGGTGGTGGCAGGCCAAATTATGATTCAGTCAGCGTTTCAATTTGTGAGGAACGGCTGGCGAAAGCTGGAATTCCAGCAAACATCATGATTGATTGCAGCCACGCAAACTCAAATAAGGACCCGGCACTGCAGCGGCTCGTTATGACCAATATCGGCAATCAGATACTTGAAGGTAACCGGTCGATCATTGGTTTGATGGTAGAAAGCAACATTGGCTGGGGGAATCAGTCTATCCCTGACAATTTAGCTGATCTGAAATACGGGGTATCAGTCACTGACGCCTGTGTCGACTGGAAGACCACAGAGGAGATGATTCGAGATTTGAGAAACAAAGTGAAAGGTGTTCTTGCAGACCGGGCTGCACCACGAGATGGAGACTATATCGAAAAGATCGCATGACAGTACAAGTACTCTTTCGGCCGTCCGAGCCTCGACCGGGCTCGCGTGCGGAGTTTGCTGCAAGATAAAACAAGCCAGAAACGACTTGGAAAGTACAGCGGGCTGGTTACATGGCAATTTTCCAGGAATCGAATGTTAGTAGTAGGCATTCTCCGTAATAGAATGATCGGTCGCATCCCGGATGGACTTGAGTTGGGGAAGCTGATCCAGCAACGCCTTCTCAACCCCGTTTTTCAGTGTCGCATCCACCTGGCCGCATCCCTGACATCCACCACCAAACTGAAGTACTGCAATTTCTTCCTCAACGACTTCAACGAGGCTCACCATACCACCATGGGCAGCCAGAGATGGATTTACTTCGCTATGCAGGATGTAATTAATCTTGTCTTCAAGGGTGCTGTCATCGGAGATCATGGGAAGTTTTGAATTGGGTGCTTTAATTGTCAGCTGGCCACCCATGCGGTCACTTGCGTAATCCACGAATGCATCTTCCAGGAATTTTTTACTTCGATCATCTATCCAGCAGATAAATTTATCGTACTCAATGCGTTCATCTTCTTCCTGTTCTTCACCACGCTGGCAGTAGGCGATGCAGGTTTCCGCCATTGGCGTACCCGGATCTGTGACAAAAATACGGATGCCGACATTGTCATCTTCCTGGTTCGACAGAAGTTCAAACAGATACTCCTGGGCGGATTCAGTGATTTCGACCATGTGCATTTCCTGGTGTGCTTTTAGACAATGGTGATAATTTTACTGCAAAGTCACTTACCTTTCCAATCCACGGACAATAACCCCTTTATTTACAAGTGTTTAAGTGTGTTTAGCACATGAACCGCACTCATGCACAGTACTCAAGAACTTCAAATTATGTGGTACGGGTTACTGCTAGACTGTGCGCAAATTTAGGTCCCGCGGATCATCATGAACGTTGTTGCAGTCAAGAACCACCTGGTAGCGCAGATTCAGCAAAGAATCCTTGTCCTGGACGGTGCAATGGGAACAGCGATTCAGGCGCTAGGGTTCGAGGAAGCCGACTACCGTGGTGAAAGGTTCAAGGATCACCCGGTAGACCTCAAAGGCAACTACGACATGCTTGTGCTCACGCTGCCTGAAGCCATAAAAGACATTCACCTTGAATACCTGAATGCTGGAGCAGATATTATTGGCACCAACACGTTTACCGCCAATGGTGTGTCCCAGTCTGACTTCAGCACACAAGATTTAATCTATGAGCTGAACTTTGAGGCAGCAAAACTCGCAAGATCAGCGGTAGAAGACGTGATGCGCAACGATTCGTCAAAACCCCGGTTTGTTGCAGGTTCCATTGGCCCCACGACCCGGTCGGCAAGCCTCTCACCTGACGTCAGTGATCCAGGTTTTCGCAGTATCACATTCGATGAACTCGTCGAGGATTATGGCGAAGCAATGAGAGGTTTGATGGATGGTGGAGCAGATATCCTCCTGATAGAAACCGTGTTCGATGTTCTCAATAGCAAAGCGGCTATTTTCGCTGCACTCAGCCTGTTTGAAGAGACAGGCATAGAATTACCCATCATGATCTCTGGCACCATCACGGATGCCAGTGGGCGGCTTCTGTCTGGCCAGACCCCGGAGGCATTCTGGGCATCCATCAAACACGCAAAACCAATCAGTGTTGGTTTTAATTGTGCACTGGGCGCAGACGAACTAAGACCCCATATAGAAGAGCTATCAAGAATTGCAGATTGTTTTGTTACTGCACACCCCAATCGCGGCCTCCCCAACGAGTTTGGAGAGTACGACGAGACAGTTGAAACAATGGTCACCTGCATGGAAGACTATCTGCAGAGTGGTTTGGTGAATGTCATCGGCGGGTGTTGTGGTACCACTTCGGAACACATCCTTGAATTTTCAAGAATTGTGAAACAATACCCTGTACGCAGACCTCCTGCAGCGTCAACCAGCTGTCTGCTAAGCGGTCTGGAGCCCTTTACGATTCATGACGATTCCCTTTTTATCAATGTCGGCGAACGAACTAACGTGACAGGTTCGGCAAAATTTGCCCGCCTCATCCGCGAAGAAGATTATGAAGAAGCCCTTCACGTAGCACTAGAACAGGTTAACAATGGCGCACAGATAATCGACATCAATATGGATGAAGGTATGCTTGACTCAAAAGCCGCCATGATCCACTTCCTGAACCTTATTGCATCCGAACCTGATATCAGCCGTGTGCCCATCATGGTTGATTCATCAAAATGGGAGATCATTGAAGCTGGTCTTAAGTGTATTCAGGGTAAATCAATCGTCAATTCAATCAGCCTTAAATCAGGTGAGGCTGAATTCATTGAGCGGGCAAAACTCTGCATGAAACATGGCGCCGCAGTAGTTGTGATGGCATTCGATGAAGACGGCCAGGCCGATAACCTGCAGCGCAAGCAGGAAATCTGTAAACGATCCTATGACATCCTGGTGAACGATATAGGCTTCCCAGCGACAGACATTATCTTGGACCCCAACGTATTTGCTGTTGCAACGGGTATTGAGGAGCACAATCTTTACGGCAAGGACTATATCGATTGTTGCCGATACATCAAAGCCAACCTGCCCGGTGCAAGCATCTCAGGTGGTATCAGTAATGTGTCGTTTTCCTTCCGTGGTAATAATCTGGTTCGCGAAGCCATCCATGCTGTGTTTCTGTTCCATGCAATAAAAGCAGGGCTAACCATGGGTATCGTCAATGCAGGTCAGTTGGCAATATATGATGATATCCCCACTGACCTTCGCGACCGGATTGAGGACGTCATCCTCTGCCGCACAGGCGATGCCGCTGAACAATTACTGGAAGTTGCCGAGAAGTATGCTGGTCGCTCGACTAAAACCAATGCCGACGACCTGACCTGGAGAGAGGCTCCGGCCGAAGAGCGCTTAGCGTATGCACTGGTAAAGGGCATCAACAAATTTATCGTTGAAGACACTGAGGAAGCACGCTTGAAGGCCGAGCGTCCTATTCATGTAATTGAAGGACCACTGATGGACGGCATGAATCGTGTCGGTGACCTTTTTGGTTCAGGAAAGATGTTTCTGCCTCAGGTTGTTAAAAGCGCGCGAGTCATGAAACAGGCAGTAGCCCACCTGGTCCCGTTCATTGAAGAGGAACAAGGGGAAGGTGCTGTATCAAAAGGCAAAATCCTTATGGCAACGGTGAAGGGCGACGTACATGATATTGGTAAGAATATCGTGGGGGTGGTGCTGCAGTGTAATAATTACGACGTTATCGATCTTGGTGTGATGGTGCCAGCTGAGAAAATTTTAACTACAGCGATCGAAGAAAAAGTCGATATTATTGGCTTGAGTGGACTGATCACTCCTTCCCTGGATGAAATGGTACATGTTGCTTCTGAAATGCAACGTCAGGGTATTTCGTTACCCCTGATGATTGGTGGTGCAACAACTTCCAAAGCCCATACATCCGTGAAGATTGAACCCTGTTATGAAAATGACGCCACCGTCTATGTTACTGATGCTTCACGCGCAGTGGGTGTGGCAACAAAATTACTAAACGCTGAACAGAAGCCTGCATTCTGTGGTGAACTCCGGGAAGAATATGAAAAAGTTAGAGAAAGGAATAAGAACAGGCGCCCGAAAAGCAAGCTTCTCCTGTATTCCGATGCTGTCAATAATAAACATGCGATAGAATGGTCAGGCTATTCACCGGTCGTGCCTACATTCCTTGGTACAAAGGTTATTGATGATATCCCGCTTGAAACTCTCATCGACTACATTGACTGGACCCCCTTCTTCATCACCTGGGAATTATCAGGTAAGTACCCAAAGATCCTTAAAGACTCCGTCGTCGGTGAAGCGGCAACAAATTTATTTGCTGATGCACAGACAATGCTTGCTGAACTGGTGAAAACGAAAAATATCACTGCAAAAGCAGTTATTGGTTTCTGGCCCGCAAACAGCATTGATTCCGACGATATCATCATCTATCAAGATGAATCTCGAGACGATATCAGACTGCGCCTGCATCATCTGAGACAACAAACCGACAAGCCTAACGAGCAAGCCAATTTTTGTTTATCTGACTATGTTGCCCCGGATACCTCTGGTGTTGCAGACTACGTTGGCGGATTTGTTGTAACTGCCGGGATTGGGGTTGACTCGCTCGCTACCGGTTATGAGGCTGATAAAGATGATTACAATTCAATCCTTGTGAAGTCCCTTGCAGACAGACTCGCTGAGGCTCTTGCAGAATACATGCATGAATGCGTTCGAAAAGAATACTGGGGCTACTCAAAACAGGAAAGCCTGGATAGTGAGTCGCTTATCAAGGAACGTTACGATGGTATACGTCCTGCCCCGGGGTACCCTGCCTGCCCGGACCATACTGAAAAGGCAGCACTATTCGAGCTTCTTGATGCCAGCAATGCGACCGGAGTTGACCTGACAGAAAACTTTGCAATGATGCCTGCAGCTTCGGTCAGCGGCTTCTATTTCTCACATCCCGACTCGAGATATTTTGGCATAGGCAAGATAGACAAGGATCAGGTGGAGAACTATGCAGGACGCAAGAAAATCTCGGTGGAAGAAGCCGAAAGATGGCTGTCACCAGTATTGCGATATCAGTAATAACAGCTCACATGGTAGAATCTCGGCTTTTGTCAATACTATGGGTGGACAAGCCAGGAATGAACAACCCGTGAATGAACCAGCGGAAGATCACGGAAAACCACCTACCGCAATTGAGGTAGCTCTCAGTGTTATCGCCGCTGCCTTCGGTGTACAAACCAGCAAGAACCGGGAAAGAGATTTTTCTCACGGAAACCCGTTAGTGTTCATCATGGCTGGTTTGATTTTTACTATTCTCTTCATCCTGACGATTGTCGGTGTTGTCTATCTGGTTTTATAAGCACTCATGAGCTTTTTCAAACGAGACCGGAAAACCCTGTTATACATCCTGGCGGCAGCAAGCCCGATAGCATTCTCCGTGTGGCAAACACTATTGAACAACTTTGTCGTCGATGTGGTTCAGTTTAATGGTCAGGAAATTGGCTTTCTGCAAAGTATTCGGGAAGTCCCCGGGTTTCTCGCTTTTACAGTCGTCTGGGTATTGCTGATCGTCCGCCAGCAAACTTTCGCCATCATCAGCCTGTTAGTACTCGGTCTCGGCACAGCAGCAACCGGCTTCTTCCCTTCTGTTTTCGGTTTGTATATAACAACCGTCATAATGTCGATTGGTTTCCACTATCTGGAGACCATGCAAACCTCGCTTAGCCTGCAATGGCTTGCAAAAAACGAGGCCGCAAAGGTGCTTGGCCTCATCATTAGTGTCCGTTCCATGGCGACATTCGGCATCCTCGGCGGGCTTTATGTTGGGTTGCAAATCTTCGAACCAAATTATTTGTTTATCTATGCCGCCGGTGGAATCGCTGCTATGGCGATAGCCTTGTTTTGCTGGTTCAGCTTTCCCCACTTCAAAGATAATGTGGTCCAGAGAAACGAGCTCTTCCTTCGTAAACGTTACTGGCTGTACTACGTACTGACGTTTTTCGCTGGTGCCAGGCGGCAAATTTTTACGGTATTCGCAGGGTTTTTGCTGGTTCAGAAATTCGGTTTCCCGCTGGAGAACATGGTGCTGTTGGTACTCGCCAATTCAGCCATCAATATCTGGCTTGCTCCAAAAATTGGTGCTTTGATCAGCTTCATAGGTGAACGGCGAGCACTCACACTTGAATACACTGGTCTGGTATTAATTTTCCTGACTTATTCAATTGTTGAAGATGGAAACCTTGCCGTCGTCCTGTACATCCTGGATCACATTTTCTTCTCTATGGCTATCGCCATAAAAACTTATTTTCAGAAAATTGCGGATCCTGCAGATATATCAGCGACCGCCGGTATCAGTTTCACCATCAACCATATCGCAGCAGTAGTGCTACCAGCGGCGCTCGGTTTCGTCTGGGTTATCAATCACAGTGCCGTATTCGTCATAGGCGCAGCCATTGCAGCCTGCTCCCTGGCTCTGGCCCAGCTTATCCCGGACGCTCCTACCTGGGGTAAGGAGACTCGCATCAGCGCGAGCAGTAACTACATACCGGATAGCCAGTAAACAACTGTGCTAACGGCAATAGCGATCAGGGCTACTGCCGCTATTGCATCGACAAACCCATCTTCATTAGTATCGACTTGCTCGTCGTCACTCATTTCCATTCCTTTGCACTGGGTCAATGTTTGAATGTCTCCAGTATACTTTTGATCAACACAATCTGCTAATTTTGTTGAATTACCTTTATCGCTTAAGTAACTATAGAATAGTAAACAAAAAAGACCCGTTCTGATATGGAAACAGATCCGCTTATTTTTTCCTTCTTCCTGATATTTTCTTCCGCTGCAGTCATGGCGACCGTGGCCCTATACACCAGACAACCCCTGATTGTTGCGTATATCGCCATTGGCGTAATCCTCGGACCCTCAGGCACTGCTCTCATCAATGACACGGCGCTGATCAACAGTATCGCGAAGTTCGGCATCATTTTCCTGTTGTTTTTACTGGGCCTTGATATGCAACCGTCCAAGTTAGCCAATATGCTAAAAAATGCCCTACTGGTTGGTATCTCCAGCTCATTGGCATTCTTCGTTGTTGGTTTTGGCATTGCCTGGGCTTTCGGTTTTACCGGCATTGAGAGAATCATCATCGGCACGGCGATGATGTTTTCAAGCACCATCATTGGTATCAAGCTGTTACCAACCACAATATTGCACCATCGTCATACAGGTGAGCTGGTCGTTAGCCTTTTACTGATTCAGGATCTTATCGCCATTATTGTATTGTTAGTGCTAACCGGCGGGCTGCTGGAATTTGATGGTCCCGGCAAAATCGCTCGTGTTTTGATCAGTCTTCCTCTGCTCATTGGTTTCGCATGGCTCTTTGTTCGATTCGTTTTGCTAAAG
>SMVB01007202.1_pt1 | contig 30376 bp, 38 predicted proteins | sample 2456461 | NCBI WGS metagenome assembly SMVB01 (sample SAMN11095934, study PRJNA526329) | marine sediment metagenome | biome: Marine sediment; feature: Surficial sediment; material: Deep marine sediment; isolation source: Hadal surficial sediment | place: Pacific Ocean | collected 2014-05 | depth... | reverse complement strand
GATGCCGGGCGACAATGTCGAGATGACGGTGGAGCTGATCACGCCGATCGCGATGGACAAGGAGCTTCGATTCGCGATCCGCGAGGGGGGCCGGACCGTGGGGTCGGGCGTCGTCTCGGAAGTGATCGAGTAGTTTTTTTGGCAAGATCCCGCGCGGCGCGGGATCTTGTTGGGTTGATGGCTCTAGCCGGCTGAGGGCTCTAGCCAGCTGAAGGCTCTGGGTGCTCGCTGGGCCCGTAGCGATAGATAGACGGAGAAAATCCATGGCAGATGCCACGGCAACAAAAATTCGGATTCGGATGAAGGCCTACGACTACAAGTTGCTCGATCAGAGCGCGGGTGAGATCGTGGATACGGCCGTACGTACGGGCGCTCGTGTGGCGGGACCGATTCCGCTTCCGACGAGCCTGAATAAATGGACCGTCTTGAAGGGCCCCCATATCGACAAGAAGTCGCGGGAGCAATTCGAGCTGCGGACCCACAAAAGGCTGATCGACATTCTCGATCCCACGCCCCAGACGGTCGACGCGCTGATGAAGCTCGAGCTCGCAGCCGGCGTCGACGTGGAGATCAAGCTGTAGCCATGGCCACGATCGACGTCGTCAATCTAGAGAATAAAAAGGCCGGATCGCTCGATCTGTCCTCGGCCGTCTTCGAGTTTCCGGTGAAGCCTCACCTCTATCACGCCGAGGTCCGACGCCAGCTCTCGGAACGGCGCGCGGGAACTCATAGTACGAAGAACCGTGCGCTGGTTTCCGGCGGTGGGGCGAAACCCTATCGCCAGAAGGGGACGGGGCGAGCGCGTCAGGGTACGATCCGCGCGCCGCAATTCCAGGGCGGCGGTGTCGTGTTCGGCCCCGTGCCGCGGGGCCATTCGCACAAGCTTCCGAAGAAGGTTCGCCGTGCGGCGCTTCTCTCGGCCCTGTCCCAGCGAGTGCAGGAATCTACGATGACCGTCGTTGATGATCTGCAGGTCGAGGGATATCAAACCAAGCGCATGGTCGAGATTCTCGGCGCGCTGGGCCTCGCCGAGGGCACGACACTCATCGTGATCGACGATGCGAACCCGACCGTCGAAGCCTCGGCCCGAAACCTGCCGGGAGTGAGTGTGGTTCGAGCTGCGGGCGTGAACGTCTACGACCTCCTGCGACACAAGAACCTGCTCATCACGAAGATCGCGGTCGAAAGCTTGCAGGCGCGCCTGGCTGGAGCCAGTGAGAGCGCGGGAGACGCAGGATGAATCTCCATGACGTGATCCAGCGACCCATCGTCACCGAAAAGAGCAGTATCGCGCGCGAAGAAGCGAATATCGCCACCTTCCGCGTCGCTCCGGATGCCACGAAGCACGAGATTCGTCGTGCTGTGGAGTCCCTCTTCGAAGTGAAGGTGTCGACGGTTCGAACGATGCAACAACCTGGCAAGAAGAAGCGGGTTGGTAAGAAGGTCGGCCGCAAGCCGGCTTGGAAGAAAGCGATCGTGGAGTTGGCCGAGGGCCACACGATCGAGTATTTCGAGGGAGTCTGATCCAATGCCGGTCAAGAAGTACAAGCCCACGTCTCCGGGCCGCCGCAATATGAGTGTCTCGGATTTTGCCGAGATCACACGCGGTACGCCCGAGCGATCTCTGACGAAGGGGCTGGTCAAGAAGTCGGGTGGCCGAAACGCGAATGGTCGCATCACCTCGTATCATCGAGGCGGTGGTCATCGACGGCGATATCGCGTCATCGACTTTCGTCGTAACAAGATCGGCGTGCCCGCCAAGGTGGCATCGATCGAGTATGACCCGAATCGTTCTGCGAATATCGCCCTGCTCCACTATGCGGATGGCGAAAAGCGCTACATCCTTTCCCCGGGCGGGCTTACGGTCGGTGATACGGTGCTGTCCTCGGTCGATGCCGAAATCAGCCCCGGTAACGCCTTGCCGCTGTCGAAGATTCCGCTCGGAACCACGGTTCACGCAATCGAAATGAAGCCAGGCAAGGGTGCGCAGATGGTTCGCTCTGCGGGCACGAGTGCGCAGCTGATGGCCCGCGAGGGCAAGATGGCCACCCTTCGTCTGCCCAGTGGTGAGATGCGGATGATCCACATCGACTGCATGGCGACGGTTGGCGAAGTTGGCAACTCGGAGCACGAGAATCAGCGCATTGGCAAGGCCGGGCGATCCCGCTGGCTCGGAAAGCGCTCGAATGTGCGTGGCGTTGCCATGAATCCTGTCGACCATCCAATGGGTGGTGGCGAGGGACGTTCTTCGGGCGGCCGCCATCCCTGTACGCCCTGGGGCAAGCCGACCAAGGGCGCAAAGACACGGAATAACAAGCGGTCCGACAAATACATCGTCAAGCGACGAGGGAAGAAGTAGGCGAGGAAAAATTCATGGCACGTTCGCTTCGTAAAGGACCCTTCGTCGATCCAAGCCTTCAGCGCAAGGTGGACAAGCTGTCGGCCGGCGGTACCAAGGGCGTGATCAAGACATGGTCACGCAGATCGATGATCACACCGGAATTCGTGGGGCTCACGTTTCACGTACATAATGGAAAGCTCTTCATGCCTGTCTTCGTGACGGAGAACATGGTGGGACATCGGCTGGGCGAGTTCGCTCCGACGCGGAAGTTCACGGGCCATGCGAGTGATCGGAAGGTGAGGCGCTGATGGATGTCAAAGCGGCACTCAACAACTATCGGGTGAGCGCACAGAAGGCACGTCTCGTTGTGAATCAGATTCGCGGCAAGGGCGTCGAAGAGGCGTTGAACCTGCTCTCGCTCTCGCCGAAGCGAATCGCCGATCCGATTGCGAAGCTGCTTCGGTCGGCCGTCGCGAATGCGGAGCACAAGAACGAAAATCAACATGCTGGGATCGAGATCGACAATCTCGTTGTCTCGACGATCTTCGTCGACGAGGGGCCAAGCATGTGGCGAATTCGACCACGTGCACAGGGTCGTGCGGCATGGATTCAGAAACGAACGGCCAGCATAAACGTCGTGCTCTCGGAGCGCTGAGAGAATCTCTTTCCTGTTTTCCTTCGCGGCCAGGAGCCGCTGAACACATAGTGGACCTTCGACGCCAAGCGTCGAGCAAGGATCGATTAGTATGGGTCAAAAAGTTCATCCCTACGGCTTCCGGATCGGCACTCTATACGGGTGGCAGTCGAACTGGTTTGCCGAGAAGAACTACGCATCGCAGCTTCTCGAGGACGTGAAAATCCGCGCGTTCATCAAGAAGAAGCTCTACCACGCGGGAATCTCGAAGGTCGTCATCGAACGCACCGGTGAGAAGATCGTGGTGAACATTCATACGGCGCGTCCTGGCATCTTGATTGGGAAGCGCGGCGCCGAGGTCGACGTCCTTCGCAAGGAGCTGAAGGACTTCACGGCTGCCGACATCTTCATCAACATCAAAGAGATCCGCAAAGCGGAGCTCGACGCACAGCTCGTCGCAGAGAATATCGCGACGCAACTCGAACGACGAGTCGCGTTCCGGCGTGCGATGAAGAAGGCGATGATCTCGACCATGAAGTTCGGCGCCGAAGGCGTCCGCATCCAGTGCTCCGGCCGATTGGGTGGAGCGGAAATGGGTCGGCGGGAGTGGTATCGGGACGGTCGAGTGCCGCTGCACACGCTCCGCGCCGAGATCGATTACGGCTTCGCCGAAGCACACACGACCTACGGTGTGATCGGTGTGAAGTGTTGGATCTTCAAGGGCGAGGTCGGTGACCGCGAACTCAAGCGCGGCCCGCTCTCCCAGGACCATCGCTCCGAGGTTCCCCGCTAACTCGTGCCCCTCTTGCCTTGAGCAAAGGGGGTGCAGTGGCCAAGGGCGCAGTCAGAGCGAAAGCGAATAGAGAGACCAAGAAATGCTTCAACCCAAGAAAATCAAACATCGCAAGATGTTCAAAGGCCGGCTTCGGGGAAAGACCTTGCGTGGCAACACGCTCGCCTTCGGCGCCTACGGCCTTCAGGCGATGACTTCGGGCTATATCACGGCGCGCCAGATCGAAGCGGCGCGTATTGCGATGACCCGGCATGTGAAACGTGGTGGCAAGGTCTGGATTCGGGTCTTCCCGGACAAGCCGATTACGAAGAAGCCCGCCGAAACCCGCATGGGTAAAGGCAAGGGCAATCCGGAAGGTTGGGTGGCTCCCGTCAAGAGAGGGCGAATGCTCTACGAGATGGAAGGAGTTGATCCCACGATCGCGCGGCAGGCACTTCGCCTGGCAGCGCACAAATTGCCGATTCGAACGCGATTCGTCGAGCGGGAGGGCTGAAGATGAAGGCAACTGAACTTCGATCTCTCTCGGAGACGGAACTCGATCAAAAGGGACGAGAGCTACGCGACGAGCTCTTCAACGCAAAGATTCGGCGATCGACCGAACAGTTGGAGAACACCGCAGTACTCGGGCAGCTCCGCAAGGATATTGCTCGGGTGGAGACTCTTCTGACCCAGAAGCGCGAGGCGGGTAAGTGAGCGAACGAGGAAGTCGAAGAACAATGGTTGGCACCGTGGTCAGCAACAAGATGGACAAAACCGTCATCGTACGGGTTGAGCGTCTTGTGCAGGATCAGCGGTACAAGAAATACACACGCCGCTATTCGCGGTTCATGGCGCACGACGAGTCCAACTCGTGCACCGAAGGTGACGAGGTTCGGATCATCGAACATCGGCCGCTTTCGAAGCGCAAGCGTTGGAAAGTCCAAGAAACGCTCGGGAAGGCGAAGACGGTCTAGGGGCCGTACGACGCATCCATCGAGTCTCGGCCGCTTGTGGAAGCACTCGGGCTGTAAAGAGGGACCAGAGGAACGGAAGAATGATTCAAGCTGAATCGACATTGCAGGTGGCGGACAATTCGGGTGCGCGAAAGGTGAAGTGCATTCGCGTGCTTGGCGGATCTCGCAGAAGGTTTGCATCGGTGGGCGACATTATCGTCGTCGCCGTGAAGGAAGCGATCCCGAACTCTCGCGTAAAGAAGGGCGAGGTCCGACGTGCTGTCATCGTACGGACCAAGAAGGGGATCTCGCGACCGGACGGTACGCATATTCTCTTCGATGAGAATGCCGCCGTACTGATCGGCAAAGACAAGGAAGTCGTTGGGACCCGTATCTTTGGTCCGGTAGCCCGCGAGCTTCGTGGTGCGGGCTTCATGCGAATCGTTTCGCTCGCCCCGGAGGTGCTCTAGGGATGACTGCTTCTCAACCGGAAGTGCCGCGGCTCAAGCAAGAGTATCTGGAGACGATCGTGCCGAAGCTTCAGGAGGAGTTCGGGTACCAGAACGTCAATCAGATTCCCAAGGTCGAGAAGATCGTGGTGAACGTAGGCCTCGGTGAGGCGACGACGAACCCGAAGCTGCTCGAACGAGCGATGGAAGAACTCGCGATGATCACCGGTCAGCGACCGATTCTTCGCCGCGCCAAGAAGAGCGTGTCGAACTTCAAGCTTCGCGAAGGGCAGGGGATCGGTTGCAGCGTCACGCTGCGTGGCACTCGTCAGTGGGAATTCCTGGATCGGTTGCTCACCGTCGCGCTCCCGCGAGTTCGTGACTTCTCGGGTGTGTCGCCGAAGGCCTTCGATGGACGGGGAAACTACACTCTGGGAATTCGTGAGCAGACGATCTTTCTGGAAGTCGATTACGACAAGGTCGAGAAGGTGACCGGTATGAATGTCACGTTCGTTACGACTGCAAATACCGATGCCGAGGCCAAGTCACTTTTGGCGCATCTCGGAATGCCCTTTCGCAAACAGGACGTCGCCGGCTGAAGGCGCTGGCCTCAGCGGAGCGGCAAGGAGAATAACATCATGATGACCGACCCGGTTGGTGACATGTTGGCGCGAATTCGAAACGCGGGTGGCGCACGGCACGCTCAGATGACATGCCCCGCGTCGAAACTCAAGCTCGCGGTGGCTCAGGTCTTGAGTGACGAGGGCTTCATCGGGAGCGTGGAGAGTGACGGCGACGACAAGAAGCCGACCCTCACGATCAGTCTCCGGTATCAGGACGATGGCCGACTGATGATTGAGGGTATGCGCCGAGTGAGTAAGCCTGGCCGTCGCGTCTATGTGGGCGCTGGCGAAGTAAAGCAGGTGCGTGCCGGTCTCGGCATGGCCGTTCTGTCGACCTCCAAGGGCATGCTCTGCGATCGCGATGCGCGCGTGGAGAAGGTCGGTGGCGAAGTGATCTGCGAGGTCTGGTAGGCAATGTCCCGAGTTGGTAAGCAACCGATTGGGATCCCGAGTGGCGTGACGGTGAACGTTGCGAACGGCGAGATCCAGGTGAAGGGGCCCAAGGGCAACCTGACAGGCTCGATTCCGGCTGGAATCGCGGCGAAGGTCGAAGGGGATTCGCTCATCCTCGAGCGTCCCGATGACAAGAAGGAGAGCCGTGCGATGCACGGGCTCGCTCGTGCACTGGCGAATAATATGGTCGTTGGCGTGAGCGACGGGTTCGCCAAACGGCTCGAGATCGAAGGGGTCGGTTATCGCGCGGAGGTGAAGGGGAAGGTTCTCAACCTTCTGCTCGGTTTCTCCCATCCGGTTACGATGCAGATCCCGGAGGGTTTGACCGTCACGGTCGAAGGGAACACGAAGCTCCTCGTCGAGGGCGCAAGCAAGCAGGCAGTTGGCCAGTTCGCGGCCGACGTGCGTTCCCTGCGGCCGCCGGAGCCCTACAAGGGCAAGGGCGTTCGCTACCACGACGAACATATCCGCCGCAAGGTCGGTAAGGCAGGCGCGTAATGAAGAAGAAGATGCAGGACGACAAGCGACGCAAGTGGTTGGCGCGGAAGGCGCGAACGCAGACGTCGCTCGCACGCAGCGAGCGGGTTGCGTTGACCGTGTTCCGAAGCGCGAAGCACACCTACGCGCAGCTGGTCGACGGCAAGACAGGAAAGACCCTCGGGGCGGCTTCGACTCGCGATCAAACGATCGCGGTCGGCGGGGCAACCGGGAACGTCGAAGCGGCCAAAAAGGTCGGCGAGGCGATTGGTCGGATCGCGAAAGAAAAGAGCATCAATGAGGTGGTCTTCAATCGAAACGGATTCCTCTTCCACGGTCGGGTAAAGGCCGTGGCTGAAGGAGCACGCGAGGCGGGGCTTCAGTTCTGACATGGCATCTGTAATTCAATCCTCTCTCCTCAATCCGAATGACTACGAACTCAACGATCGAGTCATCCACATCAACCGCGTGTCGAAGGTCGTGAAGGGCGGTCGCCGCTTCAGCTTCTCGGCACTCGTCGTGGTCGGCAATGGCCAGGGCATCGTCGGCGTTGGACTCGGCAAGGCGGGCGAAGTTCCGGAGGCGATTCGCAAAGGTGTGGAGAAGGCGCGCAAGTCGCTGATCCAGATCCCGTTGGTCGACGGGCGAACGTTGCCCCACGATGTGATCGGTAAGTCGGGCGCGGGCCGTGTGCTGATGTTGCCGGCCTCTCCGGGTACGGGCGTGATCGCCGGCGGGCCGGTTCGCGCGGTAGTCGAATCGGCAGGGGTCTCGGACGTCCTGACGAAGACCCTCGGAACCAAGACGCCGCGCAACGTCGTCAACGCCGTGATGGCGGGACTGCAGATGCTGCGTGATCCCGAAGAACGTCTCGCCCAGCTCGGTCGGACGAGGTAAGAGCATTCCATGACAGCTAAAAAGTCTGACGGAAAGTCCGAAGCAAAAAGAGTCAAGGTCCAGCAGGTGAAGAGCGTCATCGGATACAACCGACGGCAGCGCGCCACGATGCAAGGGCTCGGCCTGCGCAAGATGCGTCAGGTCGTCGAACTCGAAGATACGCCCGCCGTACGCGGGATGATCAACAAGGTGCGCCATCTCGTCGTGGTGCTCGAGAACTAGAGCGGAGAACCAAGAATGTTGAATGAACTCTCTCCGTGCCCCGGCGCGCGACAGCGACGCAAGCGGGTCGGTCGCGGCCCCGGCTCGGGCAAGGGCAAGACTTGCGGAACGGGCGTCAAGGGCCAGGGCACACGGTCGGGCAAGAAGATCAAGGCCTGGTTCGAGGGTGGCCAGATGCCGCTCTATCAGCGTGTCCCGAAAAAGGGCTTCACGAACCGATTCCGCGTGGAGAACGAGATCGTGAATCTCGGGGATCTCGCGGTCTTCGGTGACAACGCCACGGTCGACGCCCAGGCGCTCGCCGACAAGGGCCTGATCCGCGGCTCCGGCCGACCGGTCAAGGTGCTCGCCGAGGGCGATGCGCCCAAGGGCCTCAAGCTCACCATCGCCAAGATCAGCGCGTCTGCGAAGGCCAAGGTCGAAGCCGCCGGTGGCAGCGTGGAGAACGTGGCGGGGAACGCGTAGTGGTTGGAGCGTTCCAAAACGTCTTCCGCATCGAAGAACTGCGAAAGCGGATCCTGTTTACGGCGGCCATGCTCGCTGTCTATCGGGTCGGTTGCATCGTTGTCACGCCCGGAATCAATAGCAACGTGATTCGGCAGTTCTTCGAGCAGATGCAAGGAACGATGTTCGGCCTGCTCAACGTTTTCTCAGGCGGAGCCATGGAGTCGCTTTCGATTTTTGCGTTGGGCATCATGCCCTACATCAGCGCGTCGATTATTTTCCAGCTCTTGACCGTCGTGATCCCCGCCCTCGAGCGCCTCAAGAAAGAGGGCAGCGAGGGGCAGAAGCGGATCACACAGTGGACCCGCTACGCGACCATCTGCCTGGCTCTCTTTCAGAGCCTCCTGATGGCGATCGCCCTCGAGAACGGCCAGTTTGGTCAGGGCGCGGTCCTCGAACCCGGTTGGGCATTCCGTTTGACGACGATGATTACACTCACGTCGGGCACGGCCTTCATCATGTGGCTCGGGGAGCAGGTGACTGAGCGTGGCATTGGGAACGGGATTTCCCTGATCATCTTCTCGGGGATCATCGTCGGATTGCCTTCGGGCCTCTCGAATGTCTTCGACCTGGTCCGGACGGACGAATACAGCCTCGTTCAGGTCATCCTGCTCGGCGCGATCGTCATCCTGGCGATCGGCTTCGTGGTGTACGTCGAGCGAGGTCAGCGACGCATTCCGATTCAGCATGCCCGCCGCGGCGGGACCGCCGGGGCCTCTGCGAATTTGAGCTATTTCCCGCTCCGCGTGAATACCGCGGGCGTGATCCCGCCGATCTTCGCGTCGTCCTTGTTGATGTTTCCGATCACGATTCGGCAATACAGCGATAATCCGACGATCCAGCGCTTCATCGATGAATGGATGGATCCCGGCGACATCATCTACAACATCGTCTACATCGCGCTGATCATCTTCTTCTGTTTTTTCTACACCTCGATCATGATCAACCCGGACGACGTCTCCGAGAACATCAAGCGTTCCGGGGGCTATATCCCGGGCGTTCGTCCGGGCCGCAAGACGGCCGAGTACATCGACGCCGTTTTGTCGCGCCTTACATTGGTCGGGGCGCTGTACGTGTCGGGGCTCTGCGTGTTGCCGGTCATTCTGTCGCAGCAGATGGGCGTACCTTTCTATTTTGGCGGTACGGCACTGCTGATCGTGGTCAGTGTCGCGTTGGATACGATGGGACAGATCGAAGCGCACCTGGTCTCGCGCAAGTATGAGGGCTTCGGAACGACGGGTCGCGTTCGAGGGAGACTGGGTCGATGAGCCCTTCCACTGCGAATTCGACCGCGAAGCGTCGCATCGTATTGTTGGGGCCGCCGGGAGCGGGTAAGGGGACGCAAGCGGCGACGCTCATCGACGCACTCGGGATTCCCCATGTTTCGACGGGTGATATGCTGCGCGCTGCCGTGAAAGCGGGCACGCCGGTGGGGCGGAAGGCCAAAGCCGTCATGGACGCAGGCGAACTCGTGAGCGACGAGATCGTGATCGGCATCGCCGAGGAACGTCTTTCCGAGGACGATGCCAAGCAGGGGTTTCTGCTCGACGGATTTCCGCGAACGCAGGCACAGGCCGAAGCACTCGAAGTGTTGCTCGGCAGGCTCGGTGTCGAGCTGGATTGCTGCCTCGCGCTGACGGTCGACAACGAAGCCGTGGTCCGGCGACTTCTCAAGCGGGCCGAGATCGAAGGGCGCGCGGATGACAACGAAGACACGATCCGGGAGCGCATGCGCGTGTACGACAAGGAGACCGCGCCGCTCCTGGAATTTTATGGAAGCCGCGATCGGCTGATCGAGGTGGACGGAATGGGCAGCATCGATGAGGTCGAAGAGAGGATTCGAAAGAGCCTGAACAGCTAGCAGGACGAGAGCCGGAGGCCGAGCCAAACCTCCTCTTTCAGGAGATTCAACGTGAGCTACGGCGAACGGATCGCAATCAAGAGCCGTCGCGAGATCGACCAGATGCGGGAAATAGGCCAGGCTACGGCCGAAATCCTGCTCGAACTGAGGGAACGCGTCCAACCGGGCGTCACCACCGGGGAGCTGGATGAAATCGCTGCAAAAGCCTTGGAAAAGAGGGGCTTGAAGTCCCCGTTTCTAGGCTATGCTCCCGGGGGGGTAGCGCCCTACCCAGCGGTCCTTTGTACGTCGGTCAACGAAGAGATCGTACATGGAATTCCCGGATCTCGCGAACTCCGAGAAGGCGACATCATCAGTCTCGACTTTGGGGTCGAATCTCGTGGATGGCACGGCGACAGCGCTGTGACAATCGCAGTGGGAAAGATCCCCCCCGAGTCCGGTGCGGAAAAGTTGTTGGCGGTCACCGAAGATGCGCTTAACAAAGGCATCGAGCAGATGGTTCCTGGAAGTCGGCTCTCGGATATCGGGCACGCTGTCGAGAGTCGAGCAAAGAAGGAAGGTTACGGAGTCGTTCGTCAGTTCGTGGGCCACGGCATCGGAAAAGAGATGCACGAGCCACCGCAGGTTCCCAACTACGGCCGGCCGGGACGCGGACCGAGACTGCGGGTGGGAATGGTCTTCGCGATTGAACCGATGGTGAACATCGGAAGCGAGAAGGCGAAGGTTCTGAAGGACGAGTGGACAGCCGTGACGGCAGACGGGTCGCTGTCCGCGCATTTCGAGCACACGGTGCTCATCACAGATCACGGTCCGGAGGTCCTGACGAGGATCGCGGGTTCGCACTGATAAATCTGATACAGCGCGGAGCGCTGAATCGAAAGCAGCAGGCGCCATCAGGGTAGGCGCTATCAAAAGCCACAGGCGTACAAAAAGCCACAGGCGTAAATGCAAGCCGTAGGCGCTCTTTTGATGTTGGCGGCCAGCCACCCGGGAGGCGTGATGGGACAGAGGAAAACGAAATGAAGGTTCGAGCATCGGTTCGGAAGATGTGTGACAAGTGCCGCGTGATTCGTCGCCGCGGGATCGTCCGCGTCATCTGTGAGAACCCCAAGCACAAGCAGCGACAAGGCTAAGAGAAAGCCCGAGTCGATTTTTTTCGACGCAGATCCTCAAACTGATCTGCAACACGTCAATACGGGATGCTCCTCGAACATGGAGCTCCAACCGGAGGACATTTCATGGCGCGAATCGCAGGCGTCGACCTACCGCGGAACAAGCGGATCGAGATTGCGCTGACGTACATCTATGGCGTCGGTCGGGTGAAGGCTCTCGAGATCTGTGCGAAGTCCTCGATCGATCCGGGCTCGAGGACGGAGCATCTGTCCGAGATCGAGGTGATCAAGCTGCGCGAGGTCATCGAGCGTGACTACAAGGTCGAGGGTGACCTCCGCCGCGAAGTGAAGCAGAACATCAAGATGCTAATGGACATCGGCTGCTATCGGGGTCTTCGCCACCGACGTGGGCTGCCCGTTCGCGGACAGCGGACCCATACGAATGCGCGAACGCGCAAGGGTCCGGCCAAAACGATTGCTGGCAAGAAGATCGCCAAGAAGTAGCCGGCTGAGAGCCTTCAGCGGGTCAAGAGCCTTCAGCGGGTCAAGAGCCTTCAGCGGGTCAAGAGCCTTCAGCGGGTCAAGAGCCCTCAGCGGGCGGATAGAGAATCATGGTCAACAAGAAGACGAAGAAGAAGGTCAAGAAGAATATCCAATCGGGTATTGCTCACATTCAATCGACCTTCAACAACACGGTCATCACGATTACAGACGTCGGCGGAAACGCAGTGGCGTGGTCGAGCTGCGGACAACAGGGCTTCAAGGGCTCGAAGAAATCCACACCCTTCGCCGCGCAGATTGCCGCGGAAGAATGTGCGAAGAAGGCTCAAGAGCACGGCGTTCGATCGCTGGGCGTTTATGTAAAGGGCCCGGGTGGCGGACGCGAATCTGCTCTTCGCGCACTCCAGGCTGCGGGAATGAAGATCACGATGATTCGTGACGTCACGCCCATTCCCCACAACGGTTGCCGGCCGCCCAAGCGGCGCCGGGTCTAATCCATTTAGCTTTTAGGCTCAGGGCTGTGAGTGGCTCAGGGCTGTTTCCGACTCCGGGCTGATATGGCTCCGAGATCATTTGGTCACTGGCCGATCGCGGTTCGCGACTGAAAACGAGAAAACACGCATGGCACGTTATACGGGATCCGTTTGTCGACTGTGTCGCCGAGAGGGCACGAAGCTCTTCCTCAAAGGCGATCGCTGCTTCACCGAGAAATGCGCCATCGAGCGCCGCGCCTATCCGCCCGGCCAGCACGGTCAAGGTCGCGTCCGGTTCTCGGACTACGGCGTTCAGCTTCGCGAGAAGCAGAAGGTGAAGCGGATGTACGGTCTGCTCGAGAAGCAGTTCCGCGCGACCTTTGATCAGGCCTCTCGAATGCGCGGCGTAGCGGGTGAGAACCTGCTCATGCTGCTCGAGCGTAGACTCGACAACGTGATCTATCGTCTGGGATACACGACGTCGCGCGCGGAGGCGCGGCAGTTGGTCAAGCACGGACACTTTATAGTGAACGGCAAGAAGGCCCACACGCCTAGCATCCTGGTCAAGCCCGGATTCACGATTGCAGTTCGCGAGCGATCGAAGAAGGTCGAGCGGATCAGTGGCGCGCTCGAGACGATGGAAGGCCGTGCGGTTCCGCAGTGGCTGGAAATCGAAAAGGACGAGATGAAGGGCACTGTCAAAGCGATGCCGCAGCGTGAGGACATCACGCTGCCGATCGAAGAGCAGCTCATCGTCGAGCTTTACTCGCGTTGAGGCCTGGGGCCTGAACGCGAGCTGTGGGCTGCATTCGTGCGTGGAGACGCGAAGCGGATGGGGTTCTCGGGATCTGGAATTTTAGGGCTGGTCGGTACGGGCTGGGCCAAGAGAACTAACGGAATGCTGCTCTCGTTGAAATGAGGGCAAAAGGGAGTTCCGATGCAAGATGATGTCATCGCACGAAACTGGCGTGAGCTGATCCGGCCTCGACGACTCGAGGTGGAAGAAGATTCGCTGACCTCGAACTACGGCCGCTTCTATTGCGAGCCGCTCGAACGTGGGTTCGGAACGACGCTCGGGAACGCGCTTCGCCGCGTTCTGCTTTCGTCGCTCCAGGGTGCCGCGATCACGAATATTCGGATCGACGGCGTGCTTCACGAGTTCTCGACGATTCCGGGAGTGATGGAAGATGTCGCGAGCGTCGTGTTGAATCTGAAGGACGTTCGGGTTCGTATGAACTCCGAGGGGCCGAAGACGATCCGCGTACGCAAAACCGGAGAGGGTCCCGTGACGGCCGGTGACCTCGTTTCCGGCGATCAGACCGTCGAGGTGATGAACCCCGAACACAAGATCTGCACCCTGGGTCCGGACTCGGAGTTCGAGATGGAAGCGACGGTCAACCTCGGTAAGGGTTATGTCCTCGCGGACAAGAACAAGACCGAGGAGATGCCGATCGGGACGATTCCGATCGACTCCGTGTTCTCGCCGATCCGGCGCGTGAACTACACGGTGACGCCCGCGCGTGTCGGTCGTGAGACCGACTTCGACCGACTGAACCTCGAACTCTGGACGGATGGCGCGATTGATCCGGCGGATTCCGTCGCGTTTGCGGCAAAGATCCTGAAGGAGCAGCTCTCGATCTTCATCAACTTCGAAGAACTGGTGGAAGCGCCGACGATGCTCGTGGATGAGCCCGAACCGCTCAACCCGAATCTCTTCAAGTCGGTGGACGAGCTCGAACTCTCCGTCCGGTCGGCGAACTGTCTGCAAAATGCAAATATTCGCTTCATCGGTGAGCTGGTCCAGAAGACCGAAGCTGAGATGCTCAAGACCAAGAACTTTGGTCGGAAATCCCTGAATGAGATCAAAGAGACGCTCGGCGCACTCGGTCTCAGTCTGGGGATGACGATCGACAACCTGCCTCCGCGGAAGGATCTCGAGCGGATGCGGGAGCAGCGCGAGGCCTGAAATGAACCACCGCAAGACCGGCAGGAAGCTTTCGCGCACGAGCGCACATCGGAAGGCGCTCCTGCGCAACATGGTGACGTCGCTGTTCGAACACGAGCAGATCCGGACGACCGACGCGAAGGCGAAGGAGCTGCGCGGAGTCGCTGAGCGGATGATTACGCTCGGCAAGCGCGGAACTCTTCACGCGCGACGTCGGGCATTGCAGACGATTCGCAGCAAGGAAGTCACGTCGAAGGTGTTCGACGAGCTGGCCGATCGCTACCGCGAACGACCGGGTGGCTACACCCGCGTAATCAAGCTTGGCCAGCGTGCTGGCGACGCGGCTCCGATGTCGATCATCGAGCTCGTGGATCGGGGCGAGAGCGGTGCTCGCGCGGAGGAGAACGCCTGAGCGGCGACGGCTCCGACCAGAATCCAGAGCGTGGTCACGGTCGGACAGACGCCCCCGACCTCGTCGACCGCGAAAGTGCTCGATCCGCCGTTCCCAGCCTGATGTTGGGCGCGGCGGTCGTTGTCCTGGCGATCGTCGCGATTCTGGCGAGCGATGCAGGGCCGCCGCCCGTCGTTCGCGGCACGATCGCGCCCGATTTCGATCTGCGCCTGCTGGGCTCCCCGGTTGGACCGGATGCCGAGCACTTCGACCTCGCGTCGGTCTCCGGCAGCGTCGTGCTGGTAAATTTCTGGGCGACCTGGTGTGAGCCCTGTGAGCGCGAGATGCCCGCCATGGAACGGCTCTATGAGCAGCTTCGAGGCGAGGAATTCGAATTGGTCGCCGTCGCGATCGATGAGAACGAGGCGGATGTTCAAGAGTTTCAGGATCGCTATCGGCTGTCTTTCCCAATCGTGCTGGATCTGGACCAGAGCGTGTACCAGTCCTATCAGACGATGGGTGTTCCGGAATCCTTGCTGCTGGATCGAGAGGGCCAGATTGTCGAGCGCTATGTCGGTCCCCGCGAGTGGAACGCCCCAGAATATGTCGAGCGGATTCGCGCTCTGATCGCGGGTGAGCCGATCGTGCCACCCCCCAGTCGGCTCTGATCGCGCTCCTGATCTCTGCTTGGTCCCAATCCGCCGCTCGCCAGGCGTCATTTCGCTCGTCGGGCTTTAGGCTGGGGTCTTCAAGCCACCGTCGACGGGCCCCAAGGGATCGAATTCGGTATTCTGCGCGGGCTCGTGGGGGATGCGACACCACAACGGTGGGACAAGGTTCCAGCACCTGGCCCGCCGGGAGTCGAGCAAGGGGGAAGGTGGGTGAGGGCGATTGGCCTGGGTGCGATTCTGATAGCGTTGCTCGCGCTTCCTGCGCTGCTCGACGAGGACAGTGGTGTGGGGATCTGGCTCGAGCTCCGGGAGGATCTGGTGCGGTCGACCGCACGCGTTGAGGAACTCGTCCGCCAGAACGATTCGCTGCGGCAGGAGATCAAGCTGCTGGAGGACGATCCGACGGCGATGGATCGTGTGATCCGGGAGGAGCTGGATCTGGCGCTGCCCGGCGAGATCGTGGTGCGATTCGTGCCGAGCCGCTGACGGGTTCGTCGCGGGGATGATTTCGAGCTGCAATCCGTCGGGTGAGGCTACCCCCAATAATGATTGACGGCCGCGCGGGACGCGGTGAATGGATCGGGAGTTTTTGTGAAGGAAGCGCTGCGGGAAAGGGTCGAGGGCGCACTTCGCGGGTTGCTCGACGAGGCCGGGGACGGCGGGGAACTGCCCAATTTCGCTCTCGAGGTGCCGCGCCAGAAAGACCATGGCGACTACTCTTGTAATGCGGCGATGCTGCTCGCGAAGCGGCTTCGACAGAAGCCCCGGGACATCGCAGAGAATCTCAAGAGTCGAATCGGAGATGCCGGCGGACTGGTTGCCTCGCTCGATGTCGCTGGGCCGGGATTCCTGAATATCACACTCGCGGAATCCGGCTGGCAGGATCTGCTGCACGGGATCATTGCGGCGGGTACTCGCTACGGCCGGTCGGAATCCGCGGAAGTACTGGCTGCAAAGCGGGGTGACGCCGCACCACGGGTCCAGGTCGAATTCGTCTCGGCGAATCCGACTGGCCCCCTTTCGACGGGGCATGGTCGCCAAGCCATCCTAGGTGACTGCATCGCTCATATGCTCGAGGCCACCGGCTGGGATGTCACGCGCGAGTACTATTTCAACGACGGCGGACGGCAGATGCGCGTCCTCGGCGACTCGGTGAAGGCCCGCTATCTGGAGGGTCTCGGACTCGCGGCACCACCGCCGCCCGCCGCGTTGGCGGACCCCGAGAAGGCCTGGGTGGAGGAGGTCGATGGCCTGCCCGTCGCGTTTCCCATGGACGGCTATCAGGGCGACTACATCGGAGACATCGCAGCCACGTTGCGTGAAGAGGCGGGTGATTCCCTCGTCGACGAGCCCGGCGAGGGCCGATTTCGCGAAGCGGCCCAGCGCTCGATCTTCGAGGATATAGAGCATACGCTCACCCGAATCGGGATCCATTTCGATGTCTACTACAACGAACGGAGCCTCTACGACGAGGGCAAACTCGATGAGACGATTCGCGATCTCCGCGAGGCGGGCCTGATCTACGACTCCGAGGGTGCCGTGTGGTTCAAGGCGACGGATCGTGGACTCGATCGAGATCGAGTCGTGATCAAGAGCAGTGGCGAGCCGACCTACCTCCTTCCGGATATCGCCTATCACAGAGAAAAATTTCGGCGGGGCTTTGACCGCGTGATCGATGTTCAGGGCGCTGATCACATCGAGCAGTTTCCCTTCGTGCGGGAAGCGACAAACGTATTGGGAGTCGATGCCGATCGCGTCGAACTCGTGATGCACCAATTCGTGACGATGACCAGTGGTGGCGAGAGGGTCAAACAATCGACGCGCAAGGCGACCTTTGTGACGATCGATGAAATCGTGGATGACGTGGGAGTGGACGTTTTCCGTTTCTTCATGATCGAGCGAAAGCCCGACGGCCACCTCGATTTCGATCTTGATCTCGCCAAGGACAAGAACTGGCGCAAGAACCCCGCCTACTATGTTCAGTACGCGCACGCGAGAACCCATGGCATCGAACGGAAGGCCGCAGAACAGGGCGTCTCTCTGCCCGAGGCGAACGGTTTCGACGCGGGACGTCTCGCGCTCGCGGAAGAGATCGAGCTCGTGAAAAAACTCGCAACCTTTCCGGAGGTCGTGCTTCGCGCGGCCGAGGGCCGCGAGCCGCATCACGTCGCCTACTACCTGCGTGAGGTCGCCGGCCTCTGGAATCCCTATCTCCAGGATGGCGTCCGTCATCGCGTCCTCTCGGACGACGAGGAACTCTCCGCGGCCCGACTCGGGCTCGTGCGGGCGGTTCGCGGCGTGCTCGCGAGCGGTCTGGGTCTGCTCGGGATCAGCGCGCCGGAGCGGATGTAATGGCGGCGCCCCGCGGACGCGGCCTTCGACCGGGGGGAGTCGTTCGTGCGATGTGGCGACTTCTAGTCCTCGTGGCGATCGGATTCAGTGTCGGGCTGCTCTTTGGCGTTGTGGCCGAGGAGCCCGAACTGCTGGCCGGACATCTTCGCGGTGAGAGTCAGTCCGTCGCGCTCGACGTCACTCCCGACCGCTCGGAGCGATCCGCGGATCGGGAGGATTCGTCGGAGGCGATCTCGATGCAAGATCGCCCGGCGCTCGGAACGCGGCAGACCGCCTCTGCAGATGAGCTTCCGGCGGTTGCTTCTCCCCGCTCGGTGCCGCAGGCCTCCCCGAGTGTCGCTGTCGCGCCGGCGGGCGGTTCCGCGGGCCGCGCGACCGCCGTGTCCGTGTCCGATTCCGTGATGCATGTGACGCGAGCCCCGTCGGGCTGGTCGATCCAGGTGGGCGCATTCTCGCAGCAGGCCGCCGCGACCCGCCTCGCCGAAGGACTTCGTGCTCGGTATCCAGTCGAAGTCCTGCCGGCGAGTGGGAAGGCCGGCCGATGGCGCGTGCGTGTTCAGCCGATCCGGAGCGAGGCGCGTGCGCGCCAGATGGCCGAGCGGTTGAAGCGAGACGAGCGATTGCCGACCTGGGTGACTCCCATGGAGGGTCGCTCCGGCTCATGAAGAATGCGAACGAGCAGGGCAAGCCCGAGGCGCCGCGACGGATTGGCATCTTGGGGGCGGGCGGGCAGTTGGGTCGATGCCTGGTGCGGCAAGTCGAGGCCGCGCCGGATCTGACCCTGATCTTTGCGCTCACACGCAAGGATCTCGATCTCTCGCAGACCGAGTCCCTTTCGGACGCGGTCGCGGCGATGCTGGAAATGCCGGAGGCGGAACTTCCCGAGGTCGTCATCAACGCGGCGGCCTATACGAAGGTTGATCTGTGCGAGTCCGAGGTGCAGCTCGCTTATCAGATCAATGCATTGGCGCCGGCCGAATGGTCTCGACAACTCGTGCTGCGTGGCATTCGGTTCATTCACGTGTCGACGGATTATGTCTTTGCGGGCGACGGCGTGCGACCCTTCCGCGAAGCAGATCCGACCGATCCCCGAACCGTCTACGGCGCGAGTAAACGCGCCGGTGAAGTCGCTGTGTTGGGGAGCGATCCCGAGGCGCTGATCGTTCGGACGAGCTGGGTCTTCGGGCCGGGCCGCAATTTCGTCGTTGCCATCCTCGATCAAGCCATCACACGGCGGACCGGAAAAGTCGACGGGCCGCTCAGGGTCGTTGACGATCAACACGGCTCACCCACCTCCGCCGATGACCTGGCATTTGCGCTGATCGCGATCGCGCGCCAGGAACGCGGGGACTGGGGAGGGGGCTTGCTTCACCTTCGCAACGGCGGCGAGACGACCTGGTTCGGCTTTGCCCGGGAAATTCTCGATCAGGCGGGTTTCGAGGAGATCGCAATCGATCCGGTCCCGTCCTCGACCTTCGAAACCGCCGCGAAGCGTCCCGCCTACTCGGTTCTCGACTGTACCTGGGCCGAGGGCAAGGGCATCGCGATGCCCCCATGGAGAGACGCGCTCAGCCGCTATCTTGCCGGGCCCGATCGGCCCGAAATACTGGGCTCGGTGAGCCGGTCCGAAGCTCCGGCCCAGTCTCTGACATCAACAGGACAAGAGGTCTCGCGATGAGCGTCGATCAATCGCGTATCCGAAATTTTTGCATCATCGCGCATATCGATCATGGCAAGAGCACGCTCGCCGATCGGCTGCTGGACGCGACCGGTGCGATCTCGGAGCGCGAAAAGAAGGCCCAGTATCTCGACAACATGGATCTCGAACGCGAACGCGGGATCACGATCAAGGCCCAGACCGCGCGCATGAATTTCGTTGCGGCGGATGGAGAGGAGTACATCCTCAACCTGATCGACACGCCGGGTCACGTCGACTTTTCCTACGAGGTGTCTCGGGCCCTGGCAGCCTGTGAAGGGGCACTCCTGATCGTCGATGCCGCCCAGGGAATCGAAGCTCAGACGTTGGCGAACGCCTACCTCGCGGTGGACGCGGATCTCGAGCTGATCCCGATCGTGAACAAGATCGATCTACCCTCGGCCGATCCAGACCGGGTTGCGCAGGAGATCGAGGATATCGTGGGGCTCGATGCGGCCGACGTCCTGCCCTGTTCCGCGAAGACGGGCTTCGGTGTAGAGGATATCCTGCAGGCGATCGTCGATCGGATCCCGGCGCCGGCGGGTGATCTCGAGGCCCCTGCGCAAGCGCTCGTCTTCGATGCCTGGTTCGATCCCTATGTCGGTGCCGTCATGCTCGTGCGTGTGATGCACGGATCGCTGCATCGACGAGAGCGCGTAAAATTCATGATTTCGGGCCTCGAGCACGAGATCACCCGCCTCAACGTGATCGACCCGAAGCCGCGCAGTGTCGAGGAGTTGAGTGCAGGCGAGGTCGGCATGGTCATCGCGGGCGTGAAGACGCTCTCCGATGTCCAGATCGGAGATACGATCACGACGGCTGCCGGTGGCGCGACCGAACCGCTCAAGGGCTTTCAAAAGGTCAAGCCGATGGTCTTTTCCGGGCTCTATCCCGTGGAATCCGAGGACTACGAGGATCTGAAGGCCGCGCTCGAGAAGCTCAAGCTCAACGATTCCTCTTTCAGCTACGAACCGGAGACCAGTGTCGCGCTCGGATTCGGTTATCGCTGCGGCTTTCTGGGCTTCCTGCATGCCGAGATCGTGCAGGAGCGCCTCGAACGAGAATACAACCTCAACCTGATTACGACGGCACCGACCGTGTGTTACCGCGTCGTGCCCAAGGTGGGGGAGCCTTTCGAGATCGAGACGCCCTCGGCACTGCCCGAGTCGCAGGACATCGCGCAGATCGAAGAGCCGCTGGTGCTCGCGACGATCCATGTTCCCTCGGATCACCTCGGTGCGGTTCTCGGGTTGTGTCAGGATCGGCGTGGCACGCAGAAGGACATGGGCGTTCACGGGACCCGGGTCCAGGTCCGCTACGAGCTGCCGCTGAACGAGATCGTGACGGATTTCCACGATAAGTTGAAGAGCGTCACGCGGGGCTATGGCTCCTTCGACTACGAACTGGTCGGCTTTCGAGCGGCCGATCTGGTGAAACTCGACGTTCTTGTGAACGGCGAACCGGTCGACGCGCTCTCCCTCATCGTGCACAGGGACAAGGCCTTCGGCCGGGGTTCCGAGCTCGTGAAAAAGCTCAAGGAGTTCATCCCGAGGCAGCAATTTCCGATCGCGATCCAGGCGGCGGTGGGGACACGGGTAATCGCGCGGACGACGGTTCGGGCCGTGCGAAAGAACGTTCTGGCGAAGTGTTATGGCGGTGACATCTCGCGCAAGCGAAAGTTGCTCGAAAAGCAGAAGGCGGGGAAGAAGAGAATGAAGATGGTGGGTTCTGTCGAGATTCCGCAGGAGGCCTTCCTGGCTGCCCTGCGGTTGGGAGACGACTAGCGTGTCACTCTCACACGCCGATGGCTCGGAAGAACCGAATGGCGAGAACGCGCCCGGACCGACTCCGCCCGAAGAGTCGAATACGGTTTCGGCGATCCTCGATCAGGTCGTCACGCTCGTGATCGCGATCTCGATCGCGCTGGCAATCCGACATTTTCTGATCGAGCCCTTTCGGATTCCGTCGGGTTCGATGTTTCCGACGCTCCTGATCGGGGACCATCTCTTCGTGAACAAGCTGGCCTACGGTCCGCGGATTCCGTTCACGGAAATGCGACTCCCCGGATGGCGCGAGCCCGAGCGAGGGGACGTGGTGGTCTTCGAGGTCGCGAGGCCGATCAACAAGCGTGGCTCTCGGGACATCATGCCTGTGGACCTCGCGCCGGACGGCACGCCGACCGAGGATTTCGTGAAGCGGCTGGTCGGCCTGCCGGGTGACAAGATCACCTGGAGACGCGGACAGCTCTTCGTGAACGACGCGCCCGCCGAGTTGCATCCGGCGGAGGATGAGTTCATCGACGATGGCGGTCAGCATTATGAGAAATTCTGGGAAGATCTCGGAGATTGCCGCCACGCGGTGCTCGACGATCCGCGGCCGCGTGATCCGCGCTTCGATCGGGGCGCCTACATCGTCGAGTCCGACCGCTACTTCATGATGGGCGACAACCGGGACAACTCGAACGACAGCCGCGGCTGGGGCACCGTCCGGCTCGAAGAGATGAAGGGCCCGGCATTCATCCTCTACTGGTCCTGGGACGTGAACGGCAACATGCTCTCGTTTTTCAACCCGCTCAATTGGTGGAACGCCGATAAGCGCTGGGATCGGATCTTCCAGCGCGTCCAATGCGAGCCCGTCGAATAAGGCGCGACGGTGAGCTGCTCCCGGGCGGGCGAGCGACCGGGAGGCGGGCCAATGCGGCGCTGAACCCGCTTTCAACCCCCGAGGATTCGCGGGGCCCGCGGGTCCGATCTGCGACTCCGCCGCAGCGGGCCGGCAGGGCCGGATTTCTCACACAATCTGTGCCGAGCGGTCCCCCAAACGATTGCCCCCGTCGAGCGCCGCGGTACTCTTCCGCGCGATCCACTTCATCCTTTAAGCCCGTCCAGTGAGTCGGGGAAGGATCGAGGCCATACTTGACGACACCGCCCCGAAAAACTTCGCCCGAAGCGACTGTGCCCGCCGATCCAAACGCTTCCTCCCACTCCCGGATCTCCCCGCCGTCCGCTTCGGGAGACCCGACGGACCCGACCGAAAGAGTCGTTCTCGACGACCAGGCGATTCGTCGGACCCTCATGCGCATGGCGCACGAGATCGTTGAGAGCCCCGATGGGCTCGATCGACTCTATCTGGTCGCGATTCCGAATGGCGGAGTACCGCTCGGCCGGATCCTCGTGGAGAACCTCGAGAGCCTGACGGGGGTGCACGTTCCTCTCGGCATCCTGGATACGACTCTCTACCGCGACGACCTGGCGATCCGGGGCAGCCGCCCACAGCTTCGCCGGACCGAGATGCCTTCCTCCGTCGACGACCGGGTGGTCGTGCTCGTCGAGGATGTGGTCAGTACCGGGCGGACGATCCGCGCGGGCATGGATGCGCTGATGGATTTCGGTCGCCCCTCGCATGTCCGCGTCGTCGCACTCATCGATCGTGGACATCGCGAGCTGCCGATCAAGATCGATTATGTCGGGAAGAATATTCCGACTCAATACGATGACAAGGTGATTCTCCACGTCGAGGTTGCGGACGCCGACGAAGCGATGATCGAAAATGAAGCCGGCGGTGAGCCCCAAGCGAAGGTCGGTGAATTGCGGATCGTCGTGCGAACGGGGCAGGCGGGTCGCCCGCCGGAGTCCCCCCACCGCGAACCTGCCGAAACACGGGAGGCGGGAGCATGATTGGTCGCGACATTCTTGGGATCGAGGATCTCTCCCGCGAAGACATCGAAACGATTCTCGAGACCGCCGAGCGGATGCAGGAAATCGGGACCCGCGAGGTCAAGAAGGTTCCGACGCTTCGTGGGCGAACACTGATCAATCTCTTCTTCGAACCCTCGACGCGTACACAGACGAGCTTCGAGATCGCAGGCAAGCGGCTCGCGGCGGACGTCGTGAATTTTTCGGTGGCGGACTCCAGCGTGTCGAAGCGCGAGTCGCTCCTCGATACCGCCAAGACACTCGATGCGATGGATCCCGACGTGGTGGTGGTTCGTCACAAGGTGGCTGGCGTGCCCCATCGCCTGGCGGAGGTACTCAGGGCCCCCGTCATCAATGCCGGCGACGGGGCCCACGAACATCCTTCCCAGGCGCTGCTCGATCTGCTGACGGTGCGCGAGCAGAAGGGCCAGATCGAAGGGCTCACGGTCACGATCATCGGTGATATCGCCCATAGTCGTGTGGCGCGCTCGAATATCTACGGCTTCACGAAGCTCGGTGCCGAGGTCCGCGTCGCGGGGCCGCCGACGATGCTCCCGGCGCAGATCGAGAGCCTCGGGGTGAAGGCGTTCACGAACCTCAGAGACGCCATCGAAGGGGCCGACGTCGTGATGGCGCTTCGGATCCAGACCGAGCGACTCGAGGGCGCGTGTTTCCCGAGCGTGCGCGAATACGCGGCGACTTTTGGTCTGGATCGGGCCAAGCTGCGCTTTGCCAAGGAGGACGCGATCGTGATGCATCCCGGGCCGGTGAATCGCGGCGTCGAACTCTCCCACGAACTCGCTGACAATCGCCCGAGCGTGATCCTCGACCAGGTTCGCAACGGTGTCGCGCTACGGATGGCTCTTCTCTATCAGGTCGCAGGCCGGGGAGGGCATTAGGCCATGTCACGCCTGTTGATTCGAAACGGTCGGGTCATCGATCCCGCGAGCGATACCGATGCCCCCGTCGGGCAGGTCGAGTGCCTGATCGAGGACGGGAAGGTCGTCGAAATCGGTGCAGCACTCGACCGTGAGGGAGCTGAGGTGCTCGACGCCGAGGGCGCATGGGTCGTGCCCGGACTGATCGACATCCACGCGCATCTTCGTGAGCCGGGTGAGGAATACAAGGAAGACCTCTCGACCGGCGGAACCGCCGCAGTCGCGGGTGGATTCACCCAGGTCGCCTGTATGGCCAATACCAGCCCGGTGAACGATGACCCTTCGGTCACGAAGTACATCCTCGATCGTGCAGAGAAAGAATCACCGGCGAAGATTCTTCCGATTGCCGCCGCCACCCGTGGCCTTCGGGGCGAGGTGATGACCGAGATGGTGGCCCTACGTGACGCAGGCGCCGTCGCTTTCAGCGATGATGGGGCCACGATCATGGACGCTTCGGTCATGCGCCAGGTCCTCGACTACTCCCGGATGACCGAGCTGCCGGTGATCGTCCACGCTGAAGACCGTCATCTACGTGCCGGTGGCGTCGTCAACGAAGGGCCCGTCTCGACGCGTCTCGGATTGCCGGGCAATCCCGCAGCAGCCGAAGAGGTGATGATCGCGCGGGATATTCGATTGGCTGAATTGACCGGTGCCCATCTGCACATCGCACACGTCTCCACGGCCGGTTCGGTCGATCTCATTCGCAGAGCCCGAGACCAGGGCCTGCGCGTGACCGCCGAAGTCACGCCCCATCATCTCACGCTCACCGATGAAGCCACGATGAGCTACGACACCAATACCTGCGTTGCCCCGCCGCTGCGCTCGGCCGAGGACATAGAGGTCCTCCGAAACGCCTTGGCCGAAGGCGTGATCGATGTGATCGCGACGGACCATGCGCCTCACGCGGGATACGAAAAAGAAGTCGAGTTCACCGAAGCGCCGCCCGGCATGCTCGGCCTGGAGACGGCGGTCGCGGTGACTCTCGATCTGGTTCGTGATGGCCTTTTGTCTCCGCTCGAGTTCATCCGACGACTTTCTACGAATGCGGCGAAGCTGCTTAGCGTCGAAGGCGGTAGCCTCGCCGTGGGCTCGCCGGGCGATGTCACATTGATCGATCCCGAGCGGGAATGGACCTATGACCCGGCAGAGGGTTTTTCCAAGAGCCGCAACTCTCCGTGGGCGGGCAAGCGCCTCACGGGTCGCGTGGTCGCGACCGTCGTCGACGGGCGGCTCGTCTACCACCATGAACGTGGAGTGTTGACTCGATGACCTCGAACCAGAACGAGTCCCCGGCGAGCCCGGCAGATCTGTTGGGCCATGAGCCGGCGCCGGCGGCACTCGCGCTCGCGGATGGCAGCGTTTTCCGTGGCCGGGCCTTTGGCGCGCGCACGGTCAGGTCGGGTGAGGTCGTATTCAATACGAGCATGACCGGATATCAGGAGATCGCGACCGACCCTTCCTATGCCGGTCAGATCGTGGTGATGACCTACACGCAGATCGGCAACGTCGGCGTGAACGGGATGGACGATGAAGCGGGCAAGCCCTTCCTGTCCGGCTTCATCGTGAAAGAACTCTGCGAAGCGCCTAGCAATTTCAGATCGACGGGTAGCTTGAGTTCGAAGCTGGCTGCGGCGGGGGTGCCCGGTCTCTCGGGGATCGATACCCGATCGTTGGTTCGGCGGATTCGGGATGGGGGCGCCCAGGTCGGTGTATTGTCGACGGATCCGGCGTTTCAGGATACCGCTCAGTTGATCGCGCGGGCGCAAGAAGCGCCGGGGCTCGATGGGCATGATTGGGTCGCCCGGGTGACCTGTGACGCAGCCTATGATTTCGACGAAGGAGCGTGGCCGGGAATCGAAGGCCAGCTTCCCCGGGCGCCGCGTCCCGAACCGCAGCTCAGGATCGTGGCCTACGACTTCGGGATAAAGCGAAATATCCTGAGGCTGCTCGTCGAGCAGGGTTTCGACGTGACGGTCGTGCCGGCGACGACGCCCGCGGCGGATGCGCTTGCGATGAAGCCCGACGGCATTTTTCTTTCGAATGGTCCGGGGGATCCCGCGGCGGTCGAGGGTGTCCAGTCGATCGTGCGAGAGCTGGTCGAACACAAGCCCGTCTTTGGAATCTGCCTGGGGCATCAGATTCTGGGTCTGGCCCTCGGCGGCACGACGCGCAAGCTCAAGTTCGGCCATCACGGCGGCAACCAGCCCAGTCAGGATCTCGCGACGGGAAAGGTCGCGATCTGCGCCGAGAATCATGGTTATGCGGTCGAAGCCGAGAGCCTGCGGGAGGCGGGTGAGCCGGTCGAGATCACCCATATCAATTTGAACGACGGAACCGTCGAGGGGCTCGCGCATGCGAGGCGTCCGCTCTTTTCGGTGCAATACCATCCGGAGGCTTCGCCGGGACCCCACGACGCCGCCTACCTCTTTGGCCGCTTCCGGCAACTGGTCGAACGGACGACCGCGGGGGAGCAGGTGACCGGGGTGGAGATCTGTCGTCCGGGCGCGACCTTCGATTCAGGCGGTTCAGGCGGTTCAGGCGATTCTGGAAAAATGGGCGCGCCGAGCGCGGAAAGGGTGGAGTAGAGCGTGCCGCGAAGAGACGATATCAAGACGATCCTCGTGATCGGATCTGGGCCGATCGTCATCGGGCAGGCCTGCGAGTTCGACTATTCTGGGACCCAGGCGTGCAAGGCACTGCGCGAGGAGGGCTATCGCGTCGTCCTCCTGAATTCGAATCCCGCGACGATCATGACCGATCCGGAGACCGCGGACCGGACCTATATCGAGCCGATGACCGTCTCCGCCGTCGAGCAGATCATCGCGATTGAACGGCCGGATGCGCTGCTTCCGACGATTGGTGGCCAGACGGCACTCAATCTTGCGATCGATCTCGCCGAGGCGGGGGTGCTCGCGCGCTACGACGTCCAGCTGATCGGTGCAAATCTCGAGGCGATCAACAAGGCCGAGGATCGAGAGCTCTTTCGCGCGGCGATGGATCGGATCGGGCTGAAGATGCCCGCCTCGGGAATCGCGACGAGTGTGGCAGAAGCGCGCACCATCCTCGAGCGGACGAAGCTGCCCTCGATCATCCGACCCAGCTTTACGATGGGGGGATCGGGCGGCGGCGTCTGTGAGAAAGAGGAAGACTTCGATCGGATGGTGCAGTGGGCACTCGACCAGTCCCCGACCACCCAAATCCTCGTCGAACAGAGTGTGATGGGTTGGAAGGAATACGAGCTCGAGGTCATGCGCGATCGCGCGGACAACGTGGTCGTGATCTGTTCGATCGAGAATTTCGACCCGATGGGCGTGCACACGGGGGACTCGATCACGGTCGCGCCGGCGCAGACGCTCACGGATCGTGAGTATCAGGAGATGCGCGACGCCGCGGTCGCCATCATGCGGGAGATCGGTGTCGATACGGGTGGCTCGAACGTTCAATTCGGCGTGAACCCGGAAGACGGAACGCTGATCGTGATCGAAATGAATCCGCGGGTGTCCCGGTCCTCGGCACTGGCGTCGAAGGCGACGGGTTTTCCGATTGCGAAGATCGCCGCGAAGCTCGCGGTCGGCTATTCGCTCGATGAGCTCCGCAACGATATCACGGAAGAAACGCCGGCCTCGTTCGAACCGACGATCGATTATGTCGTGACGAAGATCCCACGCTTCACCTTCGAGAAGTTCCCGCTGGCGGACTCCGAGCTGACGACGCAGATGAAATCGGTCGGCGAGGTCATGGCGATCGGGCGGACCTTCAAGGAGAGCTTCCAGAAGGCGATCCGGTCCCTCGAAATCGGGCATGTCGGCTTCGATCCACCGGATCTCGCCGAGGGCGAAGCCGGCGAGAGGCAACTCTGGGCACAGATCGACACGCCGCGTCCGGGTCGTCCCTGGGCCATCGTCGAAGCGTTCCGGCGTGGTGCCAGCGTCGAAGAAATCTTCGATCGCACGAAAATCGACCCGTGGTTCCTGCGTAATCTGGAGGAGATCGCGACGGCGGAGCGTCGACTCGTCTCCGCGTCCATGGAGGAACGCGAACTGTGGCTGCGACCCGCGAAGCAGCTCGGGTTCTCCGATGCCCGGATCGCCGCGCTCTGGGACACGAGCGAGGCGAAACTCCGCGCGATGCGCGCGCGACTCGGTATCCGGCCCGTCTTCAAGCGAGTCGATACCTGTGGCGCCGAATTCGAGGCCCGTACCCCCTACCTCTATTCGACGTATGAAGACGAATGTGAGGCGGAGCCGACCGACAAGCGCAAGATCATGATTCTGGGCGGCGGTCCGAACCGGATCGGGCAGGGGATCGAGTTCGACTACTGCTGCGTCCACGCCGTGTTCGCGCTTCGCGAAGCGGGCTTCGAGACGATCATGGTCAATTGCAATCCCGAGACGGTGTCGACGGATTACGACACGAGTGATCGGCTCTACTTCGAGCCGCTCACCCTCGAAGACGTGCTCGAGATCATCGAGACCGAGAAACCCGATGGCGTGATCGTTCAGTTCGGAGGGCAGACACCGCTCAAGCTGGCGATGGCGCTGGAGGCCGCGGGTGCCCCGATCATCGGGACATCACCCGACGCGATCGATCGGGCGGAGGATCGCGAGCGTTTCGATGCCGTGCTCGAGAAGCTCGGACTCGAACGCCCGGAGGGCGACGTGGCGCGCAGCGCCGAGGAAGCGGAAGTGATCGCCGACCGAATCGGCTACCCGGTGCTCGTGCGACCGTCCTATGTGCTCGGCGGGCGTGCGATGCAGATCGTTCAGGACGTGGATGGCCTGCGCCAATACATGCGCTTCGCGGTTCGAGCCTCCGCGGAACGTCCCGTGCTGATCGACCGCTTCCTGGCGGATGCGATCGAAGTCGACGTCGACGCGATCTGCGACGGCGAATGCGTCGTGGTGGGCGGGATCATGGAACATATCGAAGAGGCCGGCGTCCACTCCGGCGATAGTGCCTGCTCGCTGCCGCCGTATTCTCTCGCGCCCGAGCGAGTCGAAGAGATCATCGTCGCAACCCGCAAGCTCGCGCTCGAGATCGGTGTGCTCGGTCTGATGAACGTTCAATTCGCCGTGAAGGACGAACAGATCTATGTGATCGAAGTCAACCCGCGCGCATCCAGAACGGTGCCCTTCGTGTCCAAGGCGATCGGCAAGCCGCTGGCCAAGCTGGCGGCGCTCGTGATGACAGGAAAGACATTGGCCGAACTCGACTTCACGAGCGAGATCGTGCCGACATACTTCTCGGTCAAGGAAGCGGTGTTCCCCTTCATCAAGTTTGCGGGTGTCGACGTCCTGCTCGGTCCGGAAATGAAGAGTACGGGCGAGGTCATGGGGATCGACTCCGAATTTGGCCGTGCCTTCGCCAAAGCCCAGATCCAGGCGGGCAATAGCCTACCCACCGAGGGAGGAACCGTGCTCGTCTCCGTCCGCGCGGACGAGCACGAGCGAGTCTACGAGCCGATCAAGGTACTCGTCGATCTCGGCTTCGATATCCTCGCGACGCGTGGGACCGCTGCGAAGCTCGAAGGCCTGGGCATCGAGGTCGAAACCGTCAACAAGGTCTTTGAGGGCACGCCGCACACGGCGGATCGGGTCGAATCCGGGGACGTGGTCCTCGTGATCAATACGGTCGACAGTGATCCCAAATCCATCGAGGATTCGAAATCGCTGCGCCGGGCCGCGCTGCTTCGGGGAGTGCCCTACTGCACGACACTGGCGGCGGCGCGGGCTTCGGCCGACGCGATCAAGGCCATGCGCGCAGAAAGCATCGGCGTTCGCTCGCTGCAGGAGATCCACGAGCACGGCCTCGGCGCGAACTAGCCCGAATTATTCATCACGGGAATCATCACGCGCGGGAGAGGCCGGACGCCGATGTCGGACACGCTGTACGCGGAGATCGATGCGCTGCATCGCGCGGTGACCGCGATCGGACGCGCGGAAGAGGCCGCCGCGAAGGGTCTCGGCGAGTCGAAGCCTCCGCGGGCCGTGGGCAAAGCAGTGGCCGCGAAGCTTCCGGCGAAGGTCGAGGCCGCTGCCCTCGAGCGGCTGGAGCGGATTCTCGACCGAACGTTGCCCAAGGATTTGCGCGGCCGACTCGCCAAGCTCCAGAAGCGTCTCGGCGCCCGCAAAGCCGGCAAGCCACGAGCCGATCTGGCACGCGAGATTCTCGAGCTGATCGATCCGCTCGGGCGGGCGGGCTGGTCCGACGAATTGCTGGGTCGATCGCTGGCGGCCCTGCCGGGCGTCGGTCCGAAAAGGGCCGATGGATTCGCACGTCGGGGACTCGAACGGGTCAGCGATCTGCTTTTCATGCTCCCGATCCGCTATGAGGATCGCCGTCGCGTATCCGGTGTCGGGGACATCAAGGTCGGTCAAAATGCAACCTTTGTGGCGGAGGTCAAGGTCGTTGATTGG
>SMVB01120404.1_pt1 | contig 30428 bp, 26 predicted proteins | sample 2456461 | NCBI WGS metagenome assembly SMVB01 (sample SAMN11095934, study PRJNA526329) | marine sediment metagenome | biome: Marine sediment; feature: Surficial sediment; material: Deep marine sediment; isolation source: Hadal surficial sediment | place: Pacific Ocean | collected 2014-05 | depth... | reverse complement strand
CGGAACGGCGGCTTCGGTTCCTTCCAGCAGGCTCGCGTCGATGGCCTGCAGTCGATTCACCCAGGCATCCTCGCGCGCTTGCCAGGTGGCAATGTTCGCGAGGCTATGGTCGCCCATGCGATCGAGCGGAGCGGGATAGCCTGTTTCGTAAGCGTCTTCGGGGTACTCATCGTAGTACCCGGCCACGTACTCGTCGGCGATCGCGAGCGCTTCGGCAACCGGATCGCGCTCGGCGTCAGGGGTCGCGCAGCCGATGAACAGGGCTGGAAGGATGACCAGCGTCGTATACAGTCTCATGAAGCCTCCGAAGGGGAGCTGGAGAGATCGTTGACGTTCGGTTGTAATATAAGAATAAACATAAGGCGACCCTTGGCCACCCGTTCGCTATCCGTCAGTTTCACGATTGTCGTATCAAATCCAGCAAGTCACCGAATGTCACACCCCTGCCATAGATTGCACGAGTGGGCCGGCTCCGAAAATTATTCCAGCAAGCGATTCCAATGAAGATTGCCATAACCGCCGATGCACACCTCCGGACGGGCGTTGAGTATCCCGAGCGCTACAATGCCCTCGAGAATGTGTTCGAGCAGACGGTTGGCGCCGGCATCGAAAACCTGATCATCGCCGGCGATCTGTTCGACAAGGACTTCCAGAGCTACTCGGAATTCGAGGCTCTCTGCAGAAGATTCCCCGCGCTCCAATTGCACCTCATCCCAGGCAACCACGATCCGAGCATCAGTGGGAAGAGCATCACCGGCAACAACGTTCACATCTACACGGAGCCCACCGCCCGCGAGTTCAATTCCGTCACGTTCCTGTTCATCCCGTATGAGGAGGGCGCGACAATGGGCGAGAAAATCGCCCACATGGAACTCGAAATCGACGGAAAGAATTGGATCCTCATCGGGCACGGCGATTTTTATGGGGGTGTAAGAGAACCGAATCCCCTGGAACCCGGCACCTATATGCCGCTGTCGAGAAACGACCTGGGAAGGTTCAAGCCCCGGACGGTGTTTCTCGGCCACATCCACAAGGCTCATAGCCCCATCGATCATGTGACCTACATCGGCTCTCCCTGCGGTCTGGACATCAGCGAAACCGGACGGCGCTCGTTTATCGTCTACGACACGGCGGATGGAAACATCGAGACCCGAGTCATCAAGACGGATGTGCTCTACTTCAAGGAGTCTTTTCTCATTCTCCCGAGGAACACCGAAGTCCCGCTGCTTGAACAGGAAATCGCGGGCCGGATTCAGGCCTGGGACATCGAACCTTCCGATTACCCGCAAGTCCAACTCAGAGTGAAAGCCAGCGGGTACGCGCAGGACAGAAGCGCGGTTCTCATGGCGCTTGAGGCGGGGTTTGCGGGCTTCCGGTCCTTCAAGGATGAACGGCCCTCGATCGACGATCTGTCCGTGAGTTCGGACGATCAGCTGGAGGCCATTGCCGAGCGCACCATGAAGCTCATCGAACAACTGGATTGGTCTCTTGGCGGCGACGAGCCGACGAAGGAGCAGGTAGAAATCGCGGCACTGTCCGTCATCTATGGGGATTGAGCTCGACCATGCCGTTTAGAATTGACCGGATCAAAGTGAACAGGGGTGGCCCGCTCGATACCGATTTCGATTTCGAACCCGGCGACCTGAACCTGATCTATGGCCGGAATGAATCCGGCAAGACGTACGTCGTAGAATCGCTGATCAGATTTCTGTTCAAGACGACCGGCAAGGCACCCGTCGCCGCAGGTCTCAGGCTGGACTGGGACGTAGCCGGCAAGGTCATCGTCTCGGGTCTGGAGAGCGATCCTGTCTCGTTCAACAGGACGAGCAAGAAGCTGGAGGAATACTGGGAAGAGGGACTCGGTCTTCCGCCGGATCTATCGCGCCTCCTCGTTGTCCGGGCCGGAGAAACCTCGTTGACCAAATCGGTGGATGGTGTCGGCCGTGACCTGCTCAAGGACTACCTGTCCGGAGAAGGGCTCCTCGACGGAGTCGCGGACAATATCTCGGCAACGTTGCGGAAGGCTGAGGTAGAGTGGCCGCAGATCAAGGGTAGCCGGGCGGGCGAACTGAAGAACCGGGACCATTGTCAGGACGTTCTCGACAACTTGCAGGCTCTTCTCGAGAATGTAGAAGAGGGGTACGCTTCCGGCGACGCCTACTCGCTCAAACAGCAGAAAGATGCGCTTTACGCCCAGGTGGAGACACTCGACAAGGCGAAGCGATTCCACGCCGGACAACTGGCCGGAAAGATCCAAGCACTCAAGAACGAAAAGCGTGAACTGCCGTCCGAAGGCGAGTTGGCGAACCTTGAGCAGGACGTCACGGCCTGCGAGGCGAATCAGGCGAAAATCCAGACGAAGGCCGCCAGGCTAGCAGATCTGGAAAGCACCAGCGCTGACTTTGCCTGGGCACAGCAAGCCCAGGGTATCTACGAAAAGGCTCTGAGCAGGCCGGGAGGCTCGGGCCCGAAACCCATTCTCTTAGTCATAGCGCTGTTGTTGCTCGTCGGAACGGTGGCTTCCGGTCTGCTTGGTCTGACGATTCCCTTGATTTTGTGCGGCGTGGGACTGGCGGCAGCTGCCGGCGCTTACGTCGTCCAGATGAACAGGGCCTTTTCGAATGCGGGGCAGACCAAGGAACTGAGCGACCTGAAGGACCAGTATCAGGCCCGGTTCGGCGGTCACCTGAGCGACAGGGCGACACTCCAGGCGAAGGTCGAGGAACTCAGGGATAATGATACTCTCACCACTCCGCTGAAGAAGGACCTGGATGAACTCTCCGATGCGGCGCGCGCGCTGCAGATGAGAATAACCGACACGCTGAAGACCTGGACGGGTGGCGAGGTTCCGGAATCGAATTGGCGAGAGGCGATCCGAGACCTCACCCGGAAAGGTGGCGACGTCGAAGACCAGATTGACTCGATCAGGCAGAAGCTGAATTTTGCTGGCATTCCTGCAGACGAATACCTCGACGAAGACCCTGGAGAGAAGTGGGACGCAAGCCGCTATGCCGGGCTTACGGAAGATCTCGCGAGTGCCGACGACGCTCTAAACGAGCAGGAATCCGGCGATGCCGAGCTCAAAGCACGCGTTTCGCAGGAGACAGGCCTGACCAACTCCGACTGGGAAGAGCTGATCGCCGTTCTACGTAACATGTGCGAGCAGGCCGCGGAGGAATATCGGCAGATTACCGCTGAGATCCTGGCGAAAATTCAAGTCCACGCGGTTATCGAGGAACTCCGCCAGGAAGAGAACAGTCGCATCGCAGAAGGCCTCAAGAGGCCGGAGCTGACCGAACCGCTCCGCGCGCTCACGGGCCGCTACGAAAGCATCCGGCACGATAAGGACGAGGGTCTGATTCTCAGCTCCGACTCCGACGAAGACTTCCCGCTGGCCTCCATGAGCACCGGGGTCCGGGAACAGACTTTTCTGGCCCTGCGGATGGGCTTCGCCTCGATCGCCATGGAGGGAAAAACCGGTTTTCTGATCCTCGACGACGCCTTCCAGCACTCCGACTGGCATCGCCGGAAGAACCTGGTCGACCATACTCTGAGTCTCGTTCAGCGCGGCTGGCAGGTATTCTATTTCACGATGGACGACCACATCCGAGACCTGTTCCAAGACGCGGGTGCCAGTCTCGGCGACCGATTCAGGAGCTGCGAGCTGGGTTGAGGCGGCCGAGAACCGCAGTCGTAGACCCGGCCCCTACCCCATCCGCTCTTTCAACTCGTCGTAGAATCGGGTGATCGCTTCGATGCCCTGGTGGTACGTGGCGAGGTCGATCCACTCGTTCGGGGCGTGCAGGTTGGAGCCGGGCAGTCCGAAGCCGAGCAGCAGCACGGGCGCCTTGAAGGTCTGCTCGAACAGCGGGATGATCGGAATCGATCCACCCTCCCGGATGTAGACGGGATCGCTCCCGAACGCTGCCTTCAGGGCGGCGCCTGCCGCGTCGAACACCGGGTGGGCCGGGTCCGCCGCCCACGGCCAGCCCCCGTGGTGTGATCGCACTTCGACCGTAACTCCCGGCGGAGCCAGACGCTGTACGTGCTCCGCGAAAAGCCGGCCGATCTCGTCGGGATCCTGGTCGGGAACCAGGCGCATGGAGATCTTGGCCATCGCTTTGGCCGGCAGCACGGTCTTGGCTCCCTTGCCCGTAAACCCACTCAGCATGCCGTTCACGTCCAGCGTCGGCCGATACCACAGGCGCTCCAGCGTCGTATACCCGGCCTCGCCGCCCAGTTCGGGCGCACCGGTTTCGGCCAGGAATGCCTCGTCGGTGTGCGGAAGCGTAAGCATGTTTTCTTTGTCGGCATCCGTGATCTCGCACACGCGATCGTAGAAACCCGGTATCGTGACGTGCTCATTCTCGTCTTTCAGACCCGTGATGATCTTTGCGAGTGCGTTGGCCGGGTTCATGACCGCTCCTCCGTATCCTCCGGAGTGCAGATCGCCGGCTGGACCCTGTACGTGGACTTCCATGTACGCCAGCCCGCGCAGTCCCGTGGCTATGGTCGGAATTCCTTTACCCAGCATTCCCGTATCGCTCACCACGACGGCGTCGCAGGCGAGACGCTCGGCGTTCTCGCCCAGGAATGTCTCGAGTTGCACACTGCCGATTTCCTCTTCGCCCTCGATCAGCATCTTCACGTTGATGGGCAGACCAGCACTCGTTGCGAGTCGCGCCTCGAGGGCCTTCATGTGCATGTGCACCTGGCCCTTGTCGTCGATCGATCCACGGGCGTATAGCCGGCCGTCCCGTTCCGTCGGCTCGAACGGAGGCGAGTCCCACAGGTCCACGGGATCGACGGGCTGTACGTCGTAGTGACCGTAAATCAGCACAGTCGGCGCCGAGGGATCGATGATATGCCGGGCGACGACGATCGGGTTGCCGGCCGTCTCTACTACTTCGACGTCGTCAATGCCGATCGCTCTGAGGTCCGCGGCGACCTTGTCAGCGCACTCGGCCATAGAGTCGGCGTATTCGGGTTCGGTGCTGATGCTGGGGATCCGCAGCAATTCACACAGCTCCCGCTCGAAGCGGTCTCGGTTGTCGTCGAGGAAGCGTCCCAATTCGTCTCTACCTGGCATGCTTCTCAGTCGTTCGAGTGGTCCATCGCGAGTTCGAGCGCACCGGCTAACAGACCCCGTTCGGTCGAACCGCCCCGCCGCGTGGCTTCATCGACGGCATCACCTACTGTTCGACGAATCGAGGCGAAAATGGCTTCGGGTTCGAGGGTCGTGTCGCTAGCGCTCTGACAGGCGAACGCGTGGGCCGTACCGCAACTCGCGATCACGTCGGCGATGATGGAAAACCGCTCGTCTGCCAATTGTTCGACCCGCGTATCTCCGGGCCGGAGCGCCCAGAACGGATGGTTCGCGCCACACACGAGGGTCCCGACACCCGACGCTTCGAGACGATCGAGCAGTTCCTCGCCGATCATGCCCGATGCTGCCGCTGCTACGAACAGGTCCGCCGGCGTGTCCCAGAACTGTTCGCGGCGTGCTTCGGCTCCAGGCTCCACGTCACCCGGAAGTCTGTTGTCGCGCCGCTTGAGCAGCAGACTTTCGATCTCCACAACGCCCATCCCGTCCGGAACCAGGAGCGCATCTTCCGCGTCACAGATGCCGACGATCCGGAATCCTGCGCGCGCCATGTAGAGTGCAGCCGCGCCACCCACCGCACCAAAGCCCTGGAGAAGTACGCGCACATCGGAAGGCTCTCGACCCTGGCGTTCGAGCAGGCGGAGGGCGGAAGCCGCGACGCTGTAACCCGTCACCATGCCGAACACGTGTACCGGCTTTCCTTCCAGCCCGTATTCAGGCGGCACGATCATGTCGAGACCGCTGCGCATCAGCTCGCAGCGTCGCTCAAGCGCGTCGCCTTCGAGCCCGAAGTGTCCGGCAAGCACACCGAGCTGCGGATGTCCGATGCCGATCTCCCGGCACGCCGGCAGCACATCGGTGGACTCGCTCACGTTCAGGTCGCCGGCCGTTCCATAGCGCGTGGACAGTTCGGTGCGGATCGCCCGAAACCAGCGCCTGAGGATTTCCTGTTTGCGTGGATCGGACGGATCGAAGTCGATGCCCGACTTGGCTCCACCGATCGGCGGGCCGGCAAGCGCGAATTTGAGCTCCATGGCCTTGGCGAGAAAAGTCACCTCGTCCCGGTCCAGCCCGGCGCGCATCCGGGTACCCCCACCGGCCGCTCCACCCTTCAGACTATTGATGATCAGCCAGCCCCGGGCGGGCGACAGCGGGTCATTCCACTCGAACGCGATCTCCGGAGGCGCGCGGAAGAACTCCGCCACGCGCTCCCAGATGGCGGTCCTATCGGTTGCTAGAGCCTCCAACAGTATTTCCTCCCGGGATCAGGCGCCTGGCCGTTCCCAGTCATTGTTCGATCTATCGATGTCCGGATACCACACATCCGGATCAATGCTGACTTTGAATACCTGTCCATCGACCGGCACGAGCCTCGTAACTTCGCGAGTTCCGGCCCACACGCTCACCGGCCATACGTCGATGATCTTAGTGCCGTCTTCCAACTCCAAGTGCAATTCCACCGGCATCACGCCGCCGCGATTGTTGGATACGGTGACTTCCACGCCCCCATCCACGTCGTTCACCGCCTCGACAGCCTGGTCGAGCGTCACGGTGCCGTAATACCACGATTGCCAGAACCAGTCGAGGTCCGTGCCGGCTGCCTGTGCCATCATCGCGAAGAAGTCCCATGGCATCGGATGTTTGAAGGCCCACGTGTCGATGTAGTCACGATACGCCGCATCGAATGCGTCCTCGCCCATCATGTGCCTCAGTGCATGCATCAGCATTCCGGGCTTCGAGTAGGCCGCGATCGACCGGCCGAACCCGTTCGGCGCGAAGTCAGTGTGCCACATGATCGGCACTTCCACCTCGGCCTGTGCCGCCTGCAGATAACGGCCCATGGCCCGGTCGCGACCCCGGCCACTCTCCGTGTCGTCGCCGTAGTAGTCGTCCATCGCGAGCGCCGTGTTGAACGTCGTGAATCCCTCGTCCATCCAGGCGTAGGCGTTTTCCTTTGTCCCGACGATCATCGGCACCCAGAAATGGCTCAACTCGTGTGTGGTGACGCCATTCAACGAGGCTGGATCGTCGCGTCGGTTGATGAACGTGATCATGGGATATTCCATGCCGCCCACCTGCGGCGGTCCGTAGGCAACGGTCGCCACCGGATACGGATAGGCATACAGGTAGTCGCTGAAGAATTCGATCGCGTGCTTGCCGAATGGTGCCGCCTCGGCCCATGTCGTGGCTTCGGGGTCATAGACACCCTGAATCAGCGCCCTGCCCTGTGGCCCTCCAGTCTCCGCGCCCGTCACATCCCATGCGTACTTGCTGGAGGTTGCGAAGGCGAAGTCACGTACGTTTTCGGCATAGAACCGCCAGGTCAGCCGGCGGCCATCCGTAACCTGCGTCACGGTTCCCGCTGCGATGTCTTCTGCGCTCACGATCTGGACGATCGTGTCGAGCGCAGGCGCCGAATCGAGGAGAGCGACTTGTTCTGGACGCAGCACTTCCTCCGGGTTCATCAGCGTCCCCGTACCGACGACCACCCACTGCTCGGGTACCGTGATATCCACGTCGAAGTTGCCGTAGTCGACGTAGAATTCGCCGTCGCCCAGGTATGGCTCAACGTCGAGGCCAAACACGTCATCGTTCACGGCAACCTGAGGGTACCACTGCGCGATGTTGAAAATTTCGTTGTCGAGGTGGCCGTTCCGGAAACCGCCTCCCCCCGAGACGACGAACGACCAGTCTACCTGCAATTCCAGTTGAGCACCCGGTTCCAGCGGCTGGGGCAATCGGATGGCCGCCAGCGTACTGAGTGGCAGATAGCCGGGCTCCCGGTTGAAGGTTTGCTGCGTCAGCTCAGTCAGCTCCGTCCCGGCCACGGCGAGTCGGGTCAACTCCATGCCCCCGGTTAACTCGACGGTACGGTTCCGCTCTACACCCTCCGCAAACACGTTCTGGTACAACCGAAGTGCGATGACCGGGATCGCGATCGGAGAACCGTTATGAATGGTGATGGTTTCGGATCCAGTGATCATGGCCGTGGCAGGATCGAGCTGCACATCAATCCGATAATCGACGCGCTGCTGCCAGTAGTTGGGTCCGGGGCGGCCATCGGCCGAGCGTGTCCCTGCTTCGAGTGCACGCGTGTACGCGCCAGGCGGCTGGACGGCCGAAAACACGGGCACGTCGGAGACGAGACCGTCGCCGGCCGCGGGTGTCGCTGCCTGTATCGCTGTAGATACTGAAGATTCTTGCGCCTGAATGGCCCGTGGCACGCCAGCCAGAAGCGCCGTCATGGCGAGCCCGCTAACGAACGGTCGGAACACAACTCTCATCATCACTCCCATTGTTTATCCCCCCCAACCTTCTACCTGTACAGCCCGACACTTACAAGCGGAACCTAACGTATCGGTGCACAGCGCAGCCAAAGCTGGTTGGCCCCTACTCGAACTCCGTAAATCGTAACAACGGCAATAGCTGGAAGCGCCCGTCGTGCCGCCAGTCTGGTGGCGGCCAGGCCATCTCCCCGACCTGAACCACGCGGCTGACGCCCCACTCGACCGCCAACCGCTCGACCGCATCCTTCGTCTCCTCGTCCAGCCCCGCCACACCCATTGCCTGCACTCGTCCTTCGAGTACCGAACTCAGCCCTCGAAGGTCATTCATGGTGACCGCGCGGTACGCCCACAGCACTCTGGGAAGACTTTCGCTGTAGGCACTCGGCGTGCTCCGATACAGCAACGTCCAGCTCAGATCAGCCGGTCCAAACGCCTGCGCATCATCCTCGCCGCCAAACTGGTAGCGGGCTCGTGTGGATCGCACGGCGACTGCCTCGGTGTCACGTATCGGTGAGCCAGGAGAGCGAAGCCCTTCATTACCAAGCGCCATCGCTAAGCGTTCTAGGATATCCGCTGTCTCCTGGTCCGAGAATTCACCAAGCAAGTATACCAAGCGCGGAGATACGCAGCCGGCCTGGTCGTAGGCGCACACGTCGCGCGCGAGGGCTGCAAGTTCATCGTCCGACACGTTCGGACCCAGACAGGCCATGCCCAGCCGCGGCCCGTACTCGACGAGCGGCGTTTCTGGCGGTGTCCGGGCCCGGAGGCTGCTGATGGCGTCGGCACCACCATATACAATTACTTTACCGCAACGCTTTGTCCACTCGTCGGCGGCGGGACTCGGCCGGTCCGCCGGCCACCACGTCGCGGCGATCGTCGCAGCGAGAGCCGGGTCTTCTTCGTCGAGGGCGCGGGCGAACAGACCTACGAGGTCGGGTTCGTCTTGCGGGAGCTTGCACAATACAGCCGAGCGAACGAGCAATCCCCGCAACACAGCCGTAACTGCGACTCCAGGCACATTTCCGGCCAGGACAAGGAACAGCGCGGGCGGACCAATTGCCTGCCGCCGCCTGCTCGGGCGGCCAGGGTCCGGCTGCGGCCCGTCGAGAAGCGCCGGATCTCCCAACTCACTGCGCAGAATAGACATGAGACTGTCTTCCGTCCATCCGATGGCGTGGGAGGCGAGCAATTCCTCAGCCGTTCTCGGCGGCCAGCCACCGGCGGCCTCAAGCGCAGCCACGGCCCGCGCTCCGATCGGGTCGTCGGGGTTGGCCAGGCGAAGCGCCGCGCGAGAGATGGCAGCGACTACATCGTGAATGCCATGCGTATGCCTGGCTGCAAGCGCGGCGTGGCGGACATGGTCGGCGACCGCAGCTGCTTCAGGGCCGGTCAGGGCCGGCACCTTGAATGTTGCGCCGGCAGCAGTCTGGCCTTCGTGGCGGACTTCAGGGTTGCGGGACGGATCCAGGCCGGGCAGCCAGGCGCGTGAGGGGGTCATCACTGCGCGCCCAGAAGTTCCGCTGTCGCGAGAGAGCATCCCCTTGGCGGAGCCCCGGGCATGCGTCCCAGCCACTCGATCGCCTCTCCATGTGCCCGGCCCTGGTCCTCGGTCAGCACGGCCAGCACGCTTCCGACGTTCGCCAGGTCATAGTGGCACAGAATTCCCGGCTCTCCGCGCGGTTTCTCCTGCAGACTCACGGGGTCCAGCACGCGCGTTCGCAACCATGGCGGTCCGACCAGCCGAAGGTCGTCCAGCCCGGCAGTGTAGCGCTGCGACAGAAGCTCCGTCATGCCAAATTCGTTGATTGCGGCCGGAGCGTCGAGTCCGAGGCGGGACAGTACCTGGGAAATCACCGCGCGGCGATCCAATCCGTCCCGGCCCTTGGCACCGCCGGTGTCCACCAGGCGTGAGCCCGGCGGGAGGGTAACCGTGAGGCCGGAGCGCTCCAGGCAGACGAGCAAATCAGCGTATGCGAGCGTCGTTCCCAGGATCACGACCGGCTCCGTGCCTGCAGCACCTGCCTCCAGTTCACGGGACACGGAGTCGCTGGACAGGCCACCCGTCGGGTCCAGCCGGGTGGATCCGGACCCTCCGAACCGGTCCAGGATTTCGTCAAACATCCAGGCGAGGGAAGATTGGGCCTTCGGCTGAAACGGCGGATGGAGCAGCAGCAGGTGTGCGGAGTCTCGTCCGGCAAGGACGCTGTGTCGAAATGGTCCGGACAGGGCCGCTCGGTACGTCTCCGGCTGCCGGATCGGGTGTACACCGCGTTCCGCCTCGCCTCGTGTGGTGCCGCTCGTGCGAAATCGCAGGCAGGCATCGGCGGGCTCGCCGACAATCAGGTCTACGGCCCGAAACGCCGCCGTGGGGGCAGCGGGTATGTCGCACCACGAGCTCACAGACCCCGGACTTGCCCCGATCGCGCGGCAATAGCGCGCATACGGGAGGTTGGCATCGAACTGGAGGGCAAATATTTCGAGCGCCAATTCGTCAAACTGCCGTTCGGGCCACGGCCCGGGCTCATGATCCCATGCCCGGAACGCAAGTTCGAGGGTTTCGGCAAGGGCCAGGAACGGAGACTGCTGTGTCGTGGGCATGTGGCAGTTTCGCCACCAACGCCCCGGCGGACAAGCTCAGACTAGCGTCCTGGCAGTTGACCCGTGTGAATAGTCCCTTTACGTATCCACTTTACTTCCAATCCCGCATCGCCGGCTGATGAGGCAAGACGCTGGAACGTAGCCATATCCGGGCTATCGTGTCCGCCGACTTCGATGACCACATCGCCACCACGAAGACCGAGGCTCGCACACGGCGTTCCGGAAATCACACGCAGCACCAGCAGGCCGGACTCCACGTCGAAGTACTCGGCCAGTTCCGGCGTCAACTCACGGAACTCCGCGCCGCCGAGACGATGGCTCATTTCTGGCAGGCCTCTTGTCACCACTCGAGTTCGCGATCGTTCCGTACCCGGTGCAACCGGAGTTTCAACACGAAAGCTATAGGCATACGCCGCCGGGATCTCACCGCGCCTCTCCAACTCGCTGCGACGCTCCACGAGCAATTTCAACTGTTCGCGAGCGGCCGCCAGGGATTCGACGCGGATGCTCGCCAGCCGGCGCGCCAGTTCCGGATTCTCAAGAATCAAATGACGGCGCATATCCTCGCGACCCTCGATCCCCACTACCACCTCCAGTGCCCTCGCCCCTTCATGCTGCATGCTTTCGGAAAGCTCGACCATGTGTCCCTCGAGCTCCTCCAGGCTGACCGACACGCCTTCGACCGTCATCGTCGTGATTCCATGGTCACCCATGATGCGAACCTGCAGACTTCCCGCCTCATCGGGACTGAACACGACGAATCCATCGGGCGACGGGGGGCCATCGAGTTCCGGCCCGAACTGGAATTCTGCTATCTCTCCCGAGTCGTCGCGGAACTGGAACACGTTGAACTCGGCGCGTGGCGCCGGTCCCACTGCCATGACGTTTCCGCCGTACGAACGCACCCATACGCTGCCTTCGCGAGCATCGGGGATCGCCCGAAGAGTGGAACGACCCGATTCACGCCCTACTGTAATCTCGATCGGAATGCCGGCCCGCAGACGAGACAGCGAGCGTCGGCCCGGCTCGCTTCGAAGCGAAACGCCGTCCAGCATGAGCAGTGTATCTCCGGCCAGGAATCCGGCGACGTCCGCCGGACTACCGTGCACGACGGCCCGTACGCGTGGTGATTCCTCACAGTCGCCGCGCACATGTAGCTCGATCTCACACCCCGGCTCGAGAAACACCCCAAGCCGTGCACCCGATGCCTGCACATAACGGAACGACACTTCCGGTGCGGGGTTTCGTTCCTGCCCTATCGCAGGCGCTGGAGCCATAACGACGGCCAGCCCCAAGGCCAGCCTGAAGCCAAGCATTCGCCAAGACATATTCAATACTCCATCGAAGCCTGGCGCAGCGTCTGATCAAACTGGCCAGCGAGGGATTCACGTTCGTCCACTACATCAAACAGAAAGTCGTTGAGCGCGGGATCTGCCGGCGCCATGCGCAGGGTCTCCCGTGTTGCGTCGATCAGGGCATCCAGCCGAGTCAGCCGCTCTGCGGCGAGTTCCGGGTCCTCGACTACCGCCGGGCCAATAGGTCCGGCGTCACGCAGCTCCCGCAGCCGACCGACCTGCTGCAGGTATTCACTGAAATCGCTCGTCTCGCTGCCATCGCCTGCATTGGTTCCCGGATCGACCACCCCTGAGACCAGCTGTGTGCTCGTATCGCCAAGGTCCGGTCCCGCAGGAGCAATCATCCGACCAAGGCCGAGACCGCCCAAAAACAGCAGGATGATGGCCGCGGCCACCATCGGAGTCGTCCAGAAGGTTCCAAACCACGCACCGGTTGCCTGCTTGGGAAGGCGGACGCGGATCGCGTCCCATTCGCCGGCTGGCGGAGACAACTCCGGCAATCCGGAGAGGGCCATTCGCGTCCGACTCATTCCCTCGAATTCGCGCGCGCATTCCTCGCACCCATCGAGATGCGCGACACCACCGGCAACGGATTCCGGATCGTCCAGGAGCGCCGCGATCTGTTCGCAAGTTAGATGATCACCCATGATTCCCTGCTTCATTCGGTCTCGGCTGCGGATCAAGCAACGCACGCATTCGCGCACGGGCCTTATGCAGCTGTGACTTTGATGTTCCGGCAGCAATACGTAATTTGCGCCCGATTTCCTCGTGTGTCAGCCCTTCCACATCATGCAGCACAAGTACGGTCCGATATCCCACCGGCAAGCTGTCCATGGCTTGCGACAGGATGCGCTGATTCAGTCCCGATTCGTCTGGCTGTTGAACCGGCGACTGCAGTTCCGGTGATGTCTCGAGCTTCGATCGCCGGCTTAGAGAACGTATCTGGTTCACCGCCGCGTTCACGGCCAACCGGTGCATCCAGGTGCCGAATGCCGCTTCCCCGCGAAACAGGTGCAGTTTCTGGAACGCCCGAACCCAGGCGTCCTGGGACACGTCCTCTGCGAGGTGGTCGTCTCCGACAACCCGACGCACGACTGAGTAGACTCGGCCCGCATGGGCGGAATAAAGTTCTCCCATGGCACGCTGATCGCCTCCACGTGCCGCTTCTATGAGCTGTGCCTCAGTCACCTCGAGCCTTTCTTGTTCGCCAATCAATTGGACGGCGCTCAACCCGTCAGGGTTGCCCAGCTGACAGGTCCGTCCGGTCTCCAGTATCTGTCTGTCCGGGCCCGGGCAGACAACCTAGGTTCCGCGCCATGGCGAGACCAACGCCGTTTCATCCACGTACGAGTGTGCTCTGCACCAGCCTGTCTTACAAAGAGTGGGCCGGCTGCCACGCCGTCAGTCGGTATGACGTTTACGCCGACCGCGAGTACTACGCCCTGCGTAACCAGGCGACCCTGATGGACGCCTCACCGCTCTACAAGTACGACGTCGAAGGACAGAATGCGGTCGATCTCCTCGGCCGCGTGATGGTGCGCGACTTTCTCGAGCACGCCGTCGGGCGAGTGAGCTACGTCTGCTGGTGCGACGACCATGGAAAAGTTCTCGATGACGGAACGGTAGCGAGACTCGGCGAGCAGTGGTTTCGCGTCACGTCCGCGGAACCCGCGCTACGCTGGCTGGAGCTGAACGCACGCGGCCTCGATGTGAAGGTCACCGACGTCAGCCGCAGCATCGCAGCGCTGGCACTACAGGGGCCGTTGGCCCGTGAAATCCTGCGTCCGATCGTGGGTTCGGGACTGGACGACCTGGGTTTCTTCCGCGCCATGCCGGTGAGCTATCCGGTGAACGGGGTCCAGGCAGAAGGCATTGTGACCCGAACCGGCTACACGGGCGACCTTGGCTACGAATTGTGGATGCGCAACGAGGACGCCCTCGGCGTATTCGATGCAGTGATGGAGAGCGGCCGACCATTCGGGCTCATTCCGATGGGTCTCGACGTGCTGGACGTAGCCCGCGTCGAAGCGGGATTCCTGCTGGGAAGCGTGGACTACACGCCCGCCAATCACGCGTTCATAGAGAAACAGAAGTCGTCGCCCTACGAGCTCGGTTTTGACTGGATGGTGCGACTCGACCGAGACCCGTTCGTCGGCCAGGACGCCCTGCGGAGGGAGCAGGAGACCGGCCCGTCGCGACGCCTGGTCGGTCTGGAAATCGACTGGGATGAATTCGAGGCCATATACGAGGGCTTCGGCCTGATCCCATACCTCGAAACAGCGACGTCCCGCGACGGCGTGCCCTTGTACCGCGGAGGGCGTCAGGTCGGCTATGCGACGAGCCGCACATGGTCACCGCTCCTCAAGAAATATCTCGCCCTGGGTACGGTCGAGTCGACGCAGGCCACGCCCGGTACACGATTGCACATCGAAGTCACCTGCGAGTACGAGCGGCACCGGGTCACGGCCGTGGTCCGACCGACACCGTTCTTCGATCCCGCACGGAAGAAGGCCTGATGGCGGTGGCACCGGGTTACGACGTGATCGTCGTCGGTGGCGGACATAACGGGCTCACCTGTGCGGCGTACCTCGCCAAGGCGGGCCGCCGCGTTCTCGTTCTGGAGCGTCGTCACGTGATCGGTGGCGCGGCGGTGAGCGAAGAGATCTATCCGGGGTTCACGTACTCCGTCTGTTCCTACGTGGTCAGCCTTCTCCGACCGTGGATCATCCGCGATCTCGAACTGGCACGCTTTGGCTTGGAATTGATTCCGTTGGAGTCGTCTTTCCTGCCGCTTCCGGACGGGCGCTCGATGTGCCGCTGGTCCGATGCCTCGCGCACGAGGGACGAAGTCTCGCTGTTCAGCAGGCATGACGCGGAGATGATGCCGGAATTCAGCCACGCGATGAGCAAGATCGGACGATTCGTGCGGCCGATCATCGATTCGCCCATTCCGGTTCCGACGAGCCTGAGACCGGCGGAGCTCGCGGGAATGCTGAAGCTGGGCCGGCATTTTCAGGATGCCCGCGTGGACATGATGGAGCTGCGGATGAAGCTCCTCACCATGAGCGCTGTGGATTTCCTGGACGAGTGGTTCGAATCCGAGGTGTTGAAGGCACCGATGGCAGTCAGCGGGATCATCGGAACGTTCCTCGGTGTCCGCTCGCCGGGCACGGCATACGTGCTGCTTCATCACTACATGGGCAAAATCGACGGGGCCTTCCGTTCCTGGGGCTTCTCCCGGGGAGGTACGGGCGGCGTCAGCAACGCGATCGCAAACTCGGCCCGACACTTCGGCGCAGAGATTCGCACGGAAGCGGGTGTCCAGCGAATACTCGTGAACCAAGGGCGGGCGACGGGCGTCGTGCTGGAAAATGGGGATGAAATTCGTGCCAGACAGATCGTGTCCGGCTGCGATCCACGCCTCACATTTCTTGGTTTCGTAGGCTCGGAACACCTGCCTGACGACTTCGTCACCGCGATTTCCCGCTACCGCTTCCGAGGCAGTTCGGGCAAGGTGAATCTGGCGCTCGATGCGATTCCGGAGTTTACCTGCCGGCCCGGCGACGACCATCTGCGCGGCGACATCGCGATCGCGCCGAGCATCGACTACCTCGAGCGCGCGTACGATGAGGCGAAGTACGGCGCATTCTCGCGGCGTCCGTACATCAACATTGTGATTCCGTCCCTTGTTGATCCCACGCTCGCACCGACCGGCAAGCACGTGATGTCGTGCTTCGTACAGTACGCGCCGTACGAGATCAGCGAGGGAGCGGAGAACTGGCCCGCGAAACGTGATGCCTTCGGTGAAACGGTGATCGATACGATCGAAGAGTACGTACCGAACATCCGGGATCTCATCCTTCACAAGCAGGTGCTCACGCCGTGGGATCTGGAGCAGGAATTCGGACTCACCGAAGGGAACATTTTCCATGGCGAATTGACGCTTGACCAGCTCGCGTTCCAGAGGCCGACCTCGGGCTGGGCCCGTTACCGCACTCCGGTTCGCAACCTGTGGCTCGCCGGTTCCGGCGCACATCCGGGCGGCGGGATCATGGGGTCGCCCGGAGCGCTGTGCGCCAGGGCGATGCTCGGGACAAGGGGCAACTAGACGTGGCAGGCCCGACCGTGGCAATAAACTCGAACGTGGCGCTCGTGCTGGGCGCGGATATCGAAGGCCTGGCCGCGGCGGCAACGCTCGCCAAAGCGGGCCGTACCGTGCATGTCATCGATGCGCGGAGCAACGCCGGCGGTCCGGCCGCGCGCGTGCCGTTCGCCGATGCCTACAGCGCACCCGGCCTGCTGAACGAGTGCTCCCTTGTCCGGCGGTCATTGCTCGCAGGCCTCGAACTCGAACAATTCGGGCTGCGTTGGCGCCCCGAAGAAACCGCCCTCCATGTCTTGCGAGACGGCGCGCCTCCCATCGCCATTCGCCGTGATCATGTCGACGGCCTCGATTCGTCGGAAGCCGAGGCGTACCTCGATTGGCGAGCATTTCTCGATCGGATCGGGACCCTGGTCCGCCACGTGATCGATACCGCGCCGCCCGAGATCGACGAGCCAGGGCTCACGGACCTCTTCGAGCTGGCCCGGCAGGGCCTGCGTCTGCGTTCGCTCGGGGACAGGGACATGATGGAACTGCTGCGCATAGTCACGTTGCCCGCGCACGACTGGATGGACGAGCGTTTCTCCTCATCCGCCCTCCAGGCGGGACTCGTGGCGCCGGTTCTTACCGGCACCGTGGTGGGTCCGCGGGCGGCCGGCACGACGGCCATGATCCTGATGCGCGAGGCGACCCGCGGCGTGGAGCCGGTGGGCGGGCTGGCTGCGCTTGTGGATGCGCTCGTCCGGCGGTGTGAGGATCTGGGCGTCACGTTTCATTTTGGGCGGGCGCCGACCGGGATCCTGATCGATCCCCGCGACCGGAGAATACGCGGGGTGCGCTTCGGCGACGGGGATCTGCACAGCGCGCTGGTCGTGTCGGCGCTGGACCCCGCAGAAACGCTGCTCGACCTCGTCGATCCCGGATTGCTCCCGCATCACGTCGAAGCCGAGGTGCAGAGCTGGCGTCGGCGTGGCGACACCGCCGTCCAGCTGATCGCCTGCTCGACGGCACCCGACTTCGGCGCGGCCGAGAGCCAGGGTTCGATCGATCGATTCCTCACGGCTCGGTCGCTCGTCCAATTGGAACGTGCCGCGGATGCGCTCAAGTATCGGGCGTTGCCTGAAGAGGCATGCCTGGATGTGCGGATCTGGCGTGGCGAGGGGGAGGCGCCGGCGGGCGGCGCGACGCTGGTCGTGCACGTGCATGGAGTGTCGCACGGCGGGCCGGACGGGTGGGACGAAGGATCGAGATCTCTTCTTCGCGACCGCATCGTCAGGACGCTCGAGCAAAGCTGCCCCGGCATGCGTGACAGCATCGTCGATGAACTGCTGCTGACTCCGTGCGACCTCGAACGGCGCTTCAACCTGCCGGGAGGACACCTCCATTACGGTGAACAGGCACTCGACCAACTGTGGCTCCAACGACCGTCGCTTGCTCTGTCGAGGTACGCCACGCCGATCACCGGCCTGTTCCTGGCGAGCGCCGGCAGCCATCCGGGGGGACCATACCTGGGTGGCGCGGGAGTCCTCGGAGCCCGGCGCGCGCTAGACAGCTAGTCCGCCAGCACCTCCGCCACCCGTTGCAGCCGCTCGTCTGCCTCCCGCCCGACGGACGCAATCTGGGCATTGTCCCCGAAGTCCGCCATCTCCATCATCGTCCGAGCATTGATGATCCGGACGAGAGCGCCTCCGTCTTCCGTCGCTTCGACGGTTACGTTGCACGGAAGGAGGAGTCCGATTTCCGGCGCGGCCGTGAGCGCCACGTGGGCCAGTGCCGGGCTGCAGGCGCCGAGGATCGTATACGGTCGGAATTCGACGCCCAGCTTTTCGCTGAACTTTTGGTGAATGTCGATCCTCGACAGGACGCTGAATCCTTCGTCCCCGAGCGCCTGCGTGACACGGACAATCGCTTCGTCGTGCGAGCAGTTCAGCTTTACGTCGTGACTCATGTCTATCATGGTGCTGTCCGATTCAGGAGTGACGCAGCCGGGCCATCAACCGCGGGGCCCACCAGACCGCGAGAAGCGCTACACCGAGCCCGGCAGCAGCATCGATGCCATAGTGGAACCGACCGTACACCGTCCCGATGGTGAGAGACACCGCCAACGGCGCGAGGATCCAGCCGAGGCGACGGTTTACCTGGCCGGCTGCCAACCACGCGGATACCGTCGCCGCCACGTGCGAACTGGGAAAGGCAGTGCCCTTCGCCGACCCGCTCTCGAGAATGCTGTGGACGAGCCCGAACACGCGTCCGTCCGTTTGCGGACCGACGATTCGGGCGAATTCGTACCGTGGGCCCGCGACGGGGAACACGGCGAAGCACAGGTAACAGATGAAGAACGCAAGGGCCGTCGTGAAGGCAACGCGTTCCAGGCCGTCCTCTCCTCCCAGGTAGAGCCCCCCGATCAGGGCGACGGGCAGGACAAGGTAGTATGAGATGTAGCCGAGGTGCAGCATCTCCGAGAACCATAACACATCGTACCAGTCGCTCATCACGATGCTGAGCTGTACGCCGAACAGAGCCTGTTCCCAGGCCTGCACCGCGGCGTCGAAATAGCCGGGAAACAGGAGCTGGTTCAGCGTCGCGAGTTCGAGGTAGAGCAGGGGGGTGATGGCGACCGGCCAGGCGATCCGCAGGAAAGCGCCGAATCGGTGGGCAGGCACGGGTATGCGTCCCAACAGATGGACGAGTCCAAGCGCGACAACGTGAAGTCCGGCGATCTTCCATCCCGTGGCTGTCATCGACAACGCGGCGATCCCGCCGCTAGCGGCCAGATACGCGGCAGCAAGCAAGTCCACCGGTCGAGCGTGCGGAGTTGCGGTGAGCACTCGGAGCCGATTCATGATCGGTGCATCATCGGCTCAACCAGCCCTGCTCGGCGTACCAGGCCGCCGTCTCGACCATCCCGGTATGCAGGTCCACCTCGGGCTCCCAGCCCAGGGTCCGTTTCGTCGCCTCGATATCACAGGTCCACGTGACCTGCGTCAGATCCGTCGCACGGCGGCGATCGAAGACCGGTGGCTTGCCCGTGAGCCGCGCGCCGAATTCTGCGGCTGCCCCGGCGAACGTGAACATCACAGCGGGGAGCCGCACGACACGAATGGTTCTCTCGAATCCTGCGCGCAGCACTTCCGCCACTTCCGCCCACCCCACGACCTCGGATCCTGCTACCGGCAGCGGCCCGGGATCAACCGAGTCGGCCGAGTCCAGCGCCCGCAGGACCGCGGACGCCACGTCGCGTACATGCACCGGCTGCAATCGCCCTTGCGAGGAGGGCAGTACCAGGAATCCGCGTGCTGCCATCTGGAACAGCGTAAGCAAGTCGGTATCGCGGGGGCCGTAGATGCCGGCCGGCCGCAGGACACGGATGGACGGGGGTGCTTTGCCTGCTGCAGCCAGCTCGGCAAGGCGCGCCTCCCCGCCGTGCTTGCTGCGGCCGTAGTCACTCACCGGACCGGGCATGTCGTCGGGTCCACGGGCGGCGAGACTGCTCACGTACACGAAGCGCTCGACTCCTGCGGAGCCTGCGGCCGCCGCGAGGGCCGCCGTGCCTGCCACGTTGACGCGATCGTAGGCAGCGGCATCTGTCGCCCGCGTAAGCCCACCGACATGCACCACGGCACTAACACCCTCGAGAGCTGCGGCGAGTCCCGGTGGATCGGCGAGATCGGCCTCGACTAGCTCCAGTTGCAGCGGGTCGAGCCAGCGCGTGTCGCTCGTAGGTCGAACGGTGGCCCGAACGGCCGAACCACGTTCGCAAAGCAGTTCCGCGACATGGCTTCCGAGGAATCCGGTGCCGCCGGTGAGCAGAATCTTCGTGGATGTCACAGGGGTCGGTCGTACAGCCGGTACCGCTTATAGACCTCGGCTCCCATCTGCAGGAGCGGGTGGAGCATCTGCAGGTTGTCCTCCAGCACCCATGAGGCCTCCCCGCCGAAGATGCCCTTAGCATTCGCAGTGCGGAAGCAGGTCATGTAGAACAGTGTGTCGATACCCTTCCCGCGATACTCGGGAATCAGTCCGAGCGTCACGACTCGCGCCAGGTCGATGTGCCGCGAGTGCCAGAAGATCTTCAACAGACCGGTGGGAAACAGCCTTCCGCGGGCGTGAATCAGTGCCTGATTGTAGTCCTTGAGCCATAGCGCAAAGCCGATTGCACGCCCGTTTTCGTCTTCGGCCAGGATGACCTGCTCCGGATCCCGCTTGAGTACCGGCTTCAGTTCCTTCGCCATGTGCCTGATTTCCGCCTCGGTCATGGGAACGAAACCCCAGTTCTTTTCCCACGCCTCATTATAAATTTCCCGAACGAGATCCAATTCCGCTTCGAATTCGTCCATCCGGATGTGGCGAATCGTGACCTTGAGGCGACGTTTCAGCCGGTTTTCCCGCCTCTCCAGAAATGCGGGAGCGCCTTCGGGCGACATCAGGTACAGCGCCACGAGCGTTTTCGCCTCGCTGAACCCGGCGTTCTGGATCAACTCCATGTACCAGGCCGGGTTGTACGCCATCATGACCATCGGAGGAAATTCGAACCCTTCGATCAGCAGGCCGGCTTCTTCGTTCGTGGAAAAGCTGGCCGGGCCACGCATCGTCTCGAGACCTCGCTCACGCAACCAGTCACCGGCATGGGCAAACAATGCGTCAGCCGTTTCCTGGCGATCCTCGCACTCGAAGAACCCGAAAAATCCGACGGGCTCTTCGTGGAATCTGACGTGATTACGGTTGTGAATGGCCACGATTCGACCGACGGCTCGGCCATCTCGATACGCGACGAACGGCTCGACATCGGAGTGCTCATGGAATGGATGCTTGTCCCGGTCGAACATCGCCTTGACGTCGCGGAGCAGGGGAGCGACCCAGTTCGGATCATCCGCGTAGATGCGATAAGGAAGACGCAAGAAGTCTTTGAACGTCCGTTTGTCCCAGGCGGACTCGATGCGAATGCCTGTTCCGGAACCGCTCAAATCAGATCGAACTCTTTCCCGAGACGCGCCATCACGTCCAACACGAAATCGAGCTGTTCGTCCGTGTGGGTCGACATGTAGCTGGTACGAATCCGGCCATGGCCCTCGGGCACGGCTGGCGGCACGATGGGGTTCGTAAATACTCCGGCATCGAACAGAGCCCGCCAGAATCGGAACGTCTTGTACAAGTCGCCCACGAGGATCGGTACCACGGGGCTCTGTGTCGGACCGATGTCGAACCCGAGCGTGCGCAATTCGCGCATCATCCGATTCGTGTTAGCCCATAGCCGCTCGCGACGTTCGGGCTCTGTGCGAATGATCCGCACGGCCTCGATGACCGTAGCTACGGACGCCGGGGGCATGCTGGCGCTGAACATCAGGGCGCGGGCCGAATGGCGCAGGAAGTCGATGACGTCCGCCTCACCGGCAACAAATCCGCCGATCGAAGCAAGCGACTTCGAGAATGTGCCCGTGATCAGGTCAACTTGATCCGTCAGACCAAAGTGCTCAGCCGTGCCCGCTCCCGTGTCGCCGAAGATGCCGAGCGAGTGAGCGTCGTCGATCAACACCGCGGCGCCGTATTTCTGCCTGAGCTCAACGATGCGTGGCAGCTTGACCAGGTCGCCTTCCATGCTGAAAACACCGTCCACGACGATCAACTTGCCGCGTTCGGGATCTGCCTTGGCGAGCAGCTTCTCCAGATGATCAAGGTCGGCATGGCGGAAACGCTTGATCTCGCCCCAACCGAGTCGGGCACCGTCCTGGATGCACGCATGATCGAGCTTGTCGACGAAGACCGTGTCATTCCGACCGAGCAATGCGCTGATCGTGCCCAGGTTCGTCTGATAGCCTGTGCTGAACACGAGTGCCCGTGGCTTGCCCAACCATTCGGCGAGGTCTTCTTCGAGTTGATCGAGGATGTCGAGGTTGCCGTTGAGAAACCGGCTGCCCGTATTTCCGCTGCCATACTTATCGAGCGCCGCCTTGGCCGCCTCGATGATCCGCGGATCGTGGGTCAGGCCCATGTAGTTATTGGAGCCGATCATGATCTTCCGATGGCCGTCGATCATGACCTCGGTATCACGGGATTCTTCGATGCGCTGGAAGTACGGATACAGATCAACCTTGCGCAGATCGTTCGGCAACGTCAAAGAATCGGTCTTGTCAAAGACCCGCATGCGGTCTGGCCTCTTGGGAGTATTCCGGCCCGGGCTGGCTTGCAACAGTGGCCCGGCGATGGGCGCCAAACTACCCGCGGCATCCGGAACGGGCAAGAATCCGGGCTGTTGTGGCCTCGTCATGTAGTTGCTCCCGAAAGAGTTGGCAGCGCTTTGGTGGAACGCCGACTCCAACCTATGGTCGCTGGGGACAGTACAATATGCGAATAAGCGGGGGAGTGCGCACAACTGGATAGAGGGTTCAGCTCTTTTCGCGGCACTCCAGCACCTCGAGAGTTCGGCTCTCGTCCGTCTGGATCACGAAGTCGCCCCACATATACTATTTTCTTCGCTCCCATCACCGCGACTACGTCGTCGAGCGAGGCGGGCGTCCTGGTGCCGGGTCGTCGCCACGCCGTCAGTCCTTTCGCAGCACCCAGGTCGTCATGCTGCGCTGGTTCTGAACGACCGTGGTCTTTAACGGGTCGGCAAGCGTGGCGCCCACGCGCCGGGTCTCTTCCGCCAGAAATGCTTCGTCCACCAGGAATCGACTGGTGCCGTCGGGCAGGCTGTGCCAGCGTCCCTGCTCCCGCCGCACCTGTTGCTCGATGCCGATCGTCGACGCGAGGCGGGAAAAGAACAACCCGCCCGGCCGCAACACTCGGAACAGCTGATCGAGCACGGCGCGGAACTCAGCCTCGTCCTTCATGAAGTGGAGCACAGCATTGCATAGAACCACGTCGAATGCGGCGTCCGGGAAAGACAGGTCGTCGAGAGGTTCAGCCCGAAATTGATCGGCTGGAAGTGCCGGTGAGAGTCGTCTTGCCAGCGTCCGAATTCCTTCGATGCTGTCCCGATCCGCGTCGACCGCGAAGACATCCGCCCCGATGCGCAGCAGGAAGACGATATTTCGGCCGCGGCCACACCCTGCATCCAAAATGCGCATGTTCGCTGTGATCCGGCCGCGAAGGATCTGATCGAACAGGTAGATGTCGATCGGCCCGAGTTGATCAATCAGGTCGTGCGGGCTGTGCTCGCTCATTCCCCTGGCTCCGCCAGCAACTCCAGCATGGCGAGCCGGAAGTCTGGATCAGAGGCGATGTTCTGGTGGTCGGCGCCAGGCAGAAGCACGAGCCGACCGCGATCCCCCAGCAATTCGAGGAGTCGCTCGGAAGATTCGTGAGGAATTGTCGCATCACGCTCGCCATGCACCAGCGTAACGGGAAGCTGGCAATCGGCCAGCAACAGATCCGTCCGCATTGGATACCGAATCAGCGCCGGCGGCAGCCACGGAGCTACCCGGCGACCGATGTCCCGGCCACTGTAGAACGGGGCAAGCAGGACGAGTCGCTTTGCGCCGTTCGCGCAGGCGACGCGGGCGCCCAGCGCCGAGCCCAGCGAGTATCCTACGACCGTAATCCGACCCGGACCGACCCTTGCGGCCAGCCAGTCCCAAACCTGCTGGATGTCGGCATGGAGTTCGGCCTCGCCACTGATCCGTCCGCCGCTCTTTCCGTATCCACGATAATCGACGACGAGAAAATCGTGACCGGCATCGACGTACAGATCCGCGTGATAACCCCAGGACTGCAGGTCTCCGGCGTTTCCGTGCAAATACAGCACGGCGGCGCGATCAACCGATGGTTCGTTGCCGCCATGCTCCGTTGGCCCGTCACGAGTCTCCGCTCGAAACAGCAGGGCATTCAGTGCAACCCCTGATTCGACCTCGATTGTGTGCTCTTCGAACGGTCGATTGAACGCGAACCGGTGCTCGGTCGGCAGTACGGAAGGGTGGAAGATCACGGATTCCTGGCGGAAGTAGTACCAGGCGCACATTGCACCCCAGGCAAGGACGAGAAGGCCGAGGACGGTGAGCATGCGCACCGGTGCTACGATTCCTGCCGGACCATCCCGGACCTATTCTCTTGCTCTTCTTCCTCTTCCTCTTCTTCCGCCTCCATTTCGCGCGCTTTCCGATCTCGCACGGCCTGTGAATGCAAACCCGCCAGAATGATGACCAGCAGTGCGGGAAGGATAAGCTGTATCAGCCAGTCGCCGCCCTCCCGTTCGACCAGGGTCTTCCATAACCCAAGCGCGATGGCAAAAAGCGCCAGAATGATTGCGGCCAGGTAGAACTGCAGCGAACCGCGCTGTGAATTCGTCATCACTGCTCCACAGTTGGTGCGTCAACCCAAGGTTTACGCTCCGCTAAGATATGGTCTCTCATCCTCACCGTTGCGTAATGGTCATGGCTGCGGACGAACCGTGGTGTATCATGGCAGCGCACGGAGGAGCTTCGCGTTAAAGAGACTTCCGCCTATGTTCCCGCTCTGAGGGCCCAGGGGCCGCACCGTTTTCGGGAGAATTCCGCATGAAGATCGCCCTGTCGCTGATGCTTGCGATGGCCGTGTCCCTCACCATCAGCAGCGCCGGACCCGCCGAAACCGACCCGACCCCTGCAAATCCGAATGCCGAGACCGCCCGACTCGTATCGCAGGCTTCGCCGGCACCAAATTCCGCCGCGGCTTCCATCGAGACCGAGATCGTCCTGACCCTGTCGGCGCCCATCGATGCCAGTGCATGGCAGGACGACGCCCTGTCCATATTCGGACGATGGTCCGGTGTGGCCATGGGCACGACGACCCTCGAGGAAAGCGGCACACGCATCCGGTTCGTACCCGACCAGCCGTTCCAGGCCGGGGAGACCGTGACCGCCACGCTTCGCAGGAACGTGCGGCTGGCGAGCGGTGGTGAATCGGGATTTGGGTACACGTGGAATTTCTGGATTCGTCCGGACGCCGGATCATTCGCGATGATCGACCGGGGGGTCATTTCGGTTCTGGGAGATGGCGAGGACCACGTGCAGCCGTATGGCGCATACGCGGGCGGCTACAACGGAGACGGAATGCCTGACCTGGCGATTCCGAATGAAGTGTCGGCGGATGTTCGCGTGTTGCTCAATGACGGGCAGGGTGGTTACGAGGACTTTTACGTGCTCGAGATGCCTGGCGGCAATTGGCCCAGTCCGAACGAAGGCGCGGACTTCGACAACGACGGGATCACCGACTTCGTAGTCGGCAATGCGGGCAACGACCTTGTTACTCTGTTCATGGGCGACGGACAGGGAGGATTCGAGTTCGCGGGTAATTCCCCGGCGGGTCTCAATGTGCGCGGCGTCTGCATCATGGACCTGAACGGCGATGGCTGGCCGGACGTTGCGACGGCAAACATGGGGAACCGCCGACGCAATGTCGCAGGCCACGTTTCGGTATTGCTTAACGATGGCACCGGTAAGCTGAAGCGCACGGCTTCCATCGAGTCTCCGGGCGTTGCCGAAAAGACCTGCGCCACGGGTGACGCGAATGAAGACGGAATTCCGGATCTGTTCGTCGGTGCCTACGGCAGTGATGAGATCCTGCTGTTCCTCGGGGACGGTGTCGGTAGCCTGGAATTCGCGACGAAGGTGCCGGCCGGGGGAAATCCGTGGATGATCGTCGTGGCGGACATCAACGGCGACGGACACGTGGATGTCATCTCCTCCAACCGAACCGGCGACAACGTCGGTATCCTGCTTGGTGACGGAAAAGGCGGTCTCGGGATGGTCACGACGTATCCGGTCGGCAGCAATCCCCTGGCAGTGGATGTCGGCGACATTGACGGCGACGGTGATCTCGACGTGGTGACATCCGAATATGAAGGAAACAGCTACACCCTATACGAGAACGCCGGCGACGGAACACTGATCTCACCCCGTACGCTTCCGGGAAGCGGTTCGGGCTCATGCGCGGTGATTCACGATCGAGACCGTGACGGCGACCTCGACATCACGGGCATTGATGAGAAGACGGACAAGATCGTGCTGTTCGAGAATCCCGGGGTGGACGGGTAGCAAAGCACGTCTCAGTCGTTCGGAACGAACATCCAGTGGCCTTCGACGACGGCGGTAATGGTCAGGTCTGAAGGGTCGGGTGTAGCCTCTGTGGTGAGAGCAGCACCCTGAATTGTTCTGACTGTGTAACCACGGGTCAGCACTGGATTCGAAACCGCAGGATTCGTCGTCAGCAACGCGAGTCCGCCAAGATGACCGCCGGCCGCGCCGGCCATCACTTCTGCTTCCCGGCGCGCATTCCGTACGGCTTCGGCCAGCGCTTCCAAATATGCTTCTTCAGCACGAGAGGACGTGTAGGAGACACGGTCGATCGAGGTCGCTCCCACCTTTGTGGCTACATCGACGATGCGACTCACCATACCGAGGTCATCCGTCGCCACACTCAGTCGTCGAGTTGCGGCGTACCCGGCTGGGCGCATCAACCCAGCGGGACTGTAGTCGCGATGCGGACCTATCCTGAGAGTCGTCAGCCGGATGGAGTCAGGATCCAGGTCGAGTCCGGCGAGTCCAGCCGCCACCGCATTCGTCGTAGCTTCATTCAGCGACTGTGCCTCGGCCGGTTCAGGCGCGATCGTCTGGATCGTTATGGAAACGTTTGCGTGGTCGGGCCTGAGAACGACATCTCCCATCCCGACGGCGACCACCGTACCCGACCCGACCGTCACCTGCGCGGCCAGGGGCTCGGCAAACGCGAATATCGCAAGGCAGATGATCCCTGTTCGTCTCATGATTCGGTCTCTGCTGAGGTTCAACTGTGTGAGCAGGCTGTCGCAAGCTTTCGTAGTATGAGACTCAGGGCAACCTGAAGTTCCGTGTCCATTTTTCGGTAGCGCCCCGTCTCTATGGGTCCGAGGATGTAGCCATGACGAATCACGATCTGCCGCCACGAGATCGAATGCTCCGGGCATTCACCGACCGGGACGCCTCGTTCGAAGGCGTGTTCTTCACGGCTGTTCTCACGACCGGGATATTCTGTCGACCGACATGTCCGGCCCGTAAGCCACTACCCGAGAACGTGGAATTCTATGCGACCAGTCGGGCTGCACTCCTGGCCGGCTATCGGCCCTGTCGTCGTTGCCGGCCGCTGCAACCCGTGGGCGAAAGCCCGGAATGGCTGCAGCCGTTGATCGATGCCGTAGACAAACGGCCGACCCACCGCTGGCGGGACGCAGACCTCCGTGCCGTGGGGGTGGACCCCACGCGCGTGCGGCGCTGGTTTCAGAAGAATCACGGAATGACGTTCCACGCGTACAGCCGGGCCCGTCGCCTGGGTGCCGCGATGGGCAGAATCCAGGAGGGAAGACAGGTGTCACGGACCGCATTCGAGGCCGGCTATGAATCGCTCAGTGGTTTCGGCGAGGCGCTCAAGCGGTTCGCCGGGAGCTCCCCTAGTGCCGCGGCCGATGCCACGATCGTCACCGTCACGCGGATTCCCACGCCGCTCGGGCCCCTCGTCGCCGGTGTGACCGGCGGGGCTATCGTTCTGCTCGAATACGCGGACCGCCACATGCTGCCAACCCAGTTCAAGCAGCTGACGACGGCGCTTAACTGCGTATTTGTGCCAGGCGAAGATCTGCTGCTGACCGAGCTCGCAACCCAGCTCTCCGCTTATTTTGAAGGTGAGCGGGCCGAGTTTGACTTGCCGCTGAGCACTTCGGGCACGGACTTCCAGGAACGCGTGTGGGCGGCACTGCGCGATATACCCTGGGGCGTAACCCGGAGTTATGCCGATGTAGCACGGACGATCGGACAGCCCACGGCCGTCCGGGCCGTGGCCCGGGCGAACGGCGAAAACCGGATCCCGATCCTGATCCCCTGCCACCGCGTGATCGGATCGGACGGCAAGCTGACCGGTTATGGCGGAGGTCTGTGGCGAAAGAAGCGGCTGTTGGAGATCGAGGCAGCTGTCGTGCAGATGGAGTTGGTGTAGGGAGGGATCGGCCTGGCCCTGGATTTTTAGGACGGGACGCAGTTCCAGCTCCGACAACGTTTCAGCTGAACCGTCATTGGGCCATCAACACGTTTCAGCTGAAACGTCTTTAGTCTCCATCCGTCGCCAGCTTCCACTTCTTGCGCAGTTTCTCCAACTCTTTCGGTTCGCACACGTACGCTTCCACGAAGCCGCAACCGAGGCAGACGTACAGTCGGGCTCTGGCGTTGCCGTCGAAGGGACCACCGAGTGGAACCATCACTTTGTCCGAGGTCCATTTGTCTGGTTTCCGGCCCTTGCGCACGTTGGTCGACCCGCACTTGGGGCACTTTCCGCTTTTCATACCGAAAGATTCGCACTGCGCTCGAAGCGCCGCAACTCAGGCCAGGCCGGTCGCGAGACCGAGACCGACGATGACGAGCAGCCACCCTACCAGCAGGTGCAGTCGTGCGAGCGTGACCTTCGGAAGCAGACGTCTCCCGAGTAGCGCCCCGGCAAACGCGGCCAGGACAGCGACGCCGATGGGTGTCCAGGGCACGCTCGCACGCATCACGGCGCCGCCAAGCCAGCCGATTGACCAGCCGTAAACGGCGATGCGTACGATGTCGACGAACACTGCAATTACGGCCTGGGTCGCGGCGAATTCCGCTGCCGACAGGCCGAGCGGGGTCAGGAACATCGCCCGGAGCGCTCCCTGGTGCCCCGACAGGCCGCCGAAGAAGCCGGACAATGCCCCACCGAACGGCAACCAGCTCTCCGGCGCGCGGATTCTCTGGAGGCGTGGAGCCAGCTCGAATAGCGCGAAGCCGAGGATCAGCAGACCGAGTACGAACTCGATCACCTGCACGTCCATTATCCGGCTTCCGAGACTCCACTCAAACAGTTTCCTGTCACCAGACATCCGTGCGAGCAGCAGCGCTCCCAGGAACGAGGCGGCAACGGCGGGAATGCCGAATCGGACCACCACATCCCGGCGTGCCAGCTTCGCGAGGAGTCCGACCTTGAACACGTTGTTCGCCGCATGTACGACGGCCGTGGCCGCTACCGCGATTTCCACGGGAACGAACAACGCGAATACCGGCAACAGGAGCGTGCCCAGTCCGAATCCGCTGAAGAATGTCAGCAGCGAGGTGAAGAATGCCGCGACGGCGAGTGTGACGGCGAAAGTCACGATTCAGTCTCACACCCAATCTGCCGCCAGCTTACCGACCCAGCTCTCGTAGCTGCGCGGTGGCCGGCCGAGCAGGGTAGACAATTCGGCCACCTCTTCTTCCGTCGCGATCCATCCGTGCTCAATTAATTGTGCAAACATGGTCCTCAGATCCGTCACGAGCCACGGCGGCATCCTCTCGAGCGCACTGTGCTCGAAAGCATCGAGGTTGTCGCCCACATAGAGGACAGGTCGTCCCAGCGCCTCGGTCCAGATTGCCGCCACCTGGTCCCCGGTGTGGGCTGCCGGGCCAACCAGCGGGTACGTCTTGCCCTCGTGACCGGTGCGAAGCAGGCAATTCACCGCGGCGGCGGCGACGTCGTCGCAATCCACATGACTTATGCCTACCGGACCTACGGGCAATGGATAGACACCGGCTTGCGTGATCGGATCGAGAAGTCCCATGTCGTTCTGGTAGAAGCTGTTGGGGGCGACGACGGAGTAGGACAGGCCCGAGCGGGCCAGTTCGTCGGCAATGGCCACCTTCGAGGCGAAGTGCGGAACATGCATGGCTTCGACCGCACGATGGATGGACTGGAACACCAGCCGATCTACGCGAGCATCCGCCGCGGCCCAGACGGCATCCCGACCTAGTTGCGCCTCGTCCGGGTGAAGGGGCGTCAACAGATATACCCGATCCACTCCCGACATGGCACGGATGACGGAGTCCCGGTTCTCGAGGTCTCCCATCACATAGGACGCACCTGCCGGAAGGGATGGTTTGCCCTCGGGCGAGCGGGTCATCACGAGTACATCCACGCCTTGCTCGACCAGGTTCCGCACAACACGGCCCCCGACGTTTCCGGTTCCTCCGGTGACGAGTACGCGCATG
>SMVB01049890.1_pt1 | contig 30466 bp, 29 predicted proteins | sample 2456461 | NCBI WGS metagenome assembly SMVB01 (sample SAMN11095934, study PRJNA526329) | marine sediment metagenome | biome: Marine sediment; feature: Surficial sediment; material: Deep marine sediment; isolation source: Hadal surficial sediment | place: Pacific Ocean | collected 2014-05 | depth... | reverse complement strand
TGGTTCGTAGAGACTATTACTTCATTGGGGTCGGAATAATACTCAAATCTTCCTCCAAAACGCCATTTCTCATTCTTTCGATATCGTACAATTATGGCGGTTCCATACCATGAATTATACGTTGAGCTTCCTTTTGACGTCTGCTGAAGCCCCACATCAAATCCCAGCTGAAAAGCCCATCTCACATTCAGATTAACCAGGCCGTAGAAATTATGAAAATATCTCATCCTCCTGAAATCATCAGGATCATTCGTGCCAATAAACGTACTCCAATTTATTTTATACTTATTCTTTTTGTAGTTAAGCTGCGTCCCAAACGATGGCATACTTCCTCCTTCAACCATTTTTATCCGTTGCCAGCCATTTAACATCAGAATTGTTGCAGTCCAATTGTCGTTGTACAAATAAGTAGCTTTTATTCCTGTCATAAAGTAGGGTACGTTCTCAGATATCAGGTTGTGTCCTACATTGATATTATCGTGATTCCAGGTACTTTCAAATCCGATATAGGAGTCTCCGAATATGCCCGCATCAAGCCAGATATTTTTCTTGCTATTCAATGCCACCCCGATATTGGCATTAAAAATCGTTTTGTATATATCAGGCTCATCTGCGTAATTATCTGCAACATAAGACCCACTTTGAAAGGCGATATTTGACCGAAACCTGTCATTTTCGAGCCGGGCAAATAAAACTCCATGGTTCATATTGAAACTTGCATGACGGTTGTGATGATACAGATAGGGCAATCGTTGCTCGGTATCGGGCTGATTAAAATCATACCCATAAAAGAGGTCCAGGTACATTCCTACGGTCAACTTCGGAGGTGTTTCATCCTCTTGCGCGAACAAGCTGATAGATGTCAGAAAAATGAAAATAAAACTAATTTTTCGCATCCAAATTCTCAGTTTCATTCTGCTCGATCCAGCTGATCAGTAACTTGTACCCGATAGAAAGCACAATGGCTCCAATAAACAATCCTATAAAACCAGAGGTTATAAATCCACCTATTGATCCAAGAAAAATAACCATCATCGGAACCGGAGCCCCTTTTCCAAGCAGTATTGGTTTCAATACATTGTCAGAAGCACCGGCTGCAAATAAATAGATGGCCCATAAAGTAGCGCCTAACGGAGAGAGTGCCGTAAACAAATAAATAATTGCCGGAATAGTGACAATAGAAGCAGGAAGTTGGATAATTGCCAAAACAAGTACGATCAACGCCCACAAACCTGCATAGGGGACTCCTGAAAGTAACAACCCTATTCCCACCAGTAGGCTTTGAATAAGTGCAACTCCAAGAACACCCTTCGTCACATTTTTAATCGTAACCTCACTAATCTGCAAGAACTCTTCTCCCTGTTCACCCATTGCCCTTTTGAATAATTTTCTGGTAAAAGTTCCACCTTCGCTGGCATAAGCAAGAAGGACTCCTGAAATAATAATGGAAAATGCCAAAAGAAGGATAGCAGATCCAAGCCCAACTATGGATTCAATGAGGGATGCACCCAAAGATTTTAGTTGTGGTTGATATACATCAATAGCAGCATCAAGGTTTGTGGAAGCCAAATTCCAGGCAGCGTAGAATGAATCTCCTATTAACGGCCAATCTTTTACATCAGCATTCGCTGGGGGAACTTTAAAATTACCTTCACTTAAATCTTCGCCAAAATCTGCCAGTCCTCCCACCATTGACTCCATGAGAAAATATGTTGGTACAAGCAGGATACCTAAAAACAGCAATACATAAACTGTGGCAGCCAACCCTGTTTTTCCTCTCATCCACTTTTTGATGGTTGCAAAAATACCCGACACTGATATGGCAATAATAATTCCCCACATCAACGGTGATACAAATGGATATAATATTTGAAAGCACCAGCTAACGAGGAGAAACAAAAGCGCAAGGCGTAGCGCGATATCTATTACATTTTGCGATTTACTTTTAATGGAGTCAGATGAATCTAGCATACAGCAATTTAGTTAACTATCTGAAATTGCCAAAAAAAGTACTAGAAGGGAAAGTGAATATTTCCCAAAAAAATTCATTGCCAATGCAGCAGGGATTTTTCTATATTTAAAAATTTATTGACCTAACACATATCTGATATTAAAGCCAAAGCCTCCAGCGTGAAATTCCGTATTTTCAATTATGATAAATACCGGGCGCCAATCAGCACCAATAGCTATTGGAGCACCATTGAAGTGATATTCCAGCCCAATTTCACCAGGAACCCCCAAAATAAAAGGATCCTGAATACCTAAAGAAATACCAACTCCCACGTACCAGTTTAAAGCCTCATCTCCCAATGGTTTGTAAAGAAAATCATAAAGAGCTTCAATTGTAACTCCATTTCCAAATGCAACATCCGCATGAATTCGGCTATAATCCCCTAATGAAAATATTCCATCAATCGCATACCTTGCACCAAGTGCATCTCCAAATCGAATGCCTATTTCCTGAGATTTTACTGTTCCGGTAAATGCGAGTAGAACAGCGGAAATTATCAATAACTTTTTCATGTGATTGGTTTAATTTCTAAATTTTCTTTAAGATAAATCAATATTATATATCATGCAACTAGCATTCAGGCAGTCGGACACTAATGTATTCGTATAATTTACTTTTATTTGAACCATGATCGTATTCAAGCATGTACCATTTTGGTTTTTACTGAAGCTCAACCAGAAGTATTTAGTTTATGTGTTTGCCCTTTCAGGGCTCACTTATTGGCTGAGCTCTGTTCTCCATATTGAAAATCCAACGATTTTATTGCCATCCATGACTGTATTTGGTACTGTATTATCTTTATTTCTTGCATTTAGAACCAATGAAGCGTATAACAGATGGTGGGAGGCAAGAATTTTGTGGGGCTCCATGGTCAATTCCAGCCGATCATGGGCTCGTGAAGTGCTTGCCTATATCAATACCATCAATACACAGCTTGATGAGGAAGGACTGGAGAAAGTTCAAAAGTCATTGATATACAGGCATCTTGCCTTTATTAATGCCGTCCGTATCCATTTAAGGCAACAAAACACCTATTCTGAAGAACTTCATCCTTTTCTCAGTGACCGAGAACTTGACTTATTGGATTCTTACAGAAATGTTCCAACGCAGATAATAAACAATCAGTCTCAAGAACTAAGAAAGATCTATAAATCTGACAAAGTAAATGGATTTGAATATGTACAGATGAACAATACCTTAAACGCCTTGTATGATATACAAGGTGGGTGTGAGAGAATCAAAACCACCGTGTTCCCGAGGCTCTACGCATATTACACCACCGCATTTACCTGGGTTTTTTCCACGGTTTTAATTCTAAGTCTTGTAGATGAATTCGAATGGCAAACGATGGCAATCAGGGTGATTGTTGCTTATGTATTCCTGGTACTCAATGAATTAGGTGTCCAGTTAAAAAACCCATTCGAAAACAATAATTCTGATACACCTATGTCCTCTTTATGCCGAACGATAGAGATTGATTTAAAGCAAATGCTAGGTGAAACCAATTTGCCGGAACCTATTAAACCTGTTAAAGGGGTCCTGAATTAAATCATTATTCACCCTGGCTATCTTTTATTTTGTCCAGGAAAGGAAAGGAGAAGCCCACAATAAATCGCCAACGATTGTAGAAAATTGTTGCATCCTGGGTAACAGGATCTTGCCCGTCTTCAATGGATAAATTCCGGGCAATTTTTTCTTGAGATTTCGCATAAGTAGCCCCAAGGGTTAAATCAGCAAATTTAGTTTTAATGTCTGTTCCAAATCCAAAGTGCCAGATATCTGATCTGAATGTGGTATTATTAAGAACTCCACCCAACTCTGTTAGTCGTCTGGGGTCCGCATCCATCGCTGAAAAATCAGTAGCAAAACTGCCAAAGAGGGATACATGGTCGTTAAGAAATACCTCAAGTCCCAGTCCCGCATTTAGCACTGAACCCAGATCTTCAACCACTTCAAATGCTAGTGTTTCTCCGGTACTTTGTCCATCAAACGGATCTGATTTGAGAATGGTATAATAAGGGATTGCACTAAACCATTCCGAACTTAAATGGAGAATGCTTCTTTTACCAATTTCAATCCCCGTACCTATTCCGATGGAAAACGGTGATTTGTATTTAGAATCCAGATCTTCCTGATTGTTGATGATGTACACATCATTGGTATTTCCATCTCCAGTAGTATCAATGCCTGCAAAGAAGGTTTCGTAACCCGTTGATCCTTTTCCTGACACTTGAAGCCTGGGAACTGTCATAGAAAATCCAAATGTGGCACCCTCCGTTTTCCAGCTCATTCCAATTTTTCCAATAACGCTGGATGATTCAAATTTGTATGCCCTCTTTTCAATGTACATACCTGTCGTTGATAGAGCAGGAGAATAGGACTGAAGTTGAAGTTTTAATTCAGTATCTCTGTCCAGGGCAGAGTAAAATAGTGAAGCGCCAACGCTAAATTTCTCACTGATTGGATATGACCAGCTTAAGCCAATCCACTCGTCTTTTGTCTGGCTGGAAATCACTAACTCCCCGCTTAAATATTCATCTCCGGGAAAGCCCTCTACGAAGTCTCCAAATTCCTCTGTTTCGAACGAATAGTTAGCCGAATTGTTGGTTCGCGTTAAGAATGAGTAGGCAAAATGATGTCCCGGTAGAAACCCTAGCTTAAATGTTCCGGATACGAGGGAGGGGCCACTTCCAAATTCTGAGTCCTCTGCGTCAAGACCATCTCCAAGTCCATTTTCAATTCTGGTATTTTTCAATTCATACACCTGACCTGAAATTACAAATGCAGGGGATTCCATCTGCGATATTCGTGCAGGATTGTAATACACAGCTCCAAGGTCCTGGACACTTCCAATGACTGTCCCATTCAAAAGCATCGATCTTGCTCCAAAGGATTCGGTCCAGTAATGTGCTCCTTGGCTGAATGCGACACTTACATAAAATGAAATAAGTAAAAGGAGCAGAGAATATTTTTTCATTTCGCTTAATTTAATTCGACTTAGAAGTTAATGAAAATACTGAGACTCAACATCTATTGTGAGGTCTAAAGAGATTAAATGTGTTTATCTCTAAGATCGCGGCACACGATCCTGGAACCCGGTGTATTTAATTAAAGTAGATTGCTCAGTGAGGGCGCGTGAATAAAATTTAGGTTCTAAGTTATCTGTTCCCGCACCTGTTGCGGGGTCTTAAATGTTAGTTAAGAAAAGAACTTTAAGATCCCAGCACAAGGGCCAGAAACTCGGTGTATTGAATAAGAGTTGTATTCCTTAGTAAGGGCAGGTGAATGTAGAATACAAAAAAATGTAATATTGAAAATTACTATGTCCCCGCACTTGTTGCGGGGTCTAAGAAGGAAACCTCCCATTTAGTGCTAATCTCTGCGATTCAGGTGAGACGAAGAATGGCTTTTCTATTTTTTTATAATGGATCAAACTTAAATTTTTGACCACCAACCGCTGCTTCGTACATCAACCCTCCCTTTTGCATGGTAAATACCATCACACCATCAACGTACGCCGCATCGGCAGATACTCCGGCAGTTACCGCCACAGCTGAGACCTGCGCCGAGAATTCTGTTTTATTTTCTTTGAAACGATCCATTGCGGCTTTATTCTTAAAAAACACAACCTCTCGATAAGCCTGACCACCCCATTGAAAACCTATAGTTAACTGGCTAAGTTTAGTCATTCCTACGAGCACGCCCCCTTGATACGCTGTTCCGTGTCCCGAAGCACCACCAATTCCAATAGCTCCTTTACCTACATTGGGAAATATGGTGTAGCCGTAAGCGCTACTAAAATGGCTTGCCATACTTGCATCTCCCTCAATAAAATCTGCTTTGGCATCTTTGCTGTCCTGAATAATCTCTTTGTCTTTTTTTGATTGCGCATCGGCTGTAATTGCAATGAACATCATCAAACATACGATTGTAAATATTCCTTTTTTCATTGTTTACCTGGTTTAAAACTGTTTCCAATTTACATATTTTAAGCAAAAATGTATTAAGATCTTGTTAATAAGCATTACTAAGCAAGATTCAGACCATTATGACGATTATTATTCAACAACAATTGCTGTCGCTTCAATCTCGACAATAAATTCCTGATCGATCAAGGCTTGAACTTCTATCATACTGGTTGCAGGCCTGATTTCAGCAAATGCCTCTCCATGTGCGCGACCTATTTCTTCCCATTTTTTGATATCTGTGACAAACATCCGGGTTCTTATCACATCCTGCAATGACGCCCCTGCTTTTTCCAGGTTTTCACCAATGATTTCAATTATCCTCTTCGTTTGAAGGTACGGATCCCTGGGGGCAAATATCTTTCCTGCTTTTATAGAAACCGTACCTGATACCTCTACATGGTTTCCGATACGAACAACCCTGGAATACCCAACCAACGGTTCCCACTTTGCTCCAGAGGAAACATTCAATCTTTTGCTCATAAATTTTAAATTTTCACTTATCTTAATACTCAAACTAAGGTAATGATTATGAGAAACATTTGTGTTTTTTGCGGTTCCAGCCATGGATTGGATCCAACCTTTACTGAAGAAGCTAAAAGCCTTGGCCATCATCTGGTATCCAACAATTTTGCTTTGGTTTACGGAGGTGGAAGTATAGGGCTGATGGGCGAAATTGCTGACGCCGTATTAGAGAAAGATGGTGAAGTAATCGGAGTAATCCCCGATTTTCTTGCCCACAAGGAGGTCGATCATAAAGGAATTACTAAAATGTACAAGGTAGAATCCATGCACGAAAGGAAAAATAAAATGGTTGAAATTTCTGATGCCTTTATAGCCATGCCTGGTGGGTTTGGAACATTTGAAGAACTTTTTGAAATTCTAACCTGGGCTCAATTGGGTCTTGTTAAAAAGCCCATCGCACTTTTTAATGTAGCAGGATATTTTAATCCATTGATCAATATGTTGAATACAATGGTGACTTCAAGTTTTTTGAAGCAGGAAAACCTCGATTTACTGGTCATCGACAGTAAACCTGCTGGTGTTCTTGAGAAGATTATGGATTATAAAGTCCAAAAAACACAAAAATGGATTAGCAGGGATCAAACCTAATCATCTTATCTGTTCATAACTGTACAAATCCTCCACATGCTTGCGTTCATTCTTGAACAACGATAATTACATTCATCACTTTTAAGTACAATAGAACGTTTTTGTCCATCGGTACGTTTATTGTTGTTATTCGTTAGATGAGAATGGTTGGCAACTATATCACCATTGGCATGCGCCAATTGCGTAAACAAAATGTTTATAGCATAGTGAGCCTTTTTGGAATCACACTGAGCATAACTTGTTCCATTCTACTTTTTCTATACTTGAGAAATGAGTTCACCTTTGATCAGTATGATTCGGAAATTCCTGTTTACCGTATAGCTTCAAAAGCAATCATTAGTGGAATTAGCATAGAATCACCAACCACTCCATCAGCACTTGGACCAGAATTGCCCTACACTTACGTAAGAATTCGAACGCAGGCAGAAGCTGTTGTACAATTGCAAAGTAATCTCTTTCACGAAGATCGGATTTATGCAGTTGATAACTCCTTCTTTGATATTTTCCCACTGGAGCTATTGGAAGTCAGGGAAGGACCATTGTTATCAACAAATACCATAGTATTAACCAAGTCGTTGTCCAAAAAATACTTTGGAGATGACTTCGGTGTTGGCAAAGTCATTGTTTTTAATGGGAAAAAGAAGATTGTCAGCGGAATTGTAAAAGACCCCTTTAAATCACACCTGAATTTTACCGGTTTAGTGTTAAATATAGAAGACCATAAATTCTGGACAAATTTCACTGATTACACGTATTTGAAGACGACCGCCTCTTTAGATGAAATTGAAGCTAAACTCAAATCCACTTACGAGGAAAAAATGGAGCCATTCTTTGTTCCGAACAACAGCAGTTGCGCTTTTTATCTCCAACCTGTAGAAAGTATCCACCTGGAATCCAGCTTACGGGGGGAATTGGATGTCAACGGAAATAGAACCATCAATTTCGCTCTTTTGTTGATAGGTATTTTCATGCTACTTGTGGCTGGAATTAACTATACAAACATGGCCACAACCCGAACTCTAAAAAGAGCCAAAGAAATAGCGATACGCAAAGCCGTAGGTTCTTACCGAGCGGAATTGGTTTGGCAGTTTCTGATTGAATCTATTCTCCTTGTTTTCTTTGGTGTATTTCTGAGCCTGATTGCCATTGACCTCATCTTCCCATACCTTCATTTTGTTACTTATACCGACTTGTATGATATCTCAATTCTGGATTGGCAGTTGATGATCTTTATTCTTTTGGTTGTACTGGCCATCGGGTTGATGGGAAGTATATTCCCTGCATTTCAGATGGCACGTTTCAATGTGTCCGAGATACTCAATGGTACTTACCAGCCTCCGGAGGATCGTATTACAAAACGTCGATTGTTGCTGTTTATTCAGTTTTCTATTTCTATACTGCTGGTAATTTGTACCTGGGTGATAAAAAAACAAATCAACTATGTAAACCAGGTAAACCTTGGCTACAATCCTGAATTATTGATGACACTGGTCCTCCCTTCTGAGGTAGAAAGGGACACCTGGATGTTCCTTGAGAAAGTTTCGAATATTGATGAAGTTCAGTCGGTTAGTACAACAGAAGTTATCCCGGGTGAAGCTCCAGAGTCACTAACTTCATTTTACTTTGAATCTGACGTTGAACAACAAATTCTGTTGAAATACTTCCACGCCGATAATGCATTTCTTGAAAATATGCAGATCAAAATTATCGAAGAAATGCCAGCAATAGAAAACTATAAAAACGCGATTCTTATCAATCAAAAACTTGCGAGCCGGATTAATGCTGAGAAAGTGCTTGGACTAAAGGTGAGAGTACCAATCCAAACCCTTGGTTCCGGGGTTAAAACAATTCGTGGAGTTTTCAATGACGTTCATTTACAATCATTGCACGATGAAATCCAACCCCTGGCAATTTTGTATCAACCAATCAATCGATATGCGATCATTCGGTTGAAAGAAGACTCTGAAAATAACATTTCAGCTGTAAAAGAAATTTTTCAGGCTAGTTTTCCGGATTTCCCATTCGATTTCCAATTTGTGGATGAGCGTGTGGAATCCATGTACCGACGTGACGTGTTAACGGGTCGGCTATTTGGAATTTTTGCCCTGATTACAACTTCACTGGCATTAATGGGAATGTTTGCCTTGTCCTACTACACCTCAGAAATAAGAAAACAGGAAATAAGTATCCGAAAGATCAATGGTGCATCCGTTGGAGAAATCCTGTTTCTCATCAACAAAGAGTATTTTATATTAGTAGGTCTTGCAGGACTTGTTGCCATTCCTATTGCTTATTTATTCCTTGAGGTCTGGCTGGAAGACTTCATTTACAAAATTAACCTGGATGCCTTCCTTTTTGTAATGGCGTTGGTGATCTCACTAGTTGTAGCCATGGCTACTGTCAGTATCAATACGTTGAAAGCTGCAAGGTCAGAGATTATAGCATCGATTAAACGTTAACCTTGTCACCCAGTCTGAAGGGGCAAGGGAGGAAGCTGATCCGTACTGGTTGGAATTGTGGAATTGCAACACAAAAGTGGACAAATAGATAAGACATTAAGCCGCTATTTTATTTGTTAATAAAAAATTAAAAAAATCAGGGGACATGTACCCTAAAGCCGAGTGCCTACGTCTGACATTGTACCAACCTGGACCTGCTGCATTTGAGTGGACAGTAAGTTAAGTCATAAACCGCTTTGAAGAAGGTCACTTCAAGTCCCTTGAATCCCGTCAACAGGACAATAAGAATCATCACTGATCCTGAAAACACAGATACTGATTTTTGAAAACCTGCCAGAGCGATTCACATTCCAAAAAACCCAATCAGAAGTCCCAAAAATGAATAGGTAACTCCCTCCCAATGCTATAGGCCAGTTTGCCACTCACGTTGGACCATAAAGATCTCTTTTCGGCATAAGGAATAACTACAAGTAAAATGACTTTTATCAGTAATGTAGCAAAATAAAAACGACTTTTGGAATCAAATACAGGTAATTCCCGTATTACACAATTAGATTCAATGTTTGCGTAGTATTGAATTTAAGTTTCGCGTATTAAATGATTCCCAATCGAATTTTTCATCTGATTGCCCTCCTTATTTTGAGCCTGCCTTCACTTCATGGCCAGAAGCTGGATAATGATGCTATCCTTGGGTTCCGAATGCCGGAAGGAAAAACCAGTTTTACAATTCCTTTTGAGTTAATCGATAACCTGGTGGTAGTAAAGGTTATTATGAATCGCACCTTACCTCTCAAATTTATCATTGATACAGGTGTACGAACTTCCATTCTAACAGAAAAAACATTCACGGATTTATTGAATATCAACTACTCTAGAAGAATAGAGATTCCGGTACCCGGAACTCAAAATTTTGTGGATGCTTTTATTGCACCAAATATCACCTTGGACATAAATGGATTAATTGGTAAGGGACACGCCATCCTGGTGTTGGAAGAAGATCTTTTAGAACTAAAAAATATTCTGGGACATAATGTACAGGGTATTCTTGGGTACGAGTTGTTTAGCAGGTTTATCATCGAAATAAACTATCAGAACCAGGTAATGACCCTCTACACCCTTAAAGGATTTGAGAAGAAAAACATTGCCAATAACAAAAGGTTTAAGCGAATCCCGATTACAATAGAGGACACAAAACCATACTGCATTGCTGACATTGTACAGAAAAATGGAACATATATCAGTGCCAAACTCATGCTTGATACGGGGGCCAGTCATTCAATTTTACTAATCAAAGAATCAAGTACCTTGATAGATCTACCTGAAAAAAGGGTTTACAGCCACCTGGGCAGAGGACTAGGGGGAGATATAAAAGGATACATTGGCAGGGTTGAATCTTTGCACCTGGCTGACTTTCACTTCAATGATATCATTACTACCTACCCTGAGCCCCAGTTTTATGATCAGGATACAGTTAAAGTATATCGGAATGGAACATTGGGAGGTGGAATTTTTTCAAGATTCAGGATCGTGTTTGATTTCATCCATGGGTACGTATATTTAAAAAAGAACAAGAAATACAAAAAACCTTTTGAGTATAACCTTAGCGGTGTTGTGATCAAGGCAAAAGGTCTTTACTTGAATACCTTCGAAATTATTAGTGTAAGGGAAAACAGCACAGCACATTCTTCTGGTATAGAAGCTGGCGATATGATTGTACGGATTAATGGTCAGCCAACCCACAATATGCAGTTGGATGAAGTCCATTCAATATTAAACTCTAAACCGAACAGGGTATTGAGATTGGAATTGGACCGTGATGGGGAATATCTCGTACGAAAGTTTAGGCTCGAAAGGGTTATTTGACTAAAAATCCTTTCTTTTCACAGAGCGCAAGAAACCCAGAAGTGGTAAAACAACCCACAAAACAGCATTCCCATCAATAATGATATTCCCTTCATTGTAAAGGCCTTGTTTTATTAGAATATTATCTTCTTGGTGAATCCTTCTCAATGGCTTGTCTGACCGAAGAAAAGGTTCAGGAAGAGCATACTTCTATGGTTCCTTCAACCGTTAACAGGGGAAGAGTATAAACCCTGTTACAAAACTTTTAAAAAACACGTGACTGGTAGGTGTTATTTTAGAGTGTTCTAAAGTATTCCAGAACAGATCTGGCTTCTTCTTCCGTTAGATTTTGATTTGCCATAGGTGCCCCGTTATACTCAATAAGTAGGTTCTTGGCAATATCATTCTTTTGAACCATTTCTTCAGGATTCAAAATCATATTCATAATCCATTCCGGGCTTCGTCTGTTCATGATGCCTTTTGGCGCAGGTCCGATATAATTTGTTTCGGTCTTGTGGCAAGCACTACACTTCTCATTATATACTTTTTCACCTGATGCAGCCAATTCAGTATTTATTTCTGCGTCAATGGATATACTTTTTATTGGGCCAATTCCCTTATCTTCCATCGGATCAACTGATTCTTGTTCTACTACGGATTTAGATGCTTCTCCTTCTTCTGCTTCAGAACTTCCTCCTCCGCAACTGTAAATAAATAAAAGCGATCCTAGTATTAGTCCACCGGATACGATTTTGTTAGCAATTTTCATAAAATATAACATTTAGATGATTACAAATTTAGTTATTCGCCAATACTGGGCAACTCATGGAACTTGTTATTTTATTGTTTCTAAGGTTTCTCCACCGAATTTAGTTTGATGGTCATTGCTACCTCACGCGTTATCCGTTGCGTTTTTGAGGGAATTCCCAGGCATAGGCTCCAGTTTATAATATGCTTCAAGCCCATTCTCATTTAGAATTTAAAATGCTGATTTGCACCCCAAACAACAATACTGATCATCGCCTGATTTGATGGCTGTATCATCACAACTCTCCCCCGCAATGGGTACATTCATCAAGTTTCACTTGATTTTCAATAATCATGACATTTGGAATCCTCCTGAACAAACATACCCTTTTAAGGAAAGTTTGCTTTATTCATGGACCACCATGACAAAAGGATTCATAGTTTAGTTAAAGTAATTTTACCGTAAAATGATGGAACGCCCAAATCTGAACAATCGCGTTCGTTTCGCAGATTTTTTAGGGCAAATAATATATCCGGAAGGGACCCCACTTGGCCTTTATATTGTTAAAAAATATATAGAAGAAATGCACGGCAAGACTAGCTTTACTAGTCAGTACCAAAAAGGTTCAACATTTACAATTCAACTACCCAAATTAGATATGATGAAACTTTTATAAATTGAAGATAACTATGTTACATGAAAACCGTTGATGTTTGCCTGAGTCCTGAGCTCATTCACCACTATGATTTAGCGCACAAAATTGTTGTGGTCGTGGATATTCTACGGGCTACTTCCTGTATTACAACAGGACTGGCTTCTGGCGTTATTTCCATCACACCTTTTGAATCGTTGGATGAGTGTGTTGCTATGAAGTCGAAGGGTTACCTGATTGCAGGAGAACGTGATGGACAAAAGTTAGATGGTTTCGATATTGGGAATAGTCCCTTTAGCTATATGGAGTCAAAATTTGATGGGGAAAAAATTGCTGTAACCACAACAAATGGCACTTTAGCAATTGAAAAATCAAAAGATGCCAACCTCATTGTCATTGGATCTTTTTTAAATATCACCGCTATTGCAAGTTTTATCTCTGGATTGCCTGATGATGTCATTGTATTTTGTGCCGGCTGGAAAGGCCATGTCTGCATTGAGGATGCATTGTTTGCCGGGGCTCTTGTTGACAAACTTATTGATTACGAATATGTAGATGACAGTGTTTATATGGCACGATCACTTTACATTCAGCACAAAAATGATCTTCTTACATTCGTGCAGAAAGCAGGCCATGCAAAGCGGCTTCGTAAATTTAATGTTATTAAGGACATTGAGTTTTGTCTTACCCTTGACAAATATGAAGTTGTACCCATTGTAAAAGATGGAGTAATTATCCCTGCTTAGTTCCTTATTTCAGTTTTGGGTTATTCTGGTGCCGGTCAGCGTCACGTTGTGTTTTCTTTTTCATATTTTTAAGAAGTGCATCCGTCAGATCCACACCTGTTTGATTAGCCAGGCATAAGACGACCCAAAGTATATCTGCCAGTTCATCTGCAATCCCCTCCTTTTGATTCTCCCGGTATGATTGATCTCCATATTGCCTGGATATATGTCTGGCCAACTCACCTACCTCCTCAGTAAGTATTGCCATATTGGTAAGTTCACTAAAGTACCTGACTCCATGTTTCTTAATCCAGGCATCAACTTCATTCTGCGCTTCTCTTATTTCCATAATTATTTTTTGTTTCTGGAATCAATGTGTATCGTCACTGGACCGTCGTTTATCAGTTGTACCTGCATGTCTGCTCCAAATTCTCCCGAAAATGTGTTGGGAACAGATTCTTTAAGCTTTGATAAAAAGGATTCGTAGAGGGGGATAGCAATTTCAGGTTTGGCGGCATAAATATATGACGGCCTGTTCCCTTTTTTTGTACTCGCATGGAGGGTAAACTGGCTTATTACAAGTAATTCACCATCCACATCGATACAGCTCCTGTTCATCACACCATCCATGTCATTAAAAATCCTCAGGTTTATAATTTTCCGGGTTAGCCATTCAACATCTCCACCTGTATCTTCTGGTGCAATACCAAGTAACACCAGGAGTCCCTTGGATATAATTGCTTTTTTTTCTTTATCAATGCTGACAGAGGCTTCTGACACTCGCTGGATAAGTGCTATCATAATTCAAAATCTTGAATTTCATCTGATTCTACAATTCTTATACCTGAAACATCCCTCTTTTGAACCATAGATTTAGCAATTGCATTAGCAGATACTCCTTTGTACTTTTTCAACGGGCCCACAAATAATAAGCCAAAAAATCGCATTATAATTTGACCAATTTTTTCTCCAAATCGAGTCTCCTGGCGCTCACCCATGATCAGCGATGGTCTGAATATCGACAACCCCTGGAAGTTCAGGTTCATTAAAGCATTTTCCAATTCTCCTTTCACACGGTTATAAAAAACAGATGAACCTTTGTCAGCACCTAACGCAGATACAATAAATAGATGAGTAGTTCCTCTGGATTTAAACAGCTTTGAAATAACGTATGGATATTCATAATCCACCTTCCGGAATGCTTCTTTTGATCCGGCCTTTTTAATGGTTGTTCCCAGGCACAAGTAAAGGTGATCTGCTTTTACCTCTATGGGGATCGATTCCAAATCATCAAAATCAACCACCAATTCACTTACTCCTTTGATTTCTGAATTCCCAGGTTTCCTTACCAAACAAATGATCTCCGAATAATGCTGTTGTAACTCTGACAGAAGTGAATTCCCAACAAGTCCGGTAGAACCGGCAATTAGTGCGATCACTTTTTATTCTCCTCCCACCAGATAAATGTATTAATATCATCCTGAAGATGGTTAAATGCCCAGAAAACCAGCGAAAAATCATCTACGTAGCCCGTTACCGGTATAAAATCCGGAATTAAATCAAGGGGCATGAAAAAATAAATGAGTACAGCTGTCATCACAATAATGGACTTCCATGGAACCATCCGATATTGACCATTTGCAAATGATTTTACCATCCTGACCATAACCTTCAATTTTCTTCCTGCACTGCTGAGATCGAGGTTGCTATTAGCCATTTTCCTGCCGACCCCGGAAACCAATTTGATCAATTTGTCGTGATCTTTTAATATCTCTTTTGCTTTTGAGAGGGCTATATCGTAAAATCTATTATTCAATTAAAAAGATTTTCTGATTTCATCTTTTGTTTCATGCAATGCCAGGGTGATCGGATCAACTTCCTTCTCCATTAAATCATCAAAAAGTTGTTTCGCCAGATCCAGGCTTGTACTTTCTTCACCCATTTTTTCAGATGCCTGGTTGATAGATATAATTAAATCTTCTTTGGCATTTTTGACCATCTCCCATACATTTTCACTCATATACACCTGCTGAGACACGTTGTGATTGTACTCATCCCTGATTTCTTTCAACATCATTTGTTGAAATTCCCTGGCGTGCATCTGGGTTACATTCAATCTTGACACAAGATTGTTTGGTGAGATCCGCTCGAGAAATAAAACGATCCTTTCATACGCCTGAAGACGTATTGGAAGTACAATCCCCGTATTCTTCCCCTGAACTTCAATCATGGTCTTTTCAAGCTCCTTATGTAAAAAAGCACGGACCGTCAGGTACATGGCATAGAGTACCAGTCCTGCAGGAACCAATATTTTTATAAATTCAATGATTGCATCCATATGCTAAATAAGTAATTTCAATCAAAAGTAAATTAATAATTTCTATTACTTTAAACGTAAAAGGTTTTATTGGTGAATAACGAATTCAAACCCATAAAGATTACGCCCATCGCCTTAAAAAAAATCCATGCTATTATGGAAAAGAAAAAGGTACCAGGACGTTATGCCTTACGTATTGGTATTCAGGGTGCAGGATGCCTGGGCAATACGCTTACTCTTGGATTTGATTCAACAAAAGAAAATGATTTTCAAAGTTCCGTTAAAGACCTGAGGATTTTGATCTATAACAAGGATTTAATGTACGTTGCCGGTCATGAACTTGATTACATACAAGATGATGACAAACAAGGGTTTATATTTCGGTTAACCAATGATTGACAGTGTTTAGTTAACAAATTTATTAGTTTTGGTAACTATTTATTTTTTAAATTAATTTTAAATTAGCTTAATACGAGATAATATCTTAATATTGTTCGGATATAGGCGTATATTTTTGCGGGTTTCAAACTATAGAATTATTGCAATATGAAATTTGAAAATGAAACCCAAGTGCTGAACAACAGCAAAATTATATTAAGAAGATTCCGTGAAAGTGACCTGGACCAGTTAACCAGAATTACGTACGATCCGGAAGTGATGGAATTCATTGGAGGTATAATGTCCTTAGATGAAACAAAGTTGTATCTGTCAAAACTCATTCATTTGAATTCCTCAATGAATATGTATGCCGTAATTAACAAGCATACCATGGAGTTTGCAGGTCTGGCAGGGTATGTGAATAGTACAGATTCCTATCCTGAAATCCATGTAGCCATAATTAAATCTTTTCAAAGAAAAGGATTGGCAAAGGAAGCCTTTGCACTATGTCTTGATTTTGCAACCGATGTTTTATATAAGACATCAGTATCAGCATACATTAAAACCGGAAATAATGTTGCTAAAAAAGTCCTTCGGAAAATGGAATTCAAATTCAAGAAAACAGAATTTATTTGTGGAAAATCCCGGGAAATGTATGTCTATTCACCTTCCTATTTGATGAATTAGAAAGACCTTTCACCATGTCCTAATCATCCGAAAAACACATCGGTATGATTAATTTACAGTGAAAATTCAGAAAAAATGATTTTTTCAGGCTATTTAATCAAAGAAAAATCATATCTTAAGTACACAAAATATAAATTGTGCAGAAATCAGGCAACATAATTACTTTAATTACTTTTTTTGATGCAACCAAGGCACATATTATAAAAACCAAGCTTGAATCTGAAAACATTCCTTGTTTCATTTCTGACGGTAACTTGTTCCCAACGCACTCATTTTTTACAAATGAAGGTGGGATAAAAGTAAAAGTAAATTCAAGAGACCTGCAAAAAGCTCAAAGATTGATCCAAACAGTCAAGCTATAGGAGACTGAACTAACTTCAAAAACACTATTCGCATTATTTCCGATTAATTTTTGTTTTTTTGCATCGTACTATCAACTAGCTGAATGCTAAATAATGAATTGAAGTTTAAAGCCTTTAACAAGGTGACTAAAAAAATATATAGATCAGGAACACTTTCATTTTCTACCGAACGACACTCTTTTATTTTATTTACCGATAAAAAAGAAGTAGGTGATTACAAGGACCAAGAAGTTGAAATAATGCAGTATATAGGCCAGAAAGATATGGTCAATGATGATTTATACCAGAGAGATATTATTGAAATGGAGGGGAAACGATACGTAATTGTATGGGATAACAATCGTGGTGGCTGGTCAATCACCGACGTTGAACGCCGTGTAACGATGAAATCCTTTGGCCGAACCGAAGCCAACAATTCAAAACTTATTGGAAATGAGTTCGAAACACCAAATTTATTGAATCCTTCAACAGAAATTTAGGACAAGACAAAAGTAGATGGTATTTCTCCATTTTGAAATGCTGCAGACACAATTCCCCCAATTTCCGGACCGTGTTTAAATCCGTGACCAGAACCACCACCAAGTATCCAGATAGCAGGGTGTTCGGGATGCTGATCAAATATAAAGTTTCCATCTTCGGAATTGGAGTATTGGCAAACCCGGGATTCCAGTACAGGTGCATCCTTTAAAAAAGGGAATTTGTTAGCTAAAAAATGCCTGGATTTATCCACCAGTGATTCAGAAGGCATGCGATCGATGGTTGTAGGATCCACTTCAACACCCCTGACATCATTAGCTATTTTAAACCCTCTTCGATCGTGAATCGGAATACCATAAAAGAATCCATCTTTATTCATGTCAACCCATGGAATTAACCCTTTGTAAGCAGGGTAAACGTCTTCAGGAAGGCCAAAATAATAAATTTCCTGACGTGAGATCTGGAGCTGAAGAAATGGAAACAATCTTTTTAACCATGGCCCACACGCAAACAAATATGCCTCCGCAATAACTTTTCCTCCATTCAAAATGACGTAGTTATTTTCTAACGTCACTTCACCACATTTAAATATGCCTCCTTCCTTGACAAACTGAGTCACAACTGCATTCGTGGCTTTTCTTGCCTCCAGAAATCCTGCTTTTTTTTCAATAAGAGCATATCCATCTCCATTATTTATTAAAGGGAAGAGTTCAATCATATCCTCCGGGGAGATGACATCAAACGGATGTTGATAATCTTCCATCAGGTTGACCATTTTAGAAAAAAGTGCGTCCTCTTCCCTTGGCATCATCCACAATACCCCGGTATGATGCAGGATCTTTATTGACTGATCCAGCTCGAGTTGAAGCCACTGATCCCATGAATTCGTTGCCATTTCAAAATAAGTCCTGTTTTCACCGTAAAAAGACCTGATCAATCGTGACTCACCCCCTGAGCTGGACCGTGAATTCCCAGGGCCCCATAAATCCACAAGCTCTACCTTGTAACCGCTTCGCAAAAGTTTGAGTGCTGACCACGCTCCAAAAACTCCTGAACCGACAACCAGAACATTCCCCAGTGTAACATCTTGAACACGTTTAGGTGGTCCTTTTTTTTCAGCCGGTGCAAATGTTGATAAATCGATCATACAAGAAATTTAACACTAAATATAAACTTCATTGGTGTTGTTGCGTAAACCATAACGAACTTAATTATTAATTTTTATGAAAAAGAAACTAGCAATAATCTTACTCGCAGGTTTCCCCCTGGTTGCATTTACCACCTATTACACCAATCATTCAGATAAAGCTGCAGTGGAGGAACTGGTACTCACTTCCTACGTAAATGGAGCATTTAATGACCTCAACCCGGAAGCAATGGCTTCGGGATTTCATCCTGACTTTGCCATTTTTTCGGCAAAAGGAGAAGAGCTATCGCGTTATGAGATTTCAGACTGGGTTGCAGGTGTTGAAAAGAGAAAAAGCGACCCAAAGTTTGATGCTTCAAAAAATGCATGGGATCACAAATTCTCAAACGTAAACGTAACCGGAAACGCTGCCACGATCCAGGTTGACCTCACCAGGAACGGCAAACATGTATATACTGATTACCTGTCACTGTTGAAATTTGAAAGTGGTTGGAAAATTGTAGCCAAGGTATATTATCAACATCCAAAGGGTTAGGAATTTTCAAGGGACTATAATAAAAGAGACTACATCAAAAGTAAATCGACATCAAAATAGAAATTACTTTCCGCTTCTGGCAATAAGAATCTGCATCATACCTAGGTTGCACAACCCCTTGGAGTCATGCTTTTCGAAAACGTTGTTTTACTTTTAATGTAGCCTTTCCTGTTTCTATTCGGCCGCTTCTTCTTCCTTCCTAAAGATTCCGGACATAAATAAGGAAGCTCCAGCTAATGAGAAATCCTTCAATACTTGCCCCATAGCCATTTCGTTTCCACCCATTACACTTTTCATATGCACAAGAGTTGCTGTAAGAATAAGGAAGACTCCTAACAACAAAGTAGCCAACGCAGCTTTTTTCTTTATTATTATGGCAACAGCAGCTAAAATTAATGGAACTCCGGTAATGTACACCATTATCTGTCCTCCAAACGGAGCCATGGCGGCCATTGCCTCTGCATTCATAAAATGGAATGATCCAAAAATTGCAATTGGAATAGCAAATAAAATTCGAGCGATTAAATCAGTTAAAATTTTCATAGGTTGGTTTTTATTTTGTGCAACAATGATGGTATTTAATTGGTTCTATTCTATTTTTAAATTTAGTTCTTTCTTTCCCGGTTAACATCAAAACCAAACACATCGTTTCTCTGATAGTGGCCTGAAGTGTCCAGGGTCATACGTTCTTCGATATTCATTTTCAAATCTATATTCGCTTTAATCAAAACTTCTTCGTCAAATACCGGTTCCACAATAATTTCTCCACGTGGATTGATTATACAACTTCCACCTCGCAACAATTTGTTGAATTCCTCCGGGACTTTCAATTCCTCAGGAAGTTGTGAAGCGTCCAGTAATTGACCTGCAGCAATTACAAAACATCTACCCTCGAAGGCATAGTGCCTGCTTGCCAATTGTTGGCGCTCCTGTACGTTTGGCCACAGGGCAATGTGAACATCTTCCCCCGAGTTATGCATCGCCTGCCTGGCTAGAGGCATCCAATGTTCCCAGCATATTAGTCCGCCTATTCTGCCGGCATTGGTTTTTACGGCATTCAGGTCCTTTCCATCTCCTAATCCATACACAAGTTTTTCTGAAAATGTTGGCATGAGTTTTCGATGATGTACGACCAGGTCGCCCTTTTCATTAAAAATCAGAAGTGCGTTATAAATAGTTCCGTTACCGGGTCCCCCTACAATCTTTTCGTTCACCCCCACACAAATACTCATTTTGTACTTATTTGCTCTTTCACCAATCAATTTGGTTTCCATACCAGGTATCACAATCGAACTTTGGTGCATTTGCCAATAGATCTCTTTCATCTTTGGGTCATCCCATCTTGCAACTCCCGGACTATAGTCCAACCAGGCAGGATACCCTGACAACCATGTTTCACCAAACACCAGCAAATCAAGGTTCTGTGTACCTCCATCGTCGATCCAATCAAGGAGTTTTTTCAAACTCTGCTCCAGATTCAATGGTACAGGAGCCGTTTGGGCAATCCCTACATTTAATGTGGTTTTACTTTTCATTTCTCTAGAAGTTTACCATATAACCCATCGGAGAACTCCCCCTCACGTAATACCATCTTCCCATTTAAAAAAACGTAATCAAATCCAGAAGCCAGTTTATGAGGCTCAGCAAAAGAAGCATTTTCTTTGATATTCAGAGGATTAAAAAGAACGAAATCAGGTTTGTACCCGACCCGGATGTACCCTCTATCTTTCGTTTGCAAAATGTCAGCAGGTAATCCACTCATTTTTCGAACAGCTTGTTCAATGCTTAGTCGGGAATCTGTCAATACAATTTTTTCAATCATCCGCGCATTAGACCCGTATCCGCGTGGGTGATGCATGGTTGGACTGCCATCAGAGGCCAAAGCAGTTTGTGAATCCAGCATCAGTGTTGCCTGAAGTTCTTCATCCATAATAAAATGAGCCCCGGACGCTCCAGATGGTCCTACATCATCAATTAAAAAATCAATGTATGATTTATTAGCCAATTCTGCAGCCTGTTTCAGCGTAAGTCCAACCCATGGATCAGTCCCAAAAATCGTAGCCTCCGGACCATTCCTTTTTGTTACCCTAAGCTCAAGGTACGTTGCAAGTTCTTCACGACGATTGGATTTAACTTCTTCATAATCATTGGGTTTTTTTGCCCAGTCAGGAAATAGGATCCCAATACCGGTGTAACTGGCGGTATAAGGGTACCAATCAGCCGATAACACAATCCCATCATTTCGAGCTGAGTCCAGTTGATTTCTAATTTCAATTGCTCGCATGCTCCCCTTGCCGTAAACTACCTTAATGTGTGAAACGTGTACACGGCAAAATTGACCCTGATTAATCAGTTCATTTAACGAATATTTTATATCATCATCGTCTTCATTTCTGACATGGCTCATGATGAGTCCATCATAATCGCCAACGGTTTTGGCCAACGCCTTTAGTTCAGCCTCACCAGCCAAGCCCCCCGGCCGGTACTCAAGTCCCAGGGTCAATCCGAAGTAACCGGATTTCATTGCATCAGAAAGTAAAACCAGCATAGCGCCAATTTGACCTGGTTCAGGAAGCGGCTCATACCCAATACCACTTAACTCTCGCAGGGTGGAGTGACCCACAAATGGAACTACATTTAAAGGCAGCCTAGCTGATTTGAGCGATTCCAACCAACCCCCTATATCTTCGTCACTGAACCCATCCATTCCCAGGCAAATGGTTGTTACACCCTGGGCTAGAAAATTCTTGTACTTCTCCTTATCCAACAGGGGATTCCCGTGTGTATGCAAATCAATAAATCCCGGGGTTAACATCCGATCACCGGCATCAATTTCCAATATCGTTTCAGTATCATACTCATTGAGAGAATCAATAGCGATAATCTGATTAATTGTAAAATAGACATCAGCTTGATATGAAGGTCCTCCGGAGCCATCGGCAATAAAGGCATTTCTTATTACCGTAACGTTGTCAGGTTCTTTTTCAACATTTGAACACGCCATCATAAGAAATACAAAAAACATCAACTTAATAAATGTATATCTGTCGTCCATTTACGCAATTGGTCTAATAGTATCTTCCGTTTATAATATTCCTTATGGTCAATTGTTATGGATTAACTAAATTCAAACTCATTTTTAAACTAAACTATGAAACTCCAAAAGCATTACCTATTGATACTAACCTTGCTGTCAGGATTTACTTCAGCATTCGCGCAGGAACTTACACTAAAAGTTAGCAGTGATCCGATAATGATGAAAATCGGCCAACAGGTACAATTGCAAGCCTCCGTTGTTGATGAAAATGGCAAGGCAGCAACTGATAGAAAAATTCTGTTCTTTTCCAGAAGCCGGAGAAATCTCTCTGTCGTAGATAGTACAGGACTGGCAACTGCCATTAAACACGGTGAATACAGTGTAATGGTCTTTAGCCCTGATGAGGGTGGCAATAATTTACGTGCAAACGTTACTGTAATTATTGAACCCGCACCGATTGCAAAAGTCGTTATTGGCGAAATTCCTGCTAAGATCTACACTGGAATTACTGTTCCTCTAACCATTCAGGTATTTGATGAGGCTGGATTTGAACGTGATGATGTTAGTATTTCACTCACCTCTTCTGGCAAGTCGGTTAAAGTGGCTCCGTTTCACAAGCTTATTGCAGAATCCAGCGGAAAATCAACTATAACAGCAACCGTTGGGGGAATTGAAGGCAAAATCAATGTAAATGTGATCGACAACCCCATTGTAAAATTAACCCTGACGTCATCAATGACGCATGGCCGGACTGGCGATGTATTCAAACTCAAAGCCCAGGCTGTTGACAAGAATGGAAAAGAAGTTACTGATGCCCCTATTACTTATTCTTTTTCCGGGGACTCATATGACGTTTCCCACGCTGCTTCGGGTATGATCACAGAGGATGGTAAATTTGTGGCAGATGAACCCGGCCTTTATGTATTGAATGCTACGTGCGGACCGGCAGCTGCTTCCATAACAATAAGTGCGGTTAAAAGAAACGTTACCAGGAAGATTGAGTTGATCGGACAAGGTTCCGTGACCAATAAACATACTTCTGACCTTTGGGTCTGGGAAGGTGCTGATGGCAAAGACTATGCAGTAACAGGTACCTGGGGAGCTGATGGAACAGCTTACTTCTGGGATGTAACAAACCCCGGTGCTATTACGCTTATTGATTCTATTCAGGTAGATGCACGAACTATAAATGATGTAAAGGTATCGGAAGATGGTAAAGTTTGTGTGATTTCAAGAGAGGGTGCTTCCGATAGAAAAAATGGACTCGTTATCCTCGATGTTTCTAACCCACGGGATGTTAAAATTCATTCGGAGTTTTCTGAAAATCTAACCGGGGGGGTTCACAATATCTTTATTTATCAGAATCATGTGTATGCATTAAGCGCAGGACGCAAATACTACTCCATTGATATTTCTGATCCAAAAAATCCTCATGCGGTTGGTGAATTTGAACTGGATACTCCTGGTCATTCTGTCCATGATGTATGGGTTCACGATGGTATCGCTTATTCTTCCAACTGGTCTGATGGAGTACAGCTTGTTGATATTGGAAACGGTATTGCCGGTGGCACACCGGCCAACCCTGTACAGTTTGCAAGTTATGCTTATCCAAGCGGTTCCAATCATGCTGCCTTCCCTTACATTGATAAAAAAACCGGTAAATTTTATGTAATCGCCGGGGACGAGGAATTCCCTTACGGACTGGATCCCGATGGAAGAAAGCCAGGCAGAGCTGCCGGTTACCTTCACGTGATTGACTTCTCTGATCTTGAGAATCCGAAGGAAGTCGCCTGGTTTCAGGTACCATTTGCCGGATCGCATAATTTCTGGATAGAAGATGACATCCTTTATGCAGCATTCTACAATGGTGGCGTACGGGTCATTGATCTTAGTGGCGAATTACTTGGTGATCTGAACAGGCAAGGGCGCGAAATCGCCTGGATTGTGCCTGAAGATCCGGATGGATATGTTGCAAATGCCCCATTTACCTGGGGAGCTCAACCTCATAAAGGACACATCTTTTATTCAGACTGGAATAGTGGACTTTGGTCTGCCAAGCTGGAGCCTGTGGTACCTGAGGATGCCAAAATTGAATCAAGATAGAAATGAAAAAATTGTTTTCAATCTTAATTATTCTGGCCATTTCCCATCTTGGGTTTGGCCAGAATTACTATATATATGTAACTGCTGAATCTGAAGATGAGGTAGCTTTGATAAAATTTGACGGGAAAAATGCGACTGTCGAAAAGCGTATTCCGGTTGGAATCCGGCCCGCTGAAATCGAAGGACCACACGGTATCAATGTAAGTCCTGATGGTAAATTCTGGTATTTATCAATGGCTCACGGTAATCCTTTTGGTACACTGTATAAATACTCTACGGAAACCAACCAGGTAGTTGGCAAAGTGACATTGGGTTTATTTCCTGCTTCATTGCAAGTTTCATCGGCCACTGGCCTTTTATATTGTGTGAATTTTAATCTCCATGGCGACATGGTACGCAGTTCAGTATCAGTTGTTGATCCTGAAAATATGATCGAGCTGACTAAAATTGAAACAGGAGTTATGCCTCATGGTTCAAGAATGTCGGCAAATGGGCTTTACCACTATTCAGTCGGAATGATGTCGGGAGAATTGTTTGAAATTGATGCAGCAAGGTTAAGAGTGAATCGAGTGTTAAACCTAGATGGAGAAGAAAAAGAAGGAATGGCTATGGAAGGAAAGGATCATTCAAAAATGGACCACTCCAAAATGGATTCTAAAATGAAGCATAGTAAGACAAAACCGACCTGGGTCATGCCGCATCCAACAAATGGCAAGGCATATGTTGCAGGAAATGGGATCGATGAAGTTCTGGAGATTGATCTGGAGAAGTGGGAAATCACGAATCGGTTTTCTACTGGAAAAGCACCCTATAATCTGGACATTTCACCCGATGGAAAATACCTTGTAGTCACCTATAAAGGAAGTGCTGAAACAGGTGTCTGGGACCTGAAAAAAGGGAAAGAGGTTGGAAGAATCAAAAACACAAGGAAAATAACACATGGTGTATCCATATCATCGGATAGTAAATACGCTTTTGTTTCCGTTGAGGGTATTGGTGGAGAACCCGGAACTATGGATGTCATTGATTTGAAAAAATTTAAAAAAGTTGCTTCTGCAGACTTAGGCAAACAAGCAGGAGGTATCATCTTTTGGAAAATGGAATAAACTTTGGAATGACACTTAATAAAAGGGAACATATTTGTTCCCTTTTTTGATTAACCTTACTTACATGAAACTCATTATTTCAATTATAATTGTTTGGGCGAGTTTTTCCTGTAACAATTCCAATCACCTTCTTTTATCATCCGAAACTTTTGATATAGAAATTGACGATCAAGGTAAGTTACTGGCAATGAAGGACAAACACTCGGGAATCGACTATCTCTCAAAAGACAGCACTTCTTACCTGATCCAAATTCGAAAAGACAATGCCTTCTTTACACCCAAATCCGCCGTCCACGATCAAAACACGTTAACATTGACTTTTGATAAAGGGATTGAAGTTCATATTTCTGTTCTGCAAACCGACTCTCACATCAGGTTTGAGATCCTTTCAGTTTCTGATTCAACATTGGATCTGCTGCAATGGGGACCTTATCACACATCCATTGACTCCATTGTAGGTGAAACAATTGGTGTGGTTCAGGGAAAAGAATTTTCAATTGGACTGCAAGCCTTGAATGTGAAGACTTTGGGAGGATATCCCTGGAATGAAAATGATGCGATGCCCCAGTTTGATATTTTCGATTCAAACGATTATACCGATATGAGTGAGGAAGGAAAAGGATACACGTTGTATCGGGTTGAAGCTGCCAAGCCAACAAAATATGGAAGCTCTTTGCAGGCATATGTTCGTAATAGGAGCCATACACGGATTATTAAGAATTGGGGACATGCTTCTTATACCGCACCATCTTACAACGATGGAGGATTGGTTGGTTCTAAAATTGCATTGTTTGGGGTACCCGTTTCCGAATCATTGAATACCATCGGTGAAATCGAAATTTCCGAGGGTCTTCCTCACCCCATGATTGATGGGCAGTGGGGGAAAGTTGCACGTTCTGCAGCAGCCGCGTATATGATCATGGGATTCAATGAATCCAACCTGCAGGAGTGCCTTAATTACACAACACAGGCGGGATTACGTTACCTCTATCACGGCGGGCCTTTCGAAAACTGGGGTCATTTTGAATTGAAGAGTGACTTCCCTGAAGGGTGGAAGAGTTTAAAAAATTGTGTAGAAATAGCGGAGCAGCAAAATGTGTACCTCGGGGTTCATACATTATCAAATTTCATAACTACCAATGATCCTTATGTAACTCCTATCCCTGATCCAAGACTTGCTTCTGTAGGTAAAAGTCAACTTTCACAAAAAATTGATGAATCGACCACAGTAATTGAAATAGCATCTCCGGAATTTTTCAACCAATTTGACAACAACAATTTAAAAACCATTCGAATTGGTGAAGAACTCATTCGCTACGGTAGTGTATCCTCCACTGAACCCTGGCGCTTGATGGATTGCCAGCGCGGTGCGTTTGAAACAATGCCTTCAGGTCATAAACAGGGAACGATGGTTTCAAAACTGGCCGATCATGCGTATAAGGTATTTCTTACCAGTGCTGAATTGGGAGAGGAAATGGCCAAAAACCTGGCAGCTCTTTATAATGAAACAGGAATCAGGCAAATTTCATTTGATGGCCTTGAGGGTAACCGTTCCACTGGTATGGGGAACTACGGTGAAATCCTCTTTACAAATACCTGGTATGAAAACCTTTCGGATGATATTAAATCCCATTACATAGCAGATGCCAGTAGGACATCACACTTTTTCTGGCATATGTACACCCGGATGAACTGGGGTGAACCCTGGTACGCTGATTTCAGAGTAAGTCAAACGGAATACCGGTTAAAAAATCAAAAATACTTCAAACGAAATCTGATGCCGGGTATGCTGGGCTGGTTTAGCATGAGAAGCAATACGTCAATTGAAGACATTGAATGGATGCTTGCCAGATCCGCTGCTTTCAATGCAGGGTATTCATTTGTCACTAATCTCAACACGCTTAAAGAAAACAATCATACACCCCGGATTTTACATCTTATCAATATTTGGGAACAAGCACGTATGGCCGATGCCTTTTCAGAAGATCAGAAAAAGCGAATGGAGGATATCAACAATGAATTTCAGTTGTCAAATGAAAATGATCAATGGATATTCAACCAGGTTTTCTCTTATAAATTTGATCATGAAAGTAAGATCCGACAACCAGGCGAACCTTTATACACGTCATACGATTATTTGATTGATGTCTCTGACCGACCAATGCATTTTATTATTTCAGCTTCCGGATCCGACATTTCCAACATCTCACTGGAATTTGACAACTACAAAAAACTTGATATCCCCGGGGGGCTAAGAAACGGCGAAACAATTAAGTACCAGGGTGGGCCAAATGCTATCGTATATTCAAATAACTGGGAGAAAATCAGAGAAATAGATATGGGCCAATTTAATCTTGAATTAAGCAAAGGAAAACACCGTGTTCAGGTTGATTGCAGTTTTACCAACGTAACTGAATCAGCGAAAGTTAAAATAGAAATAAGAATAATCGGGAATGATGAGAATATTTCTATGTGATATTGACGTCAATCATAATAAGCCCTTTTGAACTTCAAAAATCGAACATCTTGATCACGTAGCCATACGCTCTATTAATATGGAGGCGTCCATAAAATTGGTAATTAGAGGTACTTGGATTGGTGAGGCACCAGCTTCCAAAGTGGGGTGGCTTTCCCATGTTTATGCTTGCAGGGAATACAAGTGTACGGTAATGGATTTCTTAAACCGTATTTCATAAACGCATTAGGTAAATTCAATATTTCCTATAAATTGAGGTTCTAACCTGATCTTCTATGAAATTATTTATTTTGATATGCTTTGTTGCATTTGCGCTATCAACAAACGCTCAAACCTTGAATCCAGCTCCGGACAGACGATCTGATGAAGGTGAAGGCCCTTTCGAACGACTAATCATCCGAGGTGCAACCATTATAGATGGTACTGGTGCGCCACCAATGGGTCCTGTAGATATAGTGATTGAAGGGAATAAAATTGTTCGGATTGTGGGCGTTGGAGTTCCTCATGTTCCAATTAATGAAGAAGGACGGCCAAAAGGTGCAACAAAAGAAATTGATGCGCATGGATCGTACGTACTACCCGGCTTTATAAATCTTCACGCCCATGTAGGTGGGGCTCAGAAGTCACCCAATGCGGAATACCCGTACAAACTCTGGCTGGCACACGGGATTACCACCATACGCGGAGTGCCTTTAGCAAATGTAAACTGGACACAAAGTGAAAAAAGAAGAAGTGCCGAAAACAAAATTGTAGCACCTCGAATAATTGCTTTCCATACACTGGGGCAAGGGGAGGACTGGAAAGGTGGTCCTGTTTACACGGCTGCCAAAGCTCGTGAGTGGGTGCAGTGGGCAGCAAAACAAGGTGTAGATGGAATAAAGTTTTTCAACCATGATCCTGAAGTGATGGCTGCTGCTATTGATGAGGCGCATAAAAACGGAATGGGTACCGTTGCCCATATTTCGCAACCGATGGTAGCACGTACCAATGCCCTGGATGCTGTAAGAATGGGTCTGGACAATATGACGCACTATTATGGTTTGTTTGAAGCATTGTATAAGTCGGAAGATGTCCAGCATTGGCCTGCAAAATTTAATTATAGCAATGAACAAGATCGATTCAGCCAGGTTGCCTACCAGTGGGATAAAATTCATCCTCGTGGATCAGATCAGTGGAATGCCCTCATTGAGGAGTTTCTGGAACATGACTTCATTATCGATCCAACGATGACAGCCTATCTGGCAGGAAGGGATGTGATGAGGGAAAGAAATGCCGAATGGCATGAAAAATATACTTTGCCATCGCTTTGGGATTTTTATACACCGAGCAGAATAGATCATGGATCCTATTTCTATAACTGGACTTCCTGGGATGAAATCGCATGGAAAAATTTTTATAAAGTATGGATGTCATTCCTCAACGATTATAAAAATGCCGGCGGTCGTGTCACTGTTAGCGATGATGCCTCATTCATTTACAACCTCTGGGGATTTGGCCTGATTGAGGAAATGGAGCTTCTTCAGGAAGCGGGATTTCACCCACTTGAAGTAATCCGGGGAGCAACTATGCACGCTGCACAGGCGATTCATGAACCAAAAGGTAAGGAGCTTGAATTCGGAATTATCCGCCCCGGATTGCTCGCTGATCTGGTTATTGTGGATGAAGACCCCATTGAAAACCTGAAAGTATTGTACGGTACCGGATTTGAAAGGTTAAATGATGATACCGGTGAATTGGAACGCGTTGGAGGAGTAAAATATACCATCAAGGATGGGATAATTTATGATGCTAAAAAGCTCTTGCAGGATGTTGCGAAAATGGTACAAAACCAAAAGAAATCTAGAGAATGAGAAAAATCATTATTGTGCTGCTATTTCTGATAGGATGTCAGGAAAACAAACCTCAAAAGCCCCAGGGACCTGTCACCTACACGAAACAAATTGTAAACATTCCAATGCGTGATGGCATCTCCCTATATACAGAAATTTATTCTCCTGATCATGCATCCTCTGATCTGCCTTTTTTAATTAAAAGAAGTCCTTACGGAATGCGTCATAATGAAGCAGGACTCCATACCTCTCTTGAAGGTACTTATAAAGAGCTGGCACAGGAGCAATACATCTTTGTATTCCAGGATATCCGTGGCAGGTACGACTCAGAAGGAAAATTTGTAATGATGCGACCCGCACGGGATCAGGAAGACAGTATTGATGAAGGAACGGACACTTTTGATACCATTGAGTGGCTCTTAAACAATATCGAAGGGCATAATGGCAAAGCGGGGCAATTGGGTATTTCATACGATGGGTGGTTGACGGTCATGTCT
>SMVB01116393.1_pt1 | contig 30475 bp, 26 predicted proteins | sample 2456461 | NCBI WGS metagenome assembly SMVB01 (sample SAMN11095934, study PRJNA526329) | marine sediment metagenome | biome: Marine sediment; feature: Surficial sediment; material: Deep marine sediment; isolation source: Hadal surficial sediment | place: Pacific Ocean | collected 2014-05 | depth... | reverse complement strand
CCGCTTCCACCGATAATTCTGGTGCCCACTTTGGGTGCCCAAACCAGGATCACCTACCGTCACTCAAGGTGACCTACCGTGTTAAGAAGCCGCTGCCAAACGTTCTGTTGCGTTACTTTGGATCACGTAGCGTTGTGATATCTGTTCACTGAAAATCCGCGTGTCGGTGGTTCGATTGATTCGGATCGGCTAAGGCCGATCCTCACCCTTCGGGCAGCTTCGCTGTCCTGATTCGCTTCGCGAATCGGTTCGCCCCTGGCCACCATTTCAATTCGGTCTTAACTGGTCACATGGTTGATGTGTTTTGCCCAGATACCTCGAGAGGTCCGAAGAACATTTATTTAGGTTTTCCCTCATGCTAAACCGTACCACGTACCTCGTCCCGCGCCGCGCTTCTCAATGTGCCCGGCACGCGTGAGTGCCTTCAGGTGATCTTTGATCGTGTTGCGGTTTGCGCCGGTAGTTTTAGCTGCAAGGGCAACGGTTACGCGCCCGTGCTCTCGGCACAGCTCAAGTATTTGCACCGAGAGTTCAGGCAGGTCGCCAAGGATGATCCGCTCCCGCTCGATCTTTTTCTCAAGCCGCGATTTCTGTTGCTGAAGCGATTTCAGGAAGAACATTAGCCACGGCTGCCAGTCGGGAGCATCGGTGCGGATCGTCGTTTGCGTCTGACGCAAACCAAGATAGTAGGCATCCTTGCTTTGCTCGATCACGCTTTCAAGGGAATTGTAGGGCACGTAGGCATAGCCCGCGCGCAGCAGCAGCAGCGTTGTAAGGATGCGAGAAAGTCGCCCGTTCCCGTCCTGGAAGGGGTGAATCTCCAAGAAGACTACGACAAAGAGCGCGATGCTGATTAATGGATGCAAATCTTCTGTTTCCAGATTGGCGGTCGTCCATTCAACCAGTTCCTTCATCAGGCGCGGCGTGTCAAAAGGTGCTGCCGTTTCAAAGACGATGCCAAGGCTGTCACCACCTGGTCCAAAGGCCTCAACATGGTTGGTATGTGTCTTGTATCCACCACGATGCCGCTCGTCCTTTGACGAGTATTGCAGCAGATCGCGGTGCAATTGCTTGATGTGGTTTTCGGTAAGCGGGATGTTTTGCCAATTTGCAAAAATCGTTTCCATGGTCTGGGCATAACCAGCTACTTCCTGCTCATCACGCGAGGCGAATTTCTTCACCTCCAGACCGGTTAGTAACTGCTCAACCTCCTTGTCGCTTAGCTTAGCTCCCTCAATTCGCGTCGAGGAACCGATGCTTTCGATAGTTGCAATGTGGCGCAATGCCGTCAGACGCTCAGGCGAAATTCGCCCGATTGCTGTCCATGCGCCCTTGAATTCGTCGATCTCGGCGATCAGCTTAAGAATCGCAGGCGTGATCGTTAGTGTGTCTGTGCGGATGCTGCCATCCATTTTAACCTCCAATTCCATCCATTTATAGGATGACACAGAACCATCCATTTATCCATCTATTACCATCCGATTATGATCCAAACCGCGACTCCCTTGGGAAGAGCTATATTTAATCCGGTTCCGTGCGGCCCCGTAGTGTCACCGAATAAGCGAATTTGCTTGTGACCATACAACGTGCGAAAAGAATTGATGAGCGAAATAACAAGACGGGACTTTATCAACGGCACACTGATGGTGGCAGGGAGTTCCATGCTGCCGTTCGAAGCAAGCGGCCAGGCCGCCATGGCCGTCCTGGATCCATCGTATTATCCACCCGCGCGGACCGGACTCAGGGGAAGCCACCCCGGATCAAACGATCACGCACATAGCCGCGCATGGGCCGGGCGATCGGATTGGGGGCCAACCACCATACTGCCGGAGATCTACGACCTGGTGGTTGTCGGTGGCGGACTCAGCGGACTGGCGGCCGCCTATTTTTACCAACAGCAGCATGGAACGGATAAGAAAGTCCTGATCCTCGACAATCATGACGACTTCGGAGGCCATGCCAAGCGCAACGAACATACGATCGATGGCAACACACGCATAAGCTATGGCGGTTCACAGTCTCTCGTAAGACCGAATCACGCAGATAAAATCGTACGCGACCTGCTGGAAGATATCGGTGTCGACCTGGACCGCTTCAAAACGGCCTATGACATGGGCTTCTTTAAGCGCAATGATTTGGGGGCTGTTACCTACTTCAACAAAGAAGTGTTCGGCGAAGACAAAGTTGTCCAGCATCCGTATTGCAACTATCCAAACTATGTCGAAGGGCTAGAAGGTACGAAGCTTTCCAATGAAGAAGCGGCACAACAAGCGCCCTTGAGCGACCAAGGCAAAGAACAATTGCTTCGAGTGCTCAATGGCGGGCTGCATACGCTAAACGTCTCGAAAGAGGAGTTGCGGGACTATATTCGTACGCATTCCTACTTCGATTATCTAAAGGATACGCTGGGGGTTGATGACGCTGGCGTGCTGAGAATGGCCAGGCCTTCCGGCCTGGACTGGGCCAGCACTGGAACAGACTTGATGAGCATTGCAACAGCCAAGCGTTGCGGAGCACTGGGGTTTGCGCCCGTAGCGGTCTATGACGACGACAATCCGTACATCTATCATTTTCCCGATGGCAATGCCGGAGTTGCGCGTGCGCTGGTGAAAAAGTTGATCCCTGATGTCGCCAGGGGAAACAACGCCGAAGAGCTTGTTTTAGCTAAATTCGACTATGCCGGGTTGGACAAATCCAGTAATGCTGTTCGCATCAGGCTGAACAGTACGGTTGTCAACGTAAAGCATGGCGGTGATCCCAAGAGCTCCAGTGACGTTTTCGTAAACTACATTAACGACAACACGTCGTACCAGGTGAACGCGAGAGGCGTCGTGATGGCCTGCTACAACATGATCATTCCGCACATCGTTTCGGGCCTTCCGGAAGAGCAGGCGGCGGCATTGAAGCTCCAGGGGAAGAGCCCGTTGCAATACACGACTGTGGGCCTAAGGAACTGGAGAGCGATGAAAGAGCTGGGAATTGGCGTGGCCATGTCACCTGGAAATATGCATCAGGCCGTGCTGATGGACTTTCCGGTGAGCATGGGCGGCTATGAATTTACCAAGGCCCCCGACGACCCCTGTGTCATTCTGATGATCAGCTGTCCGTACGGAAAAGTTGGTGCGCCAAGACTTGAGCAATATTGTGAAGCGCGATACAGAATGTTAGCGCTGCAGTTTGAGGATTATGAACAGGAGATCAGAAGTCATCTCAGCGGAATGCTCCCCAGGGAGCTGTTTGATTTCGACAGGGATGTCGCGAGTATTTCGGTAAATCGCTGGGCCCACGGTTATTCGACTGGCGGCCCGGGGGATTCGACACGAATCGGCCGACAACCATTTGGCCGAATTACCATTGCCAATTCCGACTCGGCCCCCGGTGCGGATGCAAAAACCGCAATGATGATGGCCTATCGCGCGGTGAACGAATTGGGATAAGTCTGAGAATCTCTTGTGCAATTTTATAAATTTTCTATCCTGACAATAGTGCTGACAGGTCTGCTCGTAGCCTGTTCTGAACCTGACATATCCCCGGACATAATTTCAACAGTTCCTTATGAGGCTGACAGTGGAGATTTGTTCGTTCAATGCGGGACGCTCATTGATGGGCAAAGCGATAACGCCCAGAAAAATGTTTCTGTTCTGATTCAAGATGGAAAAATCTCATCCGTAGGCTCCAGTCTGGATGCACTGCAGGGCATGCCCGTGATCGACCTCTCAGACTATACGTGCATGCCAGGACTCATCGATATGCATACCCATATTATGGAGGATGATTATACGGCTCTAAGTGACTATTACAGTCACACGCTCGAACACACGATGGCGAAGGGGCGAGAATTTACCCGCACTACTTTGATGGCCGGCTTTACATCGGTGCGCAATCTTGGTGTCTACTACGGCGGAACAAGCAATATTATGCGAGATGAGATCAATCGCGGTGATGCCATTGGTCCGCGCATGCAAGTCGCGTCCTTTTATCTAACGATTCCGGGCGGCGGGGGCGATCTTGTTATCCCAGATTTTCCGAAAGATGATATTCCTGCTCATTTCCGCCAGGGCGTGGCAAGGGGGGCCGAAGATTTTCGAGCAAAAGCACAAGCGGCCGTGGATGGCGGGGCGGACGTCTTAAAAATAATTGCATCGGGCGCTATCCTCGCCTTCGGTGGTGTGCCGGGCGCACCAGAGATGACACCGGAAGAAATTGCCGCCGTGGTTGAGGTTGCTCATGCGGCCGGTATTCCAGTAACGGCACATGCCCATGGTGCACAGTCCATCAAAGACGCGATCAACGCAGGCGTAGACAATATTGAACACGCGTCCTTTGTTGACGATGAAGGGATCCGACTTGCTATTGAACGCAATGTTGCTTTGACGATGGATATCTATCGCGGGTACTGGAGTGCGGTCGAGGGGCGCAAGCATAATTGGCCCGAAGAATTCCTGCGCAAGAATGAAGAAACCATGCATGCTCATCGCAAGAATTTCAGGAAAGCCCATGCAGCAGGTGTATCAATCGTCTTCGGTACAGACTCAGGTGTATTTCCGCATGGTATGAATGCAAATCAATTTCGGCACATGGTCGAATGGGGCATGACTGAAATGGAAGCCATTAAATCTGCAACGTCTGTTTCAGCACGCGTCATGCAGTGGGATGATCGCGTGGGAACAATTCGAGCAGGACTTTATGGCGATCTTGTTGCGGTAAAAGGTGATCCACTTTCAGATATTGGTGAGCTTGAGGATATCGATATCGTGATCAAGGGCGGGTTGATATTCAAAATGCCGTGAATACACAGATTTCTTCGGCCGGTGACAAACAATTCCCAATGATTGTTTCTGACAAATGGCTGACTATGGCGCTGCTGTGTTTATCCGGCGGCCTCATTTACTGGTTGCCGTTTTTGTCAGAGATTTATTTTGTGCCCATGCAGGACGCCTTTGGTTTTTCCAAAACGCAAATAGGCATTCTCTCCGGTACCTTTGGGTTTACGTCGATCATTGGCTACTTCCCAGGTGGGTGGTTAGCGGATCGCTTTTCATCACGCATACTCATATCTGTCGCTTTGGTGATCACATCAGCCGGCGGGTTTGTCTTTTCGACGCTGCCCTCCTTCGAGATCTGTGTCCTTCTGTACAGCGTATGGGGATTGGCAACGGCCTGTGTGTTCTGGTCAGCGCTGATCAAAGCAACCCGCAAATGGGGGTCCAAAAAGGAGCAAGGACGGGCGTTTGGAATACTCGAAGGTGGCAGAAACTTTGTCGACATGACGTCAGCGACGATCCTAGTGTTCATATTCGCCTGGCGCGGGGGAGAAGATGCTGCGCTCTCCGAGGTTATTCTGCTGCTTGCCTTATTACCTTTGGTTTTGGCCATTCTCGTATGGACAGGCATGAAGGATGACATAGCGCAGGGAGAAGACGCGCAGGAGCATCGATCGACACCTAATGCGGCAGAAATAATTAAGGTCCTAAAGTTACCAATAGTCTGGTTGATAGCAATCATCATCATGACAGCCTATACCGGATTGTGGGGTGCGATCTTTTTTACCCCATACGCGACCGAAGTGTTTGACTTAGGCTCCGTCCTGGGAGGTGCCGTTGGCACAGGCAAGCTATGGATTGCGTTCTTTGCGGCCATCGCAGCAGGGTTTATCGCTGATAAAATCGGTTGCGCGAAAGCTGTCTTTGGTTCTTTCATTCTTATGACATCCGGCTTTCTTGTTTTCGGGCTCGTACCAGGTGCTCCGACTCTCGTGCCTTTCTTGTTGATTAATGGGGCCTTAATCGCCGTCGCTGTCTATGCTTTACGCGGAATATATTTTTCACTGCTGGAACAGGGTGGCATCCCATTGGCTGTAACGGGTACTGCAACAGGTATCGTTTCAGTCATTGGCTATACGCCTGATATTTTTATGCCCGTTTTGGGAGGTATGATTCTGGACGCCAGTCCCGGTGCCGATGGATATCAGAACTTGTTTCTTGTCACTGCTGCATTTAGTTTTGTCGGTTTGATGGCAGCTTACATCGTGTATCGAAAAATACAGGACTAACTAAAAGCCCGCAACGCCGCTTGGGTATGCTGCCGCATCGCCTTCGGTGTGCCCGTGTTTCTCTACGTACCGGATAGCGTCTTGCATAATTTGCAGTCCTTCGCGAAGCACAGGTTCATCCATATTAAGCGCGGGATACATTCGAATCGTGTCTTCGCGATCGGAAAGTGCCCATACGCCGTTCTCGAGCATCTTTCCGCGAACCGCCCGCGCCGTCCACCAGTCTTTTTCATCGACGCCGGCGGATTCGGGCTTGCCGAAACTCACGCCGAGCAGCAAGCCGTTGCCACGCGTCTGGCGCACGATACCGTACGTTTCCCAATCGCGCATGATTTCAGCGGCGATATCACCAAGCCGTTTTGCGTTCGACACAATATTGTCCCGATCGAATATCTGCAGTGTCCTGATCGCTGCGGCGCACCCTGCAGGCATACCAGCAAATGTCGAGCCGGATGCGAAATCCGTGTTATCGCCCATGATTTCGTCCCGTGCGGAGATTCCACACAGTGGTGCAATACCACCGGACAGGTTCTTTCCGTACACGAGGATATCGGGTATGACGTCATAGTGATCGATGCCCCACATACGGCCCGTTCGACCCAGCCCCGTCAGCACTTCGTCAGAGATCATCAACCAGTCGTTTTTGTCGCAGATGTCGCGAATTCCGCTCAGAAAACGCGTTGACGGAATCCAGTTGCCGCCTTCGGCGAGACCCGGCTCGACGAGGATGCCTGCGATGTTGTCACGTGCCGCGATGCTGGCAGGAATGTGGTTATCGAGATACCAAAGGCAGTACTCGGTGTATTGGTCCTCGCTCATCCCGGCCGGAATTCGCTCACTGTACGGGTAGGGCGCTTTGATGACGCCGCCGCCCCAACCTTCAAGATAAGTGCCATAACTGCCGTTGATACCGCTCAGGATTTTCGTGCCGATGCCCATCCCGTGGAATGCAGAACTGAATGTAATGATGTAGCGCCGCTTTGTGTGCGTAAGCGCCAGATGGACAGCGGCTTCGGCGGCCTCTGTACCGGATACCTCGTAGTTTGTTCGCGGCAGCGCTTTGCCCGGCATAATGTCGGCAAGCATTTCGGCCAGATCGTAGCGCAATGGGTGGTCGTAATGAAAACCAAAGCGTCGGTTGGCCGACTCTACAGCCTCAAGAATCTCGGGATGACAGTTGCCGAGCGGGTTAGTCGCCCAGCCATTCTGAAAATCGATGTAGCGATTGCCGTCCAGGTCCCAGACGAAGTCGCCTTCCGCCTTGTCGATAACGATCTGCCGCACCGGACGAAATCCGCGTTGCCCGGCTCGCTCCATTTCGGCGTCGAATCTCAAGCCGTTCTTGAAAAGCGGAATGCCGCGTTCGAGCGCCGCGCGCGTTTTTGGACCTGGAAACTTGCTACTCACCGTGTGCGACCTTGAAGATACTGAGGTCGCAGTTTGACACATGGACGATGAAGAAAAGATGCATATTCAAGGTAACCTATGCCGACCAAGGCATTGTCTGGACAAAGCCAGAGGTCTCCGTGACAATCACATCATAATCCAATGCGGCGACGCCCGAATTTACCGAGAACCTGAACATGGCCAGAACAAGAACACTCAAATTAATTATCCCTTTGCTTATAGCTTTCTTCGCCGGCTCAGCCAGTGCCGATGTGCTCGACGAGATACTCGAAAGGGGCACGATTCGGGTTGGTATCGCGGAATTTGCCCCGTGGACGATTAAGACAACATCCGGTGATCTCATTGGCTTTGAAATTGAACTTTCCAACCGGCTGGCGAAGGACATGGGAGTGACGCCGAAGTTTAAAATCTACGAGTGGGACAACCTTATCCCGGCGCTGCAGCAAGGTGAAATCGATATCATTGCTGGCGGCATGGCAATTACGCCTGCTCGCGCACTGCGAGTGGAATTTACCCGGCCTACAGCAACATCCGGTACCGGAATCGCAACCAATATAGAAATGACAGAACATATTGAGACGCTTGCGGACCTTAATGATGGCGATATCGTCGTTGCTGCAGTCGCCGGAACGGCCTCTTATAGTGTCGCTGACATATTTTTCGATCGTGCAGACGTTATTGCATATGCAACTCCGGCGCTCGCGGAGGCAGAGGTCCTGGAGGGTCGCGCACACGTTTACCTTGCTGGAATGCCGGCAGCCCGCTACCTGGCATTTAGAGCCAGCGACAAAATTGATGTACCGCTCGACAAACCGCTGCTCGCGCACAGTGAAGCAGTCGCGATCCGGAAAGGTGAGCAGAGCTTGATGAACTTTCTCAATGCCTGGATAACCGCGAAGCAGAGCGACAAATGGCTGCCGACAACTCGTAGCTATTGGTTCGAGACAATGGGCTGGGCGTCGGAACAAGACCAGTAATGTTGGTATCGCGTAACAGTCTTTTCACCAAGGCCGCATTCGCCGCATCGATACTGATTTATTGGGGCATCGTGTCGTCGGCGGACGAGCAAACCGAACAAAAGGAGGGCACGGAAACGGAGGCGATTGAGGAAATCATCGTGTACGCAGACAAGTCCGGTGACAAAATTGATATGGATGCGAGGTACGAAGAACTTTATCGGACCAGGGCGGCAGCAGAATTGGACCGGCTGGAAGTACTTAATGAGGAGTTCGAGTGGCGGAAATCCATGGCGACGGCCGAGGATTCGTCACGAATTAAGTGGGGCTATGACGTGGAAGCTGAGATGAGCATGCGCAGGGACACTTGGATCACAGACTTGCCCACGGATACGGTCAAGCCGGCCACACTGTTCAGGGTTCAGTTCTAATTCTTGCGCCGTGAAGAGTAGGTGTAAAGCGGCAAGCCGACAACAATAAATGCCAGCCCGGCCAATGCACGGTACGGCGTCACGACAAGAGTGTTGATCAACAAGTAGGTGGCCGTAAGCAAGAACAGGGCGGGCACAACCGGATAACCCCACACCCGGTAAGGTCGTTCGGCTTCAGGCTGGCGGCGTCGAAGCACAAAAAGCCCTACACCATTGAGGGCGAAGAACACCCAAAGCACGAATATGTAAATGTCGGTGAGGACGTCAAACGTCCCGGTTGTTGCCATCACGATCGACCAGGTGCCCACGCCTATGATGGCAACGGCAGGAACACCGCTTGACGAGACATAAGCAATACTGGCTGGCAGCAGCCCGTCCTTTGCCAACGCGTACGGTACACGTGGCCCGGCCAGGATTGTCGTGTGCGTGGTGCCGTACGCAGAGATCGCCAGTCCGACGACCATCAGCGCGGCGATGCCCGGGCCGAAGAACCGCGATGCCGCCACGCTCGCAACCGAGGACGATTCAGGGACACTGGCAACTTCGAGCGGTGTCAGCACGTAGAAATAGGCGGTGTTTATGAACAGGTAGAGCACGATCACGAGCAGCGTGCCGCCAATCAATGCCCTCGGTACGGTACGCCCCGGATCCTTGATTTCCGCGCCAACGGTCGCGAGCACTGCCCAGCCGTTGTAACCCCAAAGCGCACCGAGCATGGCTGCGCCAAAACCGCCGAATCCGAGTTTGGCGCTTTCGGGCACGCCTTCGCAGGTACCTGCTGCGCCGTTCATCGAGAAGTTTTCGATCGAGCCGGCAGCCAGTGTGAATGCACCCACTGCGATGACCACAACCAACGACAGTTTGACCGCTGTCAGCGCGGTGACCACCCAGCCGCCAAATCGAACCGACAATAGATTCACCGCAGTCGCAAATACGATGACCAATACGGGCAAAAGCCGGACCGCAAGCGATGGCAGCTGTCCACCCGTGAGGTCATTGATGAAAACGACGCAAAGGATCGAGGTTGCCGCTGCGGAAGCACCCAACGCAATGGTCTTGGTCCAGCCATAGAGGAATGACCAGCGAGGCCCGAATGCCGCTCCTAGAAAGCGTGCCTCGCCGCCTGAACGAGGAATCATTGAGCCAAGCTCGGCGTAAACAAGGGCGCCCGCCATCGTCAAAAGGCCTGCGACTATCCATACCGTCAGCACCATGCCAGGCGTGCCAACGTTGCAGGTCATGACACGTGCTTTGACGAATACGCCGGTGCCAATAATATTGGCGAGAATAATCGCAGTCGCAGGTGTCAATGTCAGAGACCGTCGAAGGTTTTGACCTTCCGTCAATTATTTCTCCTATTGTCGATTTGATGCTCGCCTAGTCAGGCGGCGTCTTCGTCTCCGATCCATCGGCAGCCTCGTAGGTGCGGCCAAATCCGGTCAGCGCGGCAATCAGCATGACGGCGGCGAGGAACCAGCCGTGCAGCACGAACGGCCATACTTCGGTCGGGGACACGGCGTGAACGAAATCGTATTGGGACTCCAGCGTGCGAATCGTCTGATATCCGATTAATACACCGCCACCCCACGGGAAAATGTAGCCAATCGCTGATGTCACGGCATCCAGCATATTGGCGCGGCGGTAGGGATGCAGCTTAAAGCGCTTGCCAAGCTTCGAGACAACCGGGCCGGCGGCGATCTCGGCAGCCGTATTGATCGTGATAAACGCATTGAGTGAAAACACGATACTCCAGATTGCGACCTCCGCTCGCGCCACGGAGTCGCGCGCAAATTTTTTCAGGCCATCAATCAGCGCGTCGAGCGCGCCGCCGAGCTGCATAAGGTGGCCGCCGGCAACGATCAACAGAATCAGGATAGACAAGCCGAGGTAACCGGCGATGCCATCGATCAGGGCGCCGCCAACCGTATCGGTCGACGGATCAAAGAAAAGAATCGCCTCGGGAGGCGCCAGTCCGAGGAGGAGTTCCAGCGCTACTGCTGTGATGATGCCCCAGGTCAGCGATACGAGAATGTGATCGCCGCGCAGGGCCAGAAAAATCACGAGTGCGAAAGGCGCGAGTAATGCCAACCCGTCCGGCGACGCAGTCTCGGCAAGCAGTTCGGCCGCGCGGGCAGTGTCGACATCCACGCCATTGCCGCCGAACAGCGTGAAGAGCAAAAGCGCCGGGACAGCCGCAATAAATGCGTATTTGATACGCGAGCGCACGACGCCGGGGATATCGGTCTCCTGTGTTGTCGCTGATACGATGGTCGTGTCGGATACGGGTGCCAGGTTGTCACCGAAAGCCGCGCCGGACAGGATCGCGGCAAACAGCCAGACCGGATCAGCGCCCAGGCTAATCCCGGCGGGATACATCAGGGTGCAAAACGCAACCGTCGTACCGTATCCCGTACCGACCGCGGTGCCAAAGGTTGCGGCAAGTATGAATGTTGCGCCGACGAAGGTGCCTCCCGTCGCGCTTGACTGGCCGCCAAGCCAAACGAGTCCGTCGACAAGACCGCCAACACGCAGAACCTGGGCGAACATTCCCGCCCAGAACCACGCGACGATCGTCACTGTCGCGATTGGATTCGCCATACCCGTGAACACGGAATTTGCATAATCGGCCCAGCGACTGCGACACAACAACATGCCGAGCGTAAGACCGCCGATCATTCCCAGGATCAGGCCGTGTTCGCTTGGTGCGCCGGCGACCGATATCGAAATCGCCCAGACGACGAAAAACAGCAGCGGGACGGCGGCACCCAATCGCCCGCCGTAAAATTTCAAGCTTGGTTCCATAATTACACCAGCCGATTCGGGTTAATCGAATTTTCCCTCTCGTTCTTCTGCGAACTTCTTGCTAAGCCTGTCGTAATCCATCAATGCGTCCTGCAGTGTCGGGTCACTTATTGCAAAGGCCCTCAGCGTCTCGTCCTTACAAATCATGTCGTAGCGATCGTCTTCGTTCAGCAAATTGTATCTGTCATAGAAAATGTCTTCCGCTTGCGTAACTTCATGGCGCAATAACGTAAGGGACCGGCTACCCATGACAACGATTTCGTCGATTGCGTCGGGCTCTTGCGCAACAGTAATCTGTGATAGACAAGCTACCAACACAGTCATGTACGCACAGATTTTTTGCACTCCGCTTCCGGCGGTCACCATTCAGGTGCTTCCGTCTTTGGCCAGGCGAATTCCGAGAAACTGCCATCGCTGGTGCGGATAGAAAAAGCTGCGAACACTCGCGCGCATGTGGTCGGATGCGGTGACGCAGGAGCCACCCCGAACCGTCATTTGGCCGGACATGAATTTGCCATTCGATTCGCCGAGCGCCCCAGGCAATGGCACAAAGCCGGGATAGGGCAGGTAGGCCGATGACGTCCATTCCCACACGTCGCCGAACAATTGAGAATCGCTGGCGGCAATGGGATGCCAGTAATTCGATTCAGAGAAGTTGCCGCTGATCTCTTCCTGATCGGCTGCAAGTTCCCACTCCGCTTCGGTCGGCAGGCGTGCGCCGGCCCACTTGGCATAAGCGAATGCCTCGTAATAGCTGACATGCGTTACTGGCGCCTGCAAATTGAGTTCGCGCTTACCGCCGAGCGTAAATTCGGCATCGAGTCCTTCGGCCCAATAAAGGGGCCGGGTCCAACCCTCCCGGTTGATGGTCGCCCAGCCATCGGAATGCCAGAGCTTCGGATCCGAGTAAGCGGCGTCGCGAATGAAGTCGAGATACTCGCCATTGTTGATAAGACGTGAGCCGACCTGGTGCTCGGCAATTAATTCGGAATGCCGCGGCAATTCATTGTCGAAACAGTAACTGTCGTCTTTATGGCCTATCTCCAGGATGCCGGACGGCCCGGTGCGAAATTCGTGTGGCGGAGACTTCGAATCCGGCGGCGACGTGAGCGCCGGATTGACGGCCGGCCAGGCGGGATTGACAGAGAATACATGCTTGATGTCGGTCAGCATGAGTTCCTGGTGCTGCTGCTCGTGGTTGAGGCCGACTTCGATGAGAAAATCGAATTCCTCATCGCCGGTTTTTTCGGCGATCAGATCAAGCATCGCGTCGTCGACATGTTCGCGATAGGCGATGACTTCTTTGACCGTCGGGCGTGTCAGCAGTCCACGATCCGGACGTGGATACACTCCACCAACAGTATAGAAGTAGGAATTCAGGACGTAGTCGAAGGCCTCGTTGAACCAGTCGTAAGTCTTCGTGTATTCCTTGAGAACAAAGCGCTCGAAAAACCACGTGACATGCGCGAGATGCCATTTCGTCGGGCTGACGTCCGACATACTCTGCACGACGTAGTCCTCGGGCTCGAGGTGTTGACACAGCGCGACGGTCGCATTGCGGACGTGCACATACTGCGCCGCGAGCGAATCTGCGGGGACCGCTGCCTGAACAGCGTCTTTTCTGGAAGCCATCTTGAAGTCCTGTCTAGCTATGTCCGAAAGACTACGGAGCGTCCCGGCGCTTGTCAAAATGCGCCGGATTAGCATCATGTTTAAGCCGCATGACCCGACCGCGACTCACGTAGAGCAAAGCGCTAATTTTTAGAATCAATGAGTCCTCGTACCTGTCCAGTCGACCGTCGGCGTATGCAACCTGCCAAAGCAGTGAGACGATGTGCTCCTTTTCGGGCTCATTGAGGGATTTGTTAAGCAGCTGCGTGAAGCTGTGCAGCGAAACGTAGTCTTCGGCCGTCCCAGCCGCCTCGTTGGCTAGCTCGACCGCATCTTCCACTGATATTTGAAATAAGTTGGTAATTAGCTCGAGCAGCACGTCGAACTCGGATTCGTCATATTCGAAGTCAGCGCGTGCAACTTCGGTCATGAGCATGGCCGTGGCCATGCGGATTGCCTGCTCTCGTGCATCCTCGTCGGATTCAGCCGTGCCTGACGGCGCGAATGCTTTCGACAGTTTTTCTGCAAGTCTCTTGATCATCGATTTACCGCTTCGGCAAAACAGTCAACCGGAACTTAGCACAGTAGAGGCGGGCAGACGTCTGTGTATGCGTGTCGCATAATCAGGCAAACTACCTCATTGGTACTGAATAAGACCGAAAAGGGGAAAGCGTGAAAATATCCGCAATCCGCGTTTACCAAGTGGATCTGCCACTTGTTGAAGGCCGCTATTCGTGGTCCGAGGGGAAGTTTGTTGAGGTCTTTGACAGCACTATCGTTGAATTGATCACTGATGACGGCCAATCCGGATATGGTGAGGTATGTCCTTTGGGGCCTTTCTACCTGCCTGCGTACGGGCCCGGCGCCCGCGCAGGGATTGGTGAGCTCGCGGCGACACTGCTGGGGCAGGATCCGGTCGCAATTGGGCCGATCAATCGGCTGATGGACAAGGCGCTGCTAGGTCATCCCTATGTCAAGTCCGCCGTCGACATGGCGTGTTGGGATCTTCTTGGCAAAGTGACCGGTAAATCGATCTGCGATCTGATGGGCGGCAAGTTTGGTGAGAAAGTCGCCCTGTATAGAGCGATCAGTCAACGCCCCGCGGACGAAATGGCGGAGAACGTCGCAGCGTATCGCAAAGACGGGTACACCAAGTTTCAACTAAAGGTTGGCGGCCGTCCGACAGACGATATCGAACGGATTCATGCTGCTTCCGAGGTACTGACGGATGGAGAGGTCCTCGTTGCGGATGCGAACACGGGTTGGCGTGTGGACGACGCAATCAGAGTCGTAAATGCAGTTCGTGACCGGGACGTTTACATCGAACAACCCTGTCGATCTTACGAGCACTGTCTGACGATCAGGCGCCGAACGTCCTTGCCATTCATCCTCGACGAAAACATCAACGGCATCGATGCATTGCTCCGCGGCCACAACGACGGCGCAATGGATGTCATTAATCTGAAAATATCCAAGGTCGGGGGACTAACGAAAGCGCGCCAAATACGGGACCTGTGCGTATCGCTCAACATTCCTATGACCATTGAAGACAGCTGGGGTGGTGACATCATTACCGCGGCCATCGCACATCTGGCTCACTCGACTCCAGAGTCATTGCGTTTTTCAGCGACCGATTTCAACAGCTATGTCACCGTGCAGAACGCGACTGGGGCACCAAAGCGCGAGTCCGGACACATGATGGCCTCTGACGAGCCAGGTTTGGGAATTGTCCCAAATATGGATGCGCTGGGCGAAGCAGTAGCAGAGTACACCGCATGACAATCAATATGTTTATGAGGCGATTTTTTTCTTCGATCCTGGCATTGTTCTGCGCCGTTCAGGTCAATGCCGCGGATCCACCGGCACTCCTCAGCATTGACCGAATATTTCACGACAACGAATTCGAAATTGCCGAGCCCGTGCCAAGCAAGTGGTTGAGCGGCGGTACGCAGTACACAACCGTCGAAACATCGGAACAAATGGCCGACGGTTTCGATGTTGTGCAGCATGTTTCGGCGACGGGCCAACGGACGATCCTGGTCAGTGCAGGGCAGTTGGTGCCAGACGGCGCCGACAAGCCACTCGAAATTAAGGATTACGCGTGGTCTGACGACGGCAAGTTCATGCTGATAAACACGAACACAGTGAAGTTTCGTCGCTACGAACCGCTCGGCGATTATTGGTTACTGAATCTGACAAATTCGAACTTGCGTCAGGTTGGCGCGAATGCCCGGCCCTCGTCGTTAATGTACGCGAAGTTTTCCCCGGACAGCCAGAACATCGCTTATATGTACGAGAACAATATTTATATTGAAAGCGTCGATGGCCAGTCCACCAAACAGCTGACACAAGACGGCTCCGATCTCATAGTAAACGGCACGGGCGACTGGGTTAACGAGGAAGAATTTGGGTTGCGCGACGGGTTTAAGTGGAGCCCGGATTCGAAACGACTTTGTTACTGGCAGTTCGACACCGAGGGCGTCGGCACGTTCTATATGATCAAAAACACCGGCGACGTCTACTCACACCCGATTCCGCAGCAATACCCGAAAGCAGGCACCACAAACTCGGCCACTCGCGTTGGTACCGTCGACATCGCTTCGGCGGAAACGGTCTGGATCGAGCTCGAAGGCGACCCGCGCCAAAATTATGTACCGCAGATGAGTTGGGCGGACAGCTCCGACGAAGTAATTATTCAGTACGTTAACCGACTGCAAAACAGAAACAGCGTCATATTGGCGAATGTGAGCGATGGATCATCGCAGGTCATATTTACGGACCAGGACGACGCCTGGGTGGATGTCAACGAGGACCTGAAATGGCTCGCAGACGGTAAATACTTTACGTGGCTCAGTGAGCGAGACGGCTGGCGTCACCTCTATCGAATCTCTCGCGATGGAAAAGAGATCGAGCTTGTGTCGCCGGGCGAGTTCGACATCATCAATATTGAAAACATCGATACCGACAACGGCTGGGTGTATTACATCGCGTCGCCTGACGATAACGCCGCACGCTATCTGTACCGATCGCCGTTGCTCGAAGAACCGCGAGTCGAGCGATTGACACCGATCGGCAGACCCGGATTTCATGAATATGAAATCTCACCCAATTCCCAATGGGCGTTTCATACATTCTCAACAATGGGAGAACCGCCGATTATTGACCTTGTTTCGCTGCCCGGTCACGCACCGAAGCGAGATATTGTTGACAACCGGAATGTGGAGCGATCATTGCAAGCGACCCCACGTGGCGAGACCGAGTTTTTCACGATCGACATAGGAACGGGGATCAAATTGGACGGCTGGATGATGAAGCCGCCGGACTTCGATTCGCAGCAAAAATATCCGTTACTCATGTACGTTTATGGCGAACCCGCCGCCCAGACGGTGAAAAACGAGTGGAGTACAGACCGCTATCTCTGGCACCTGATGCTGACGCAGCAAGGCTACATCGTCGCGAGTATTGATAATCGCGGAACCCCGGCGCCGAGAGGACGCGCCTGGCGGAAGTCCATCTATCGGCAAATCGGCATACTGGCTTCCGCCGATCAGGCGAAAGCGGTCGAAGCACTGGTCGACGAAAGGCCGTACCTGGATCGCGATCGAATTGCGAGCTGGGGTTGGAGCGGCGGTGGACAAATGACGCTGAACGCGATGTTCCGGTATCCCGACATCTATCGCGTCGGCATCGCGGTCGCTTTCGTCAGCGATCAGCGCCTTTACGATACGATTTACCAAGAACGCTTCATGGGCCTGCCCGCGGATAACGATGAAGGCTACACGCAAGGATCCCCCATCACACATGCCGCCGGCCTTGAGGGCGACCTGCTGCTCATCCACGGCACCGCGGACGACAACGTTCACTATCAAAGTTCGGAACAGTTGGTCGACAGGTTGATTGAGCTCAACAAGACGTTCTCGTTCATGATGTATCCGGACCACAGCCACTCCATTGACGAGAAGCCAACTACTAAGCGACATCTGTACGGACTAATGACGGACTTCCTGCATGAAAAACTGCCGGCAGGCCCTACGGCCGGGCCCTGATAGTGACCGGCGATCGATCGGTGTTCTCCGGATGCATACCGGCGCTGATGACCCCGTGCACTGCGGCGGGCGAGCCCGATTTCGATGCGCTTGCCGCCAAGGGGAAAGAACTGGTGGATGTTGGCATGCGGGCCGTTGTCTATTGCGGTTCGATGGGTGATTGGCCATTGCTGAGCGATGAGCAGCGCATGGCCGGTGTCGACGCCCTGATCGACGCAGGCGTGCCCGTTGTCGTTGGAACCGGTGCACAGAATAGTGCGCGTGCAGTCATGTTGACCGAACATGCCAGGGATTCTGGCGCCGCGGGTTTAATGGTTATTCCGCGCGTGCTGTCGAGAGGCACGTCACCGGCGGCACAACGCGCTCACTTCCTGGCAGTTCTTGCGGCGGCGGGCGATTTACCGGCTGTTATCTACAATAGCCCCTACTACGGGTTTGAAACCAAAGCTGAGCTTTTCTTCGAGTTGCGGAACACACACAAGAACCTTATTGGATTCAAAGAGTTCGGTGGTGCAGCGTCGCTCACGTATGCCGCGGAGAACATCACAAGTGATGATGACGAGCTGACACTAATGGTCGGCGTCGACACGCAGGTCGTGCACGGTTACGTTCGTTGCGGCGCGACGGGCGCGATCACGGGCGTTGGAAACGCCTTGCCGACGGAGGTCTTGCGTCTCGTTGAATTAAGCCATCTCGCGGCAGACGGTGATGGGACCGCCTTGCAACTTGCCAATGAACTCGACCAGGCTCTTACGGTACTTTCCAGCTACGACGAGGGGGCGGATCTTGTTCTGTACTACAAACACTTGATGGTGTTGGAAGGCAATCCGGAATATGAACATCACATTAATAGCAGCGACGCATTGAGTCGTTCGCAACGAGACGACATCGAAGCGGAGTGGAAAAAATTCCGCACCTGGTGGAAGGATTGGTTCGAGTCACGGCCGTAAGTCACTTTCTATTGGATTACAGAAAAACCAACGTCGCGCAGCAAATCCACGTAGCGTGGATCGTCGCGCAACCCATCCAGCATGTAATAAACGCGCAAGAAAATCACCCCCCGGACCCTTACTTCGACCGCACGTTGCAGGGCGACAAAGCCACGGTCGACGTCTCCCGCCGCAAAATATACGGCCGACAGTAGCGCCGGCGAAAAGAATTCCGTGTCTGCGATAGTTTCGAGTTCGGCCAGAAGCTCCTGACCTTCCGATTCACGACCCGTCTGGTAATACGCGACCGCGAGGTTAGACAGCTGTGACGGCAGTCGGCCCTGATCTTCGATGTCTGACTCGAAAATTTCGATCGCGCGCTTCGTATCTCCGATCGAAAGCGAGGCGAAGCCGAGTACCGCGCGGGCATCCGGATGGTTTTCTGCGCGCTCCGCTGCCGCAATCGCCCGTTCATAGTCGCGCGCGCTCAAATATCGCCACGCCGCATTGACCCAAACGTATGGGTCATCCGGGTTCGCCTGCAACCGACGTTCGATCAGCTCAATCGCCTCCGCATGTCTTTCCTGGCTGCTAAGGAATAGTGCGTAGCCGAGGACATTTAGGGGATCGAGTTCCAACGTCTTGCGATACTCTCGCTCGGCCGCCTCGAAGTCCCAGTCATACCACGTCAAAATGTCGGCGTAGAGAGTGCGGGCATCGGCTAGATCGCTGTCCAATGCCAACGCTTTCAGTGCTGCTTCCTTGGCCTTCGGATAAACGTCGCGCGGCGGTAAATTTCCATAACTGGTGCCCAGGAAACTGTAGGTCCAACCCAGCGCCGCGAATGCTTCGGCGAACTCCGGGTCCAGTGTTGTTGCCTGCTCGAGATAAGTAATCGCAAGCGCAAGATCGTCGGGTGTTTGCCTGAACGTATGGTAACGGCCAAGCAGGTACGCGGAATATGCGTCCAGATTATCAGTCGGTAGTTGCACCGGTTCGGGTCCGTGAGTTTGCGTGTACTCAAGTTCCAACGCCTGTGCGATCTGGTTTGCGACTTCCTCCTGGATCGAAAAGATATTCTCGACCGACAGCGTGCGATCGAAATTTTCCGCCCACAAATGCTGATCTGTCTCTGCGTTGATTAGCTGAATCGTAATTCGTACGCGGTCGGCATCGATACGAATGCTGCCTTCAATGATAGCGCTGACGCCGAGCTGCTCAGCAATCTCCGGCAGACCGAGATTCGTGGAGCGGTATGCCTCAACGGATGTGCGAGACGACACATTCAGGCCGTCGATATCCGTCAAGCGGATTAGTAGTTCCTCTTGCATGCCGTCGGCGAAGTAACCATAGCTTTGGTCCGCGCTCAGGTCCGCGAATGGCAGGACCGCGATCGAGTTGGCGGGAGGCAGTGGCGGCAATTCGCGTTGCTGCGCATTAAAGAACCAGAGTGCCGCAACGATGACCGATACCAGGGCTACACTGATCAGGCCGAATTTTGTTTTGTCCTGTCCTTCCAGCTGACTAATCGGTTTCACGTCACACATCAGGCGATAGCCGCGGCCACGCACCGATGAAAAATAACGCGGTCGCTGGCTGTCTTCACCAAGGGCCTGCCTCAGCAGGCGCACGCGCTGCGCGAGAGCTTCGTCACCTACAACAACGTCGCCCCATACCTCGCGGATCAAATCGTCTTTGCTGACCCTGTCCGGCGCGTGATTGATGAGAACGGCAAACAGCCGAAACGATAATTCCGGCAGGTCTATGGACTGTTTTCCCCGGCTGACCGTCTCGCGAACCAGGTCTACTTCTAGGTCAAGGACGCGGAATCGGCGTGGTGGGCTGTCGGTTGCCTCATTGGTCATCGTGGCGGTGTATCACATTGTCGAGAGTAAGTTAATGATAATCATAGAGAAATTGGTGTTTCAGAGAGCCTTAATCATTCTTAATCGAAGCTTCAAAGAGTTTACCGACAATTCGACTACGCTGTCGGCCATCGAGTTTCATCTACTTTAAAGAGAGGTTTCCAATGAAGATTCGACACAACGCGGCAGTGGCCGTTTCGCTAATCCTGCTTGCCGGGCCAGCAATTGTTCTGGCAGACGGATTTTATGTCGGTGCTAGCGTCGGCAAAGCCAGTCTTAACGAAGATTTTGACGGGCTCGTCATCGACGATGAGACCACCTCATTTCGCATTGTCGTGGGATGGGGCTTTAACGACTACTTTTCTCTGGAAGGCGGTTACCACGATTTCGGCGATTTTGAGCAAGATCTTGGCGGCGGACAGGGAACAGCTAAGCTTAGCGCGGACGGCTTTACGCTGGGTGGCGTAGGTAGTGTCCCCGTGAGCGAGCGATTCGCATTGACCGGCCGTGCGGGCATGTATTTCTGGAATGGCAATGCGGAGATCAACAACGTCAGTCAGGCCACTCCGGAAGACGGCAATCTGTATCTTGGCGCGGGCGTAAAATTTGATGTCAGCAAGCAATTTCAACTGACAGCAGACTGGACTCGCTACGAACTCGAAGACGCCACGAGCGGCGTCCTTTCGGTCGGGTTGCTGTATCAGTTTCGCTAGGTATCAGGGTTTAGGTTCGAACCGCAGTTTCTGCAACAGCCGCGGTTCGACCCGTTCTATTCCTCAAAAACTGCGACCTGGCGCACACTTCTTTAGGTGATATGGGAGGGTCGGCAAGAAGCAACAGACACTTCCTTGTTGTTTTGAACCCCATTTGATTGGCTGGAACCCTCTCCAGGAACCGGCCGAGAGGCTAGTATGAAAGCTCTTATGTGGATACTTGCAGTTGCGATATTGATCGTTTCAACGATGGTATTCGCCGCCGCGTCGAATAATGTCACGGTGTCGCATTTCGAACCGTTGCAACGAATGAGCAGTGACTCGGCCGCACTCAGTTTCGATGCCCTGGGTAGAACGTTCGACCTGCAGCTTGAGCCGAACGATCGTTTGCTGTCCCGTCTGTCTCGCGATGGACTAACAGACGGTATCGATATTTATCGTGGCACGTTGGCGGGTCACCCGGATTCCTGGGTACGCATCGTCGTCTACGATGGAATGCCGCGTGGGCTCGTCTGGGACGGCGAAGAGATGTTCGCAATAGAGGCACCCGGGGATAGTTCGCTGCAGTTAACGACGCCGGTAATATATCGCCTTGCCGACATGCTGATTGCACCTGGCACGATGACTTGCGGCGTTGAGTCGTTACCTGTCAACGGTATGGGAAGTTACAACAACCTAGTCGGCGAACTGGGCTCGGTTGCGGCGCAAGATTCTGGTGCCGTTAAGGAAATTACCGTTTACGCGATCGGTGATTACGAATTCACGACTGACATGGGTGGTAGCGTGGATGCGGAAGTGGCAATCATGATCCGGCTGAATAATGTCGATGGAATTTTCAGCCAACAGGTCGGCGTGCAAATTAACATCGCAGCGCCGATCGAGACACATACCGATCCGGTCGATCCGTTCACCAAAAGTGACCCGATGGAGCTCCTCGTTGAACTATCTGCGTATCGGGACGACAGCTTGACGCAGGAAATGTATGGTCTGACTCATTTGTACACCGGGCGCGACCTTGATGGATCTACAGTCGGCATCGCCTGGCTGGGTGGTTTGTGCAATGACAATGTCGGTGCAGGGCTCAGCCAGGGCAGTAGCGTCACTGGCCCGACGATCGACAGCTTGGTCGCCGCGCATGAAATCGGCCACAATTTCAATGCCGACCACGATGGCGACCCGCTTCGCTCCTGCCCGCTGGAGCTTGAGGACTTCATCATGGCGCCGGCGGTCAACATCAACAACGATACGTTTTCCGCCTGCAGTGTTGGAGTCATGCAGGCATGGGCCGCGGCCCCGTCGTCTTCGTGTGTCACAGCGCTGCCGACAGTGGACATGTCTATTTCTCTGAACGGGCAGTCAGCAACGATATTGCTCGGCGCGAACACCGTACTTTCATACGACATCAACCAAAACGGCACCGACCCGGCGACCAATGTCACGGCTGACTTCACGTTACCGGTAACGCTGTCACTCGACTCCGTAACGACGTCCCTGGGAACCTGCAGCAGTGGCGCAGGATTCGTCAACTGTGACCTTGGGGACGTTCCCGGTCTGAGTAACAACACCATAGACATCACCACTACACCCACATCCGTTGGTCCTGGCTTGTTGAGCGCGACGGTTACCTCGGATATGAATCCCGATGAAAGACCCGGCAATAACCAGGTTGACTTGCTATTGACCGTCGATCCAGCCGTGGATCTCGTTGTCAATACGCCCACTGCACCTACGATAAAAATCGACGAAAGCACAACAATCAGCGCGGTACTCGAAAACCGATCCATACTGCCGGTGATAGGCGCGACTTTGACCGTCACACTCAGTAACGGCCTGCAGATCAACAGTGCAACTTGGTCCATCGGGACGTGCACGATTGCAATTCAGCAGATCGACTGTCTGGCGGCCATCTTTGATGCTCAATCAAGTTCAATGTTGAGCATCGGTGTAACGGGCATCTCGACGGGATCGAAGAGCTACACGGTGGCGCTGTCTTCCAATGAGGCGGAAGCCAATCCTGGCGATAACAGTGAATCTGGTACCTTGCGTGTCAATTCGCCCAAGGACAGCGGCGGAGCCGCGGGCCCGCTGTTCCTGTGGTTGCTTGCGATGTTTACCGTGTTGGCGCGTGGCCGGCTTCATCAAAGAGGGTCAGGGCTTCCTCGATAGCTTCCTGATACGCAAAGATCGCCGGTGCGCCGCCCGTGTGCAGGAATATAAATCCGGAGCCCTCATTCGCCAAACCGGCATGATGAATCATCGCGGCCATTGCCTTGCCGGTATAAACAGGATCAAGCATCAGCGCCTCCGTTCGGGCGCCGAGGACGATGGCCCTCGATGTTGCCTCGTTCAGCTTTCCGTACCCGGGTGCCAGGAAGTCGTCGGTCAAACTTATATCGTCATCTATCACCCTGGATTGTATTTTCAGCAGTTCGGCGATGCCGTTACAGATATCGCTGATTCGTATTCGTTGCTCGGTGATGTCGCGGCGCACACAAGATCCCGTAACCTGAATCGACGAGCCCAGTGCACGAAGTCCGAACAACAGTCCGGCATGGGTGGCTCCTGACCCGGAAGCCACGAAAATCTCGTCGACAAAAAATTTGCCTACGTCGATTTGCTGCAACAACTCTTCTGCTGCCAAGACGTAGCCCAGCGCTCCCAACGGCGGATGCCCGGGTGCAAGGTGAATGACATACGGCGTGTGGCCCGAGTCTCGCAGTTCAGCAGAAAGCATCTCGAGATTGTCGTCCGCGCCCGACTCATCTTCGCCGTCAGGACAGTAATGGATGGTGGCGCCAAGTAGCTTGTCAATCAGTACGTTGCCGGAGTCGTGATAATGAACGGCGTCTGTTGCCACGCGACGCTCAAGCTGGATATGACAGGTCATTCCCAGCTTGCGTGCACCTGCAGCGGCGGACCGCACGAAGTTGGATTGCACCGCGCCCGTAATCAGGATCGTGTCGGCCTTTTCGGCCATTGCGGCGCCCAGGTAGTACTCGAGTTGGCGGGCTTTGTTGCCGCCAAATGCGAGTCCGGTGCAGTCGTCTCTTTTTACGAGTAATTCTGCACCGCCACAATGTTTCGTGAGGTTTGGCATCGGTTCTAGCGGAGTTGGACCGGTAAAGAGAGGTTCCCTCGGTATTGAAGCGATACTACCCAGTGCGGCGTGAACATTCGGCTTCGATTTCATGTCTGAGTTACAACCCGATAAGAGTAGAAAAGAGAATAACTGCGGTTGACGCAAGAATGATCACGAGCAAATAGCGAAATGTTCGCTCGGTAACGCGACTGGCAAGCGATCGACCGACCAGAATTCCGACAATGGTCGATGGTGCAAGCATTGCGCTAAGCCGCATAGTGTCTGCGCCGATTCCGGCCAATCCGAATTGAAGCGCCAGGGCGACGACATAGGCAAATACAAACATCACCAGAATAGTAGCTCTTATCGTCTCTTTGCTGAATCCTCTGGTAGACATCCACGCAGCCGGAATGGGTCCCGGCATGGCGAGGCTGGCCCCCATTATCCCTGACATGACACCGATGGATATCTGCTCGGTACTCTTGCTCGCAAGTGTTGGTGCATGTGATGGCGCACGGTTACTGCGGAGTATCACGAACAATGTATAGGCAACCGCCAGGCCAGCGAAGGCCTTGAGAAAAACGATATTCATGTTCAGAAAAATCAGCAGGCCAACAGGGGATCCAATGGCCAGGCCGATCAAGAGCCTGGAAAGCAGCTGTCGATCTGCCTGTTGCCGCAACGATGGCGCCAGAACCAAGGCGATAAGAAGGTTCAAAACGATGCTGATTTGTATGGCGGAGCCATCGTTTAAATAGATCAGCAGAATGGGACCGGCAATGATGCCGAAACCGATGCCTGTCGCCGCCTGCAGTGCGGCGGCGCCGAAAACCGCAATATTGAGGATGAGAAAATGCTGGTCCATGTTTGTTCGCCAGTTTATCGTATGATCCGGTGAAATTGGGTTTTGGGGAGCGGGCGAACACAATTTTTCAGCTATGACTATAGGAAACCGTTATGGAGCTATCCGTTGAAATCAGCAAGTATCCATTGGCCGACGACTACATTCCCGCAATCAAGGATTTTATCGAGCGATTGCATGCCAGAGAGGGCTTGAGTGTGGTTGGAAACACGATGAGTACGCAGGTTTTTGGCGACTACGACATTGTGATGGACGCTTTGAAAGACGAAATACGTCATTCCTACGAACAGTTTGGCAAGACGATTTTCGTGTGTAAGTTTATTGGCGTTAATCTTGATCCAGCACTAAATCCTCACGGCCAGTAATAGATACTTTAGAAAAGCGATAGGTCAGTCGTTTGAGGGAGCAGCCAACCAACGCAATGCTGCCACAAGCCCGCCGGCCAATTGCCGGGGCCTCTCGATGTGTCCGTAATGAGTCATGGGAACGTCGAACAACAGTACGCGTATCGGAATTGTAGGGTTAGCTTCGCGAAATTCCTCAGCAACGCGCAGCTCCCGCGCTTTCGCCGGATCGGCATTCCAGTGGCCGGTATCCCGTTGCGTAGTAGTCCAGATCATTTTCCTGTAGTCAGTTATTGGTGAATGCATCGTAATGAACAAGTCATCTATTACTTCGTCGACGTCAACACCCAGTGTATTGCCTTGCAGGGTGTCGCGAATCTGCGCCGCGACGTGCGATTTCAGGTTGACGGAGCTGGAATGCTCCATGTCCTGTAACGGCTGCTTGAATTGCGCGCGCCGGCGTTGTTCTTTACCCATCCACTCTTCCGCCATCGCCAGTCTTGACTTGTCTGGATCCCAGAAAGGATTCAGGGGACCAAGATATCCGTTTGCATATTGGTCGGGCGTCCGTGCCCGCAGTTGGCTGACATGCGGGTAGTCTCCTGGCTGACGAATGCCGCGGAATGCCTGCATCGCGGCCATGCTTGCCGGTCCACCCGTTCCCCAGCCGAGCGACAGGCCGCGCAGCTTGCTGCGCAGGCTGGTGTTTTTCAGAATAAACTGGATTTCACCACCCGTAGAGTGGCCAACGATGACTGCCGGTCCTTGCACTACCTGCTCAATGATCGTTCTTACGCCTTCGCTGACAACCCTGAACGTGTAGATCGCATTGCGAATGGCGGCCTCTTGCGGTGATACGTCCTGGTCAAGCAAATATCCTGGAATGCGTCTGTCGAACTCGTTCTCAGTCCAGCCGTCGTGCCGATAGTTTCCCGGGATGCTAACAATTAGCACGGGAATCTTCTGTGCCAGGTACTGACCGAGCCCCGCGCGATTCAGTGGATCCAGATAAAACTCGTACCAGTTCGCAGCACCGCCATTAATAATGACAATCGTAGGCAATCCCGGTAGCGGTTCCTCGGGCACCAGGTATAGACCCGGAATGTCCCAGTCAAGACCGTAAACCTGGAATCTCTCCTCGTGCCAGGTCGCTCGATAGCCAAGCTTATCGGCCGGTAACGATTCCAGTTGCCTGGGATCCAGCGCCCCGCCCGGCGTTGCATCGGCCAGCGCCTTGACGGTGCTGCCACCGTCAGGCAGGTTCCAGCCTAATCTCCCGAAAAGCTCAGCCGATACCGTGTGATACGGTTTGGGCTCTGCAAGCAATGCCACGACTTCGTCCTCTGCCGAGGGCGCAGCACTGGCTTCCACGACGCCCAATGTAGAAAGCATAGCCGTAAACAAGCTGTGGCGAATGAGTCCGTGCCGCGGGAATTCAATCATGTTGAGTGGTTGGCATCAATTCTCGTGTAGGGCGAAGCGCCAGTTTATCGTATGATTTGGTGCGTGGGTGAGTCGACATTCCAGATGGACGAGGATTGGCTGGTATTTGACCCTAGCCCGTCGCCGCCGTCTTTTGTGCTTCCGCCCGGCGCCGTCGATGCGCATTGCCATATATTTGGTCCAGGCGATGTTTTCCCCTTCGCGGCCGAACGCAAGTACACGCCTTGCGATGCGCCGAAAGAAAAACTCTGGACACTGCGTGACTACCTGGGTTTCGAGCGCAATGTAATTGTTCAGGCCACGTGTCATGGTACCGACAACAGTGCTTTGCTGGACGCACTCAAGAGCTCTGTTGGCCGGGCACGCGGAGTAGCGTCGGTGCAGAAAACAGTAACGGACGAAATGTTGCAAGTCCTGCACGATGGCGGCGTTCGTGCTGTACGATTCAATTTCGTACAGCGGCTCGTCGATGCGCTGCCGCACGAGACTCTCGCTGAGATCGCCGAACGCATATCCTTGTTGGGATGGCATACGGTCATTTACTTCGAGTCACAAGATCTGGCACAGCTCTACGATTTTATTTCGTCATTGCCCGGCACTGTCGTGGTGGATCATATGGGACGACCGGATGTGGGCCTGCCCGTCGATGGCGCTGAATTTGAACTGTTTTTGAAGCTCCTCTCCGATAACCACAATTTCTACTGCAAGGTCAGTTGCCCGGAACGCCTCTCGAAACTTGGGCCACCGAAATACCTGGACGTCTTGCCGTTTGCAAAGACGGTAATCGAAGCATTCCCTGACCGGGTTCTCTGGGGCACGGATTGGCCGCATCCAAATATGAAAACGCACATGCCCGACGATGGCAAACTGGTGGACATCATTCCATTGATCGCATCTACTCCGGCGTTGCAGCACAAGTTACTGGTGGACAATCCGATGAACCTGTATTGGCCCGAGGAAGTTGACTGATGCCACTCGAGAAACCCTACGCGCACATTCCTGGTACAACCATATTCGATGCCGATATGGCGAGGCGCGGATATCACCTCAATCAATTCTGTATGTCTCTGATGAAGGAGCAGAATCGACAACGATTCAAATCCGACCAACGCAGCTATCTCGACGAATGGCGCATGACGGAGGCACAGAAACAGGCAGTGCTTGATCGAGACTATAACCAGATGCTCGCATTGGGAGGCAATATCTACTTTCTTGCCAAAATCTTTTCCTGCGATGGGCAGTCTTTTGAGCAGGTGGCAGCAATGATGACCGGGATGTCCCGGGAGAACTATCGGAAGATGATGCTCGGCGGTGGACGATCGCCGCATGATGACGGCCAGGACGTGGATAGCGCCGATGGCTAGAATCACTGCTGGTGTCGCAACGTCACATGTTCCGGCGATCGGCGTCGCAATAGACCTTGGAAAGACACAGGAGGAGTACTGGGATCCAGTGTTTAAAGGGTTCGAGTTTTCGAAAGCCTGGATAGCGACCGAAAAACCGGACGTGATTTTTCTCGTCTACAATGACCATGCCTCAGCGTTTGACTTGAGCATGATTCCGACTTTTGCAATCGGCTGCAGCGATTCGTTCGAGCCGGCGGATGAAGGCTGGGGTCCGCGACCTGTTCCATCGGTAAAGGGCCACCCCGAGCTTGCATGGCACATAGCGCAGTCGGTCATTCAGGATGACTTCGATCTGACCTTGATAAACGATATGACTGTTGATCACGGGCTTACTGTTCCTTTATCACTGATGTTCGGCACACCAAAAGAATGGCCGTGTCTTGTAATCCCATTTGCCGTAAACGTGGTCGTGTATCCGCCGCCGTCCGGTCAGCGATGTTACCTCCTCGGCAAGGCCATTCGCCGGGCGGTCGAGGCCTTCGATGAGGATCTGAACGTTCAGATATGGGGAACCGGCGGAATGAGCCACCAGCTGCAAGGTCCAAGGGCTGGGCTGATAAATCAGCAGTTCGATGCAGATTTTCTTGATCGACTGCAGTCCGACGCAGAAGGGCTGGCGAAAATGCCGCACCTGGACTATTTACAGAATGCCGGATCGGAAGGAATAGAATTAGTAATGTGGCTGGTCATGCGCGGGGCGCTGGACCAGAATGTTGAGATGCTGCACCGTTTTTATCATGTGCCAGCGTCCAATACTGCAGTCGGCCATATCATATTAAAGAATCGCACAAAGTAATCAGCTGAGAGGAAATGGCAATGAAAGTGCTTCTGGCCGGTGCTGGCGCATTCGGCATCAAACACCTTGATGGCATTGAAAATATTGACGATGCCTCGGTCATCGGTCTGGTTGGCCGGCGTTTGGAGCCAACCAAGGAGGTCGCGGGTCAATATGGAATCAAGCACGTATTTACTGACCTGGCGGAAGCACTAAAACTTCCGCAAGTCGATGCCGTAATTCTTTGCACGCCGACGCAACTACATGCACAACAAGCCATACAGTGTATGGATGCTGGCAAACACGTCCAGGTTGAAATACCGCTTGCTGATTCGTGGGCGGATGTACAGGCAGTCAGGAAAAAGCAGGAGGATGCCGGGCTGATCTGCATGGTGGGGCATACCCGACGATTCAACCCGTCTCACCAGTTTATCCACAACAAGATTCAGGCGGGCGATATCAGTATTCAACAAATGGATGTCGAGACGTATTTCTTCCGGCGCAAGAACATCAACGCCAAAGGAGAGCCGCGCTCCTGGACAGACCATTTGTTGTGGCATCATGCTGCGCATACCGTTGACCTGTTCCAATACCAGACCGGACAAAAAGTGGTGGAGGCAAATGGTCTGCAAGGTCCGATACACCCGGAACTCGGTATCGCCATGGATCTGTCTATCCAGATGAAGACGGAGGAGGGTGCACTTTTGACATTGTCCCTGTCGTTCAACAACAATGGTCCGCTGGGTACATTTTTTCGCTACATTTGCGACGAAGGCACATACATCGCTAGCTACGACAATCTAGTCGACGGTGAGCAGAACCCGATCGATGTGTCACAAGTAGCCGTATCAATGAATGGAATCGAGCTGCAGGACCGCGAATTCTTCGCTGCAATTAATGCAGGCCGAGAGCCTAATTCATCCGTCGGTAGTGTGCTGGAGTGTTATCGCGTACTGCATCAAATTGAACAGCAACTCGAATCTCCTCGGTAACTGCTACTATTAATGCATGAGAAAAATCGGGGTTCGTCAGGCGCGTGTTTTCATGGCCGTTGCAAATGCGGCGAGCGTCACAGGCGCAGCCAAAGTAGTTAATCGATCGCAAACGTCGGTTACCAAATCCATTCAGGACCTGGAACATCAGCTCGGCGTGTCACTGTTCGACAGAACCCCGAAAGGGGTTAGCCTCACCGCTTTTGGGGATGCTTTGATGCCGCGGGCCGAGCTGGCTGCACGTGCATTTGCGGCCGCGGAGCAACTGGTGTCTCCCGCCGTTCTTATGAGTGCGCCGGGTGCCGCGCGTTTTTTCAGAATGGACATCTCCGAAACCTGGCTGGATGGTTTTCTTGCTGTTGTCAGTCATCAGAATATAGCCAGCGCCGCGGATCACCTGGGTATCAAGCCCGCGGCCGTTTCGTCGTCTCTCAGAAAGCTGGAGGACAGTCTGCACATAACGCTTTTTGAGCGCACCCCCAGTGCGATCATTTGTACTTCACTGGGGCGATCGATTGCTCAGTACGTCAAGCTCGCACGAAGTTACATGCGGAACGCATGTGACGAGATTTCGAATATGCAGGGCGTTCAGGTCGGTCATATTTCAATCGGTACAATGCCATACACTCGCACGATGATTATTCCCCGGGCAATAAATCAATTACTGGCCGAACATCCAGACCTCGATATCACGACGCACGGCGGGCCGCTTGATGATCTTGTGGCGGCGTTGCGCTGCGGCGATATAGACGTGATGGTCGG
>SMVB01344961.1_pt1 | contig 30479 bp, 34 predicted proteins | sample 2456461 | NCBI WGS metagenome assembly SMVB01 (sample SAMN11095934, study PRJNA526329) | marine sediment metagenome | biome: Marine sediment; feature: Surficial sediment; material: Deep marine sediment; isolation source: Hadal surficial sediment | place: Pacific Ocean | collected 2014-05 | depth... | reverse complement strand
CCGGATCACCGGCGTTGGCTCTTTTGCCGATGTAGCCAGTTGTGGTGGTTAAAAATTGAACCTGCTCCAAGTCAAGCGTAGTACCCGTCGACTGCATTGTCCAGGTTTCTCCGGTATCTACGGTTTTTAGGATAACTCCATTTACACCTACTGCATAACCTGTACTATCATCTGGAAAATGGATTGAGTTTAATCTGGTGCTAACACCGGAAGTTTTTTCAACCCAGGTCTTACCTCCGTCGGTTGTTTTAAAGATTTCACCAAATTGCGCAACTGTGTAGCCAACATCCTCACTGGTAAAGTAAACAGAAGTAAGATCGCTTGAAGTGCTAACCGTCTGTTTGATCCATCCCTGGGAAAATAAATTAGCGTGAAATAAGAAAAGGAATAGTATTAGTACTGAAGTTTTCATAATGGAGCTCCTTTTAATTAATAATTTAATAAGTAAATAATTATTATTCGATTTAAAAGAAATATATTAACCCCTTAGGATAACTTTATATAAATATAGTATTATTTTTTTGAAAAGTACATCTGAAAAATTTATTTACTAAAAAAAGAAAGTGGAGTGAAAGGAGATATAGACTTAGTACTATAAAATATTATTTCATCAAAATTTACGAGCTGTAATGTTACCAACCAGCAGTCATTTTTTAAGAAGGATGACCTGTCCTCCATAGTCCCGCCAGAGGTGGGTAAAATTAACGAAGGAGTAACATCTTTTTTGTGTCTATAAAACTGCCTGCATTTATCTGATAAAAATAAATACCACTTGAAAATCTGCTTGCATCCCATTCGACTTCATAACTTCCTGCTCCGTCTGTGGCGGATTCTTCGTTAACTAAAACTGTTATTTCAGTTCCAAGAACATCATAAACTTTTAGTGTAACCAGAGACCCTTCGACTCCGCTCAGGGTGACAGGGGGGATAGTGAATTTTATTGTTGTTGTTGGATTGAAAGGATTAGGGTAATTTTGGTGCAAATAAAATGTATTTGGCTGATCAGTATTATCATCTATAATATTAGTTGGTTCTTTCAATCCAAAATAAATGAGAACCGTTTCAAGGAATTGAGTGTGATGTATTTGATAAAATTGGTCAACAATTATTTTTATTGAATCATAACCTGAAATATATGCAAGATCAATATTCAATGGATTACCTTGACCAATCAATATTGTGGTTAGATTTCCCAGAGCGAAAGGAACAGCGGAGTACCAGAAACTTGTGTCTATGCTTACACCAATTGTGAATTCTGAATCAACACCAACTACTGAATCAACCTGAACAACAGTAGCACCTGCAGTATACCAATCTAAACCAATAAATTTCCAGAAATCAACAGATTCGGTTTGTGCAGCAAAAAGATTGGTATAAATGTAAATCGGATTTTGATTTTGAAGATAATTTATAAGTTTATTTCCTTCTTCCTGGTTTATTACATATGAGTATCCCATAAAAAGAAATAGTGCATCGAAATTGTTGATGTTTTCATCCAATGTATTAACAATATGAATTGAATCTGAGCTAAGTTGATGAAACGAGTTTTGAAAATTGGAAGAAACCTGATGTGGATCAAATATTAAAATTGTTTGGTTCTGTGCTGATACATTAAACCCACATAGGCAGAATAAGCTGATTAGAAAAAGATTAGTACTTATGTATTTATTTAAAATCATAATTCTCCTCCTGAAAGTACATTTGAACGTGGTAAATTAGAAGGATAAAAGCAACTAATATAATTTTCTGCTTAAGAATTCTTATTTTTACTCAATAATTCAAATTGGATTGATAAAAGTATAATATTGAGCGATTTTAATTACATAGAGCACTATAAAAAAGATGCAAAGGACTTTAATTATTTTGAGCAACGAAAAGGCGCAACAGCACACGATGAACGAAGAGTAAGAGAGTATGTAATTTCAAAAGTTTCTAAAAGCGTTGGATCCATCTTAGATGTTGGCTGCGGAAGAGCCTGGGTTGCAAAGCATTATTTATCGAAAAGTATTAATGTTTATTCACTTGATATTTCAGTTACAAATCCAGCCAAAGCTATGGAAATCTATCCATCGGTAAATCACAAAGGTATTGTTGCCGATTCATTCCATCTTCCTATTACGGATGAATCATTTGATTGCATTATTGCATCAGAAATTATAGAGCATGTAATAGATCCTGCAGCGTTTGTTAAAGAATTATTCAGAGTTTTAAAAAAAGACGGGAAGCTGATCATCACCACCCCCTACAAAGAAAAAATTATTTATTATTTATGTATTCACTGCAATCAAAAAACGCCGGCAAATGCTCATCTGCATTCTTTTGATGAAACAAAATTGGAAGGATTGTTCTCCGAAACCGATCTTGAAGAATTTAGTTATAATATTTTTGGTAATAAATTTCTTATCTTTTTAAGAACTTATACAATCCTTCAGTTCACTTCTTTCTGGTTATGGAGGTTAAAAGATAAGTTTGCAAATCTAATTTTCAATAAACCAGTTCATATTATTTGTGTTTATAAAAAAAAGAATTGAATAAGTTCAAATATTAATAAAAAGTTGATCATGTAATAAACTGCATATGCACGGAACAGGATTAATCAGATGAAAATTGAATAATATGTATTTGTAACAACACTTATAATTCTCTAAAGATTTATTTTCAAAGTGTTACGCATTACAGTTTTTGCATCGAACTTCTCTTTAAAATCGATAAGACCCATACTTGGCGTCATAGGGTTATCTGCTTTTGTATCCTGCGAGACACCTATATCCAAATATTGATAACCATTTTCGGTAGCCCATCTAACAACTTCATACATAACAAGATGTATGGGTTTCATTTTTTCATATTCGAAGAGAAGCATATTATAAAAACAAAGAGCAACCTGATTATTACAGATAAAAATATTTGATCCTGCAATCGGTATATCTTTATAATAGACCATAAATAAAATGATTTTTCCCGGCAACAGTTCTTTAAGTTTTAAAAGATCTTCTAATGAATGAGTAGGTACTACATTGTGACGTGCCTTGTTTTTTACTAAGATCGGATGAAATTCATTGTAGTGCTCGTTTATTTCTACGCGGAGATCCGGATTCTTTAATGCATGCCTGATGTTCCGTCTAACCGTCGGTTGAAAACGCGATATGATATCCTGATCAGGAAAAAGTTTTATAGCGCTGGAAATATAATGCAAATCATATCTGAAGCCCTGCCACAGCATTGCAAAATCCAGATTTTCATTGGGATGTTTTTCATATACTCTCGGTGCAGATGTTAAAAGAAATTCTTTTATACCTGCAGCTCTGCCGTAATCTAACAATGCGGAAATCATTTCCATAGCATAAGAAAATTTTACATCCTCAGTAACGATGGAACCATAACTTGATCCGATTGGTGACTCATACAGATCGCTAATTCTTGAACCAGGAAGGAGTCCAACAATATTACCACGGTCTAAAAATATTAAATGATTAAATGAAAACTTATCTTTAGGATGGTAATTAAGAAATCGCTGCATGTGGAATATTGTACCGTTGTTGGAACCTATAACAAAATTATCCCATTTATCTTTCCAATCGTTCGTGTACTCTATAATTTTCATTTAGATGTATTGAATCATTTACAATTTATAAAAAACAAATTTACAAATTATTAGTTTGGATTTAACAATACACTTATCTCATCTTTTCATAAATAATAAAGTCTCCATATCTCTTAACTTCAGAAAATAGATTGGATTTTAATTTTGAAAAATCGGGGAATTCATACTTCTGCAATTGAAGCTCTTCAATATGCTTAATATTATAGAGTACCCAATTGCCGGATTCAATATTCTTCCAATTAAAATCCTTGCCCGATATTCGTTCTGAATTTGATGGATCAGAATAATTGCGAAGTAGATCTACACTATATTTTGTAAAATGATCTGTAAAGATTTTTTGGTGTGGATTTTCTTTTATAAATGATTTTAGTTCGGATATATTTTGCTTATCAAAATATATCTCGTAATGGGTACACATAATTATTCCACTAATCATATAAACAGCTAATAGTAAAAATTTTACATTCTTTTTAAAACTATTAATAAATATTGCAGTAAGAATTATCATCGGCATAAACAGCGGATAGACATACCAGCTAAGTTTTAGGTCTAACGGTTTATACTCTGTAAATGAAGTTGTAAAAGCAATTAGTAAAATCAATGTACCCAAAAACCAAAATGTAAGCAGAAGATTTTTATTTTTTCTAATATTAACCATGCTTTTTATTGACGCGATAATTGGCAAAAACAGATAAAATCTTCGTAGGAAAATTGCTTTGGCATTAACAACAAAAATCTGATCGAAAAGATTACCCCAATAATTTTTTACTTCGCTGATTTTCTGTACTGTGTGTGGGAAGAAATTATAATAACTATAATTATAATTCTGCTGCAAAATTGTAAAGCGGTATAGAAAATCTTTGTGAAGAATAAGGTAAACAATTCCTTCAACAATTACGTTTAATACAATGAAGAGCAAGGCAATCGTTATTTGCGTGTTAAATTTTTTCTTCTTTAAAATAATGTAAAACAATAAGATAGTAAGCAGAATGGCAGTGTAGTATATGTTTTCTTTAATCTGCATCGAAAGAAAGAATAAAATACCGCCAACGATTGCTAATCGGTTTTTGTTTGACTTATAAGATTTGTAAAGGAAATAAACACCAAGGTTTATAATAAATACGTTTGGTAAATGCACAAAGCCAATTGTCGCAAATACTATATCAGTCGGGAAGAAAGCCATTAACAGTGCCGATAGAAGAGAAACACCTATATCCCCAATAAGAAGTTTTGCGAGCTTATAAGTTAAAATCAAATTTGCAATTGATAGTAAATAAGGAAATACAATCGTTGCAAATTCGTTAATCCCAAAAATCTTATATGATAGGGTAGTGATTAAAAGAAAAGTTATCCTTAACGGGAAGATCGGATATCCAAGATAGTCATTGGCAAAATCACCTTGTAATAAAGTATAACTTAAATATGAGTAATAGGCATCATCTGAGAAAATATGTCCGATGTGAAAGAATAATCTAACAATTACACCGGCAGCAATTATTAATATTATCGGATAATATTTATGAACTGATCTCAATAAGTATTTAATTTTCGTAATGATTCAATCTTTATATTACTTACTAAGTTAGTAAATTATGATTGATTCTATCAATTATGTGAAGCAAAATTGAATAATAAGATTTCAGTAATAATAATAACAGGAAATGAGGAGGAAAATATCCTGGATTGTCTGAAAAGTGTGAGTTGGGCTGCTGAGATTATAGTCGTGGATTCTGAAAGTGTAGATAAAACCCTAGAAATTGCAAAGGAGTTTACGAATAAAATATTTCTAAATAAATGGGAAGGGTATGCCAGACAAAAACTTTTCGCCATGGAAAAATCAAAAAATGGATGGGTTTTGAGTATAGATGCTGATGAGAGAGTAAAACCAGAACTTGCCGAAGAAATCCTAAACAAAGATCTTTCTGTGGCAGTTGGTTATTATATAAGACGCGAAAATTATTTTATGGGGAAATTGATAACCGGCTGCGGATGGGGTAATGACTATCAATTGAGATTGTTCAAAAAATCAAAAACAAAGCTGACTGATAATTTAGTTCACGAGGGATTTGTTGTGGATGGCAAAAGATTAAAATTAAAAAGGACAATTATTCACTTAACAAATAAAAATCTTTATCAGGCAATAGAAAAAGCCAATAAATACTCTTCACTTGAATCCATTGAAAAATATAAGTCTAAAAATGTTTCTGCTTTAGCAATTATTTTTAAACCTATATTCGAATTATATCAGCACTTCGTTGCACGAAAAGGATATAAGGACGGAGTACATGGTTTACTTGTATCTCTTATTCATGCATTAACTAAACTCATGGTTTTATCAAAAATATGGGAGTTAAATAACAAGAATAATGTTAATAGCAAGCCGGACTAATGCATTTTACGTCTTCATGAAAATTTAGTAAATTTCAGCTTAGACCAGCTCTTATTTAGAACTTAATATTTTACAGGAAAAAATGATACAATACTTAGATCTCGTAAAACTTGTTATAGATAGAGGTAACCTAAAACCTTCGAGAACTGGTGTAGATACTATTTCATATTTCGGTGCATTTTACAAAGTTGATTTAAACAAGGGATTTCCTTTACTGACAACCAAAAAAATGTATTGGAATTCATTACTACGTGAAGTTCTTTGGTATCTTTCCGGGGAGAACCATATTAGAAATTTAAGAAAGCACACTAAAATATGGGATGCATGGGCAGATGAAGATGGAAATCTGGAAACTGCATATGGGCATTACTGGAGACATTTTCCAAGTGCAAAGAAAAATAAATTTGGAGAGTGGGAAGTTAAAGAAGTTGATCAGATACAGTATATTATTGATGAGCTACAAAGTAATCCAAACAGCAGAAGATTGGTTGTATCAGCCTGGGAACCGGGTAATGCTACCACAAGCAAACTTCCGCCCTGTCATTATACCTTTGTGTTTAACGTGAATGATGGTAAACTTAACTGTCATCTAACGCAGCGTTCGGGTGATATCGCTTTAGGTATTCCATTTAATCTTGCCGCTTATTCTCTTCTTACTCAGATTATTGCACAGCAGGCAGGATTAGAGTTAGGTGAGTTTGCGCATACAATAATTGATGCCCACATCTATGTTGCTGCTAAAGGAAGTGAGACAGAGAGTTACGATCATCTTAGTGGATTGAAAGAGCAATTAAAACGTAAACCTCTCCCACTTCCACAATTAAAAATTGCAAATAAACCTCTGGATGATCTTACATTTGATGATTTTGAATTGATTAATTATCAGCATCACGATAAATTAAAATTTGAGGTTGCTGTTTGATGATAGTAATAATTGTTGCTATCGCCAAAAACGGAGTGATAGGAAAAGCTAACGGTGAAATGCCATGGCATATAAAAGAAGATTTTCAACATTTCAAAAAAACAACTATGGGCTTTCCGATTATTATGGGAAGAAAAAGTTTTGAATCATTGGGAAAACCATTGCCTGGCAGAGAAAATATTATAGTTACACGGAACACTAATTTGAAATACGATTTTGACGGAATTAAAATATTTTACTCTTTACAAGATGCAGTCGATTATAGCAGATCATTAAACAAAGAGAAAGTATTTATTACCGGAGGTGGAGAGATTTATAATCAGTCTATTTCTTTTGCAGATGAGATGATAATTTCTCATATGAAATTTGATGTTGTTGGTGAAGTTAAATTTCCTGATTTTAATGTTGATGATTGGAAGATCATTTCCAGGGACGAAAAAGAAGAATTTGAAATTGTAACTTATTTAAGAAGAAATTGAGCGAAAATAAAATTAAAATATTACCAGAAAACATTGCAAGTAAAATTGCAGCAGGAGAAGTTATTCAACGTCCCGAATCGGTTGTAAAGGAATTGCTTGAGAATTCAATCGATGCAGAAGCAACGAACATTGAAGTGATAGTTAAAAAAGCTGGCAAGAATTTAGTTCGGGTTTGTGATGACGGAACGGGAATGACAGAAGATGATGCTTTGCTTTCAGTTCAAAAGCATGCTACAAGCAAAATAATGGCATTCGAAGATCTGGAGGTATTAAGAACTCTTGGCTTTAGAGGTGAAGCATTAAGCTCTATGGCTGCGGTTGCACAAATAGAAATAAAAACTGAGACACGAGACGAAGAGTTAGGTACTTCGATTAAAAATGATGAGATGGGAAATTTAATTAAGGAAAAAGGATCCTTTGCCAAAGGAACATGTGTTTCAGTAAAAAATCTATACTACAATACCCCTGCGAGAAGAAAATTTTTGAAATCCGACTCAACTGAATTAAAGCATATTATCGATTCATTTAAAAAAAATGCGCTAAGTCATTCTCATATTACTTTCAGGTTTTATAACAATGATGATCTGATTTTCGATTATCAACATGGCTCTCTGGAAGATAGAATTAAACAAGTCTTTGCGGATAACATGCTCGATGCTCTCATTCCGGTAGATGAGAAAACAGATTATTTAAGTGTGCAAGGTTTTATTGGTAAACCAAGTCTTTTAAAGAAAAGTAAAGGAGAACAATATTTATTTTTGAATAGAAGATATATAATTAACAGACAGATTAATCACGCAGTGTTTACTGCGTACGAAAGTCTTCTTGAAAAGGGGGACTATCCGTTTTTTATTCTTATGCTGGATATTGATCCAGAAAAAATTGATGTGAATGTTCATCCTTCTAAACTGGAAGCTAAATTTGATGACGAAAAAGGTATTTACAATTTTATTCTTGCAATAGTAAAAAAGAGTTTGGGTACGCATGATTTAGTGCCTTCAATGGTTTTTTCAAATGAAATACTTGATGAGGAAAAATTAATTGTGGATAGGTTTCATCCCTCTAAGGGAAATGATTTTAGTGACAGACCCGGGAGACGAGATTATAATTTTGAACCGCCGAGATTCTCTACCGAAGAGATTGATAGAATATTTAGTACAGTTACTGATGATGTAAAAACATCTTCTTCAAGTGCAACGGTGCCGCATCCGTTTGAAAAAAACGAATCGACAGAAGTTCTTCATAATCCAACTGAAAACCGTAGTTCTGATAAGGAAGAGTTTGTATATTTTTTTCAACTTCATAACAAATACATCTTATCCCAAATAAAATCCGGTTTAATGATCATTGATCAGCATGTTGCTCACGAACGCATACTTTACGAAAAAGCTCTTAACAGGTTTGAAGCTGATATTCCTTTTTCACAACAACTTCTTTTCCCTAAAACTATTCAGCTTGATCCCGGACGATATGAGTTGGCAAAGGAATTGTATTCTTATCTTAACAAGCTCGGGTTTGAAATAAAATTTTTAGCAAAGAATAAGATCGTAATTGAAGGTGTTCCGGATGATGTAAAAAAAGGATTTGAGGAACGGATATTGATGGATACTATTGAAGAGTATTCGACAAATCTTCGTGAAAAAAAACTTGAAGAAAAAGATAATTTAGCAAAGTCATATTCATGTCATACAGCAATTAAAGCCGGCGATATACTTAACGATAGAGAAATGCGATTATTAATTGACCAGCTTTTTGCTACATCCATGCCGTATGCTTGTCCGCACGGCAGACCTATAGTGGTTAAAATATCTTTGAATGAGTTTGACAGAAGGTTTGGAAGAACATAAATTATTTTGGTATTTGATTAAAATGAAAATTAAAAACAATTGAGTAAGGTATGAAAGTTAATAATGAGTATAAAAAACAGAAGCAGCTTTACGAAGAACAAGCAGGTAAGGCGAAAACGACCGGCATGAAATTTACAACGGTTAGCGGAAGAGATATTAATGTATTATATGGACCTGATGATATTGAAAATATTAACTATTTAAGTGAGATCGGATTTCCGGGCGAGTATCCATACACAAGAGGGATTCATTCAAATACATATCGGGGAAAAATTTGGACAATGCGGCAGTTTGCCGGATTTGGTTCACCAAAGGATACCAACCGGAGATTTCATTATTTACTTGATCATGGGCAAACGGGATTATCCGTTGCATTTGATTTGCCTACGTTGATGGGATGGGACGCCGATGCACATGAAAGCGAAGGGGAAGTTGGAATTTGCGGTGTTGCAGTTTCTTCACTGAAAGATATGGAAATACTTTTCGATAAAATCCCTTTGGATAAGGTCTCTACATCTATGACCATCAATTCACCCGCCGCAATGATATTTGCATTTTATCTTGCAGTTGCTGAAGATAAGGGAATTGATTTGAAAAAGCTAAGAGGAACTTTACAGAACGATATTCTTAAAGAATATATTGCACAAAAGGAATATATCTATCCACCTCATCCTTCGATGCGCATAATCATTGACATGATTGAATATTGTACGAAAGAGGTTCCAAAGTGGAATCCGGTTTCAGTGAGTGGGTATCATATAAGAGAAGCCGGTTCAACAGCTGTGCAGGAACTTGCCTATACCCTGGCAGATGGTTTTGCATATATAGAGGCTTGCATTGAAAGAGGAATGGATGTTGATGTCTTTGCCCAGAGAATTTCCTTCTTCTTTAATTCTCATTTAGATTTCTTTGAAGAGATAGCAAAATTCAGAGCAGCCCGAAAAATTTATGCTAAACGAATGAAAGAAAAATACGGTGCTAAAAATCCACGCTCCTGGTGGTTAAGATTTCACACACAAACTGCCGGCTGTACATTAACTGCACAGCAGCCTGAAAACAACATTGTACGAACAGCATTCCAGGCGTTGGCCGGTGTGCTGGGCGGAACACAGTCACTGCATACAAACTCAATGGATGAAACTCTTGCCTTGCCAAGTGAGAAAGCAGCTAAAATTGCTCTAAGAACACAGCAGCTTATTGCTTATGAAACAGGAGTTATCAATACTGTTGATCCGTTAGGCGGCAGTTATTTTGTTGAAGCATTAACAGACCGGATGGAAAAAGAAGCAAACGAGATCTTCGAACAGATTGATTCATTAGGCGGAGTGATTCCTGCAATTGAAACGGGATATTTTCAGAAAGAGATTGCTGATGCAGCTTACCGTTACCAAAGGGAAGTTGAAAAAAAAGAAAAATTTATTGTTGGTGTTAATGAATTTGTTGAAACTGATGAACAAATTGAAATTCCAATACTTACAATTTCACCGGAAGTGGAAATTGAACAAAAGCAAAGATTGGCAGACATCCGTCAAAGCAGAGATCAGAGGGCAGTTGAGGAAAGTCTAGCTGAAATTAAAGACGCTGCAACTAATAATAATAATTTAATGCCAATATTTATTAAAGCTGCACATAACTATGTTGCACTTGGTGAAATGGTTGGAGCGTTAAAAGAAAATTTCGGCACATATGAGGAAGTTGCAGTATTTTAATGCCTCTTAATTATTTAAAACTTATTAGAGTCCATCAATGGGTAAAAAATCTATTTGTTTTTGTTCCGCTTCTTTTTTCTCTTCATTTGTTTGACAAAGATTATTTCCTGACGACTCTTTTTGCGTTTGTAATTTTTTGCCTGGCATCCAGTTTAATTTATGTCATCAACGATATAATTGATATTGAAGCCGACAAATCGCATCCGACAAAAAATAAAAGACCTTTGCCTGCAGGAGAGATATCTAAAAAGAGCGCCATGATTGTTGTTGCAATACTTGCTGTGATTCAAGTTATTCTTCTTCCTAACTTCAACGTTGAATTTATTTATTTTGTTACGGGATTTATAGTTCTAAATATTTTTTATTCATTTTGGTTTAAACAAATAGTTATCCTTGATGTTTTTAGTATTGCAGCAGGTTTTTCAATTAGAGTGTTAGCAGGTGCTGTTGTGATTATGGTTCCCATTTCAAGCTGGTTAATTCTTACAACAATGTTTATTTCTCTTTTCCTCGGTGTAATGAAAAGACATTCGGAGTTAGTATTAGTTGAAGGCAATGAAGATGCACCAAGCCGTAAAGTGCTTTCACAGTACTCTCTGAACTTTGCTGATCAAATGGCTACAATTGCAGCCGCGGCAGTTATTATTTGTTATGCACTATACTCTGTCTCAGAAAGAACAGTGAACATATTCGGAACGGAAAATTTAATTTATACTACGCCTTTTGTTGTATATGGAATTTTCAGGTTTATGTATCTCGAGTATATCAGCAACAAGGGAGACAACACGACTAAAATAGTATTTACAGATGTACAATTAATAATTACTATTCTTGCTTATACAATAACAACAATTTTAATAATTTATAAAGTTTTTTAGCAGATAATATTTAATTATGAATATTCTTCGAATAACTTCATTACTTCTGTTAATTCCGTCTATAATTAGTTCCTGTGCTTCATCTGAAAAAGTAAATTACAATTTAAATATTAGTATTGTAAAACGAGAAATCAATGCGTGGCTGAATCTAATGCCTGGAACATCTCCGGGTAAATTTCATTTGACCGGGGAGATAACTCTGAAAAATAGAGGCTCGGATGAAATAAAAAATATTGAATTAAATAACATCACTGTTTATTCAAATGAAGATGTGGTTTATACTCTAACACCATATTTTAGTACGAAGAATAAAAAAGATAATTATAATCTTGGAATCAACAAAGAAAAAATATTTTCCTTTGGTTCTGATAATGTATTAAAAATTGATGAACGACTTGAAATAAATAATTTAATTAATATCAAGCTTGAATTTATATCTGAACAGGGAAATATCCATTTTACATTTCGAGAGATAGAAGTTGAACGGGCTTATTAGATTATGATTGATACGCTAATATTATTAATTCTGTTACTTATTCTAAGCGGATTTTTTTCCGGCTCAGAGATGGCATATATTATAGCAAACAAACTTAAAATAGAAATTAAGGCCAGAAAAAAAAATCCCGCAGCTAAAAGTGCATATTATTACAACACTCATCCGCAAACATTCTATTCCACAATTCTTATAGGAAATAACATAGTAAACGTAGCTCTTTCGTCCCTAAGTGCCATATTTCTAGCTATGATTTTTGGTATGAACGATCTGAGTATCCTTTTTCTATCAACTTTCTTTCTGTTACTGTTCGGAGAACTATTGCCGAAATATATCGCACATGAAAGTGCGGACAGGATATTTTTATTAACAGCATTGCCTTTAAGATTATTCACCTATTTATTTTATCCATTTGTAAAAATTGCTTCTCTTCTCAGCCAAAAATTAACGCAGTCCTCAACAATAGAAGCAGAGGCAGTTGGACATCTTTTTGATAAGGATGATATAAAAGACCTTGTAAAGGAAAGTGAAATTGCTGGTGTGGTTGATAAGAGGGAGAGTGATATAATTGAAAAGGTAATTGAACTTGGTGAACAGCGGGTATATGAATCAATGACACCAAGAACTGATATAGTTGGAGTAGAATTTAATGCCTCGATAAGAGAGTCGCTTACTGTTTTTATCGATTCTGGATTTTCAAAGCTACCTGTTTACAATGAAAATATGGATAACATAAAAGGTATAATCCTCGCAAAAGATATTTTTAAAAAACCTGAGACAATTAAAAGCATAATAAGAAATGTGAGTTTTATTCCTGAAACAAAAAAAAGTTTTGATGTGTTGAACGAGTTTTTAGATAAAAATATTTCTATTGCTGTTGTGATTGATGAGTTTGGCGGAACAGCAGGAATTGTAACAATAGAAGATATTTTAGAAGAACTTTTTGGTGAAATACAGGATGAGTTTGATGTTGATGAAGATATATGCAGAAGAGTTGCGCCTGACACTTATATAATAAGCGGAAAAGTTGAGATTGATTTTATTAATGAAAAATATGATTTGAATTTTGAGGGGGAGGATTATGAAACGATAGCCGGATATATCCTATCCAAATTGGGCAGAATACCCACGCAAGGTGAAACCGTTAATATTGATGATTATACAATCCTAATTTCACGGGCTTCTTCGCAGAAGATTGATGTGATTAAGCTTATTCATAACACCGAATAATTTTTTCTATGGAAATGCATCAAATCATATTATTTGATGGGGTGTGTAACTTCTGCAATTTTTGGGTAAACTTTATTCTTAATCGGGATAAGAACGATATTTTCAGATTTACTCCACTCCAATCCGCAAAGGGACAGGAATTACTTAAAAAATTTAGTCTTAATACCAACGACTTTGAAACATTTATTTTAATTGATGGTGATGATCATTATATAAAATCAACTGCTGCATTAAAGATATTAAAACACCTCAATTCAATTTTAAAAATATTATATCCATTGATTTTTTTGCCAAAATTCTTACGCGATCCTTTCTACACAATTGTTGCAAATTACAGGTATAAAATTTTTGGGAAGAGAACTGTTTGCAGGATACCCACCGAAACTGAGAAAAAAAAGTTTTTGAAATAATTTTTAGACAAGATCTTGACGCTATAAAATTAATATGTTAATTTCGTAAAAAAAAGGGAACCATATGCCCAACTTATCCAAAAGAGCAACTGTTTATTTTGATCCTGTTATTCACAGTGTGCTAAAAGTAAAAGCAGTAGAAACTCCCACTTCAATTTCCGATATTATTGATAAAGCAATAAGACGCGAACTGCTTGAAGATGAGGAAGATTTACGAGCATTTAAAGAGAGAGTGTCTGAACCAACAATCTCCTATGATAAATTATTAACAGTTCTTAAGAGAAGAGGAAAATTTTTTGTTATAGTCATTAAAAACAAATTTATAATTATATTTAATTAAAATATTTAGAATTGTATTTGTAAACTGGCTTAATGATTAATATTGAGAAACAAATTGAATATTAGAAAAATTCTGCTGTATCAGATATTGATACTGCCGGGATACTTTTAAGAAATAACAGATTACTCAATGGGTTATTTTTTTGTCATCTTACAATTGAAAAAGCTTTAAAAGCGCACTATATTAAAACACAAGAAAGACTAGCTCCTAAAACTCATAACCTAATTCTTCTTGCTGACAAATCCTTATTAAATCTTAATGATAATTACTACAAGCATCTTGCTATATTAATGAGGTATCAGCTTGAAGGCAGATATCCTGATGAAGAAATTCTTATGCCTTCAAACAAAGAAGCACTAATTTTATTTAATGAAACTAAGGACTTATTAGAATGGTTGATGAAAGAATTATAGAAATGGTTAGAGAATATTTGAATGAACTTATTAGTAACGGCTTGAAAATTAAAAAAGCTTATATCTATGGCAGCTATGCGAGAGGAACGGCAACCGAAGAGAGTGATATAGATCTTTTGTTAATTGCACCAGAATTCGATGAAAAAATAGATGAGTATCTTCCTCTGATTTGGCTTTCAACACGCAAATCAAATTATAAAATAGAACCAGTTCCAATAGGTGAAAAGAAATTCAATGAGAATGAATCTTCTCCGCTAATCGAATCAGTACGCAATGAAGGTTTCGAAGTAGCCGCATAAGTTTTCGGTACTAAAAGATATGCAATAGCTAACGCAACCTATGAAGTTTCTAATATCAAAAATCATCATTCCGAGTTCATAGATGAATTACCGCAAACCCTAATATCCTAAAAATAAAAAGAATCCAGTATAAAATATCTTCTATCTTTGCCACTTGACCCTTTTTCCCTTAAATTTGTACACTTTAAAATCTAATAATTACCAACCGGAGTGGTTTGCTTAATTTTTCACTTATTGCAAAGGATAGTAACAGTAAGGCGAGGGCAGGATATTTTGAGACTGATCACGGCAAAGTGGAGACTCCAATGTTTATGCCGGTTGGCACTCAGGGAACTGTAAAAGCCGTTAACCAAAGTTATCTTGAGCAGGATATTAAAGCACAAATTGTTCTTTCAAATACTTATCATCTTTATCTCAGACCCGGAACTGAGATTATTGAAAGTGCAGGCGGCTTGCACAATTTTATGAATTGGAATAAACCGATCCTAACTGACAGCGGTGGTTACCAGGTTTTTAGTCTTTCTAATTTAAGAAAAATGAAACCGGATGGAGTTGAATTTAAATCTCATCTTGATGGATCAAAACATTTCTTCACACCGGAGAAAGTGATACAAATTCAACGCAGTATTGGCTCTGATATAATGATGGTTTTGGATGAATGCACTCCATATCCCTGTGAATATGATTATGCGGTTAATTCCACAAAACTTACAAGTGATTGGGCTGCCTTAAATAAAAAGGCATTCGAAAAATCAAAACCTCTTTATGGTAATGAGCAATATCTGTTCGGAATAATACAGGGAAGTGTTTATAAAGATCTGCGCGAACAGTCTGCCAAAGATTTGATTAAATTAGATTTTAATGGATATGCAATAGGTGGATTAGCCGTTGGCGAACCAATAGAAAAAATGTACGAGTTCACCAGCTTTACTTCTGACTTGATGCCAGAAGAAAAACCAAGATACTTAATGGGTGTAGGTAAACCTGAAAATATTTTGGCATCAATCGAACACGGTATTGATTTGTTTGATTGTGTGGTTCCTACTCGTAATGCAAGACACGCAATTTTGTTTACATGGAACGGTGTTTTATCAGTAAGGAATGCAAAGTACAAAGATGACTTTATGAAGATTGATGAAAGATGTAATTGTTATACTTGCTCAAATTATTCAAGGGCGTATTTAAGGCATTTGTTTAATGCAGGTGAAATTCTTGCATTAGAACTTGCAAGTATTCACAACCTTCATTTTTATTTGGAGCTTGTAACTGAAGCGAGAAAACAAATAGTTGAAGGTTCATTTATGGAATGGAAAAATAAAATTATAAATAAAATATCATTTAAATATTAGATAATCGGAGTAAAAATGGAATTCTTAATTGCAATGTCGCCACAGGGCGGAGAAGGCGGCGGGAGTATGGTTAGCACTATAATAATGTTCGGTGCCATATTCTTAATTTTTTATTTTATGATAATCAGACCACAGCAAAAGAAAGCGAAAGATCGAACCAAGCTACTTTCAAATCTGGAAAAGGGTGATAAGGTTGTAACAAGCGGCGGCATCCATGGCATTATTGCCGGATTGGATGAAAAAACATTATTACTGCAGGTAAGCGATAATCTCAAAATTAAAGTTGATAGATCAGCGATAGGTCAGGTTATATCAAAAAAAGGAGAATAATTTTTTCCGAAAATATCTTTTTAGCTTCAACATATATTTGCAGTTGATTTTAGCTTTTTTATATTGTTGATGATTTTTTTTATCTTTTCATCGTTAGATCAGTCGAAAATAAATGTCACACTTTATAAAATCAAAGTGACGGAATGAATTTATATCTACAAATTAAATATGAACTTCTTTAATAAAATAATTTTCATCAGCCTTGCTGCCTCAGTAATATTATTCGCACAAAATAAAGTTTATGTGGCGGTTATTGAAAACGAAATTGATCTGGGACTTGCTCCTTATGTTAGGAGGGTAGTTTCAGAAGCCGAAAGAGAAAATGCCGATGCAATTATTTTTAAGATTAATACTTTTGGCGGAAGGGTAGATGCAGCAACTCAAATAAAAGATGCGATAATATCAACTGATATTTTAACAATTGCATTTATTAACAACCGTGCAATTTCTGCGGGTTCGCTTATTGCACTATCCTGTAATAAAATTGCAATGGTGCCCGGTAGTTCTATCGGTGCAACAACAGTGGTTGATCAAACAGGACAGAAACAAAGTGAAAAATATCAATCTTATATGCGTTCTGAAATGCGTTCCACTGCGGAAAGAAACGGAAGAAGAACTGATATTGCAGAAGGGATGGTTGATGAAAGGATTGTGATTGAAGGGCTGGTAGATTCTACACAATTAGTAACTCTAACATCTGAAGAAGCATATAAATTTGGTATTGCAGATACATTAGCAAATAATTTGGATGAACTGTTAGCTGCTTTCAATTTAGAAAGTGCGAGAAAGATTGAGATTCATCCGAACTGGGCAGAAGCAGTAGTAAGATTTTTAAATAATCCTATTATCACTTCGATATTAATAATGATTGGATTTTTTGGGTTGCTTGCCGAAATAAAATCTCCCGGATGGGGAGTTCCTGGTACAGCCGGATTGATTGCACTTACACTATTCTTTGGAACATCTTACATTTTGCAGCTGGCTTCCGTTATTGAAATTTTGATGTTCATCATAGGTGTTGCTCTAATTTTACTTGAGATATTTGTTATCCCGGGATTTGGAATTGCCGGAGTAAGCGGAATAATTTTGGTTTTTGCTTCCCTCTTTTTCTCGCTAATAGGAGGCGATCCGTTTTTAGATTTTGAAATGGTCTCAAATGCAATAATTCAACTATCGGTTTCTCTTGTGGCTGCAGTCATTCTTATTATCATTCTTGCAAAATTTCTTCCGAGGACTACAATATTTAACAAGTTTATTCTTGCTGTAGAAGAAAAGAAAGATGCGGGTTTTGTGTCCCATTCAACTACAGATGAATTGGTTGGTAAAGAAGGTGTGGCTATAACCACATTAAGACCTGCGGGTACTGCTAAGATTGATGGCAACAGGGTTGATGTAGTTAGTGAATCAGAATATATTGAGAAAGGACAAAAGATTAAGGTGATTGCTGTTGAAGGAATTAGGGTCGTTGTAAAGGAAATTTAATTTATATCAAACTTAAACAAGTCCCCTCTATTTAATAAATTAATTTAGCGAAAGTGCTATTAAAATAATTTAATATTTCACAAATTAATAAAACCAGTTCAGTTCAATTAATATATTGCTGTCTTTTCTTAATCCATAGAATAATTCACTTGGAGACATAATTGTAGCAATTGTAAATTCTACATTCTACATTCAGCAAAACATTCTCCAATTCTTCTCTCTACTTCAAAAATTATAAATAAACTCCCTGCTTCTGGATTACTTTGCATAAATGGAACGCTATAGTAGCTCTAAAATATTTTTCTTTGAAATTATTTTCCCTTCAGTACAAAAGATATTTATTTCTTATTATTTTGAATTTTTCAAGATCATTCACCCAACTATTTATAATTTTTAATGGTTTCTTGCCATTTTGTAATTCGGTTCGAAGTTTTGAATTTCCAGCAAGATTATCAAAATAATCTGTTTTAAATCTGAATTCTTCAGGATATAAATTGATGAGTGCAGAAATAAGATAAACACCAAACTCAACAGGTTTAAATTTTGTTTCATCGGAAATCAAAATTTTAATACCATTACATTGTTCTCCTTCAAATTTAGGATTGTTCGATTTACCTGCAATTTTCCTTGGAATGAATTTTATTGAAGTTAAATCAACACCCGCTATCTGAAAGTTATATAACATAGTAATCAAATCATTAGAATTAATAAAAGGTGCACCAATATTTAGAAATGGATCATCAGTTCCTCTTCCTTCAGAAACATTCGTGCCTTCTAAAAAACAAGTGCCGGGATAAATAAATGCCGTCTCAAATTTTGGAATATTTGGTGATGTAGGAATCCATTTTCTGTTTAAATTATTCCAAAAGTAACCCCGATGCCACCCGCTCATTTTTATTACTTTTATCTCTGGTTCTTTTTTGGTGTTGATAATGTTTTCTTTAACAAAGTAATTGGCTAATTCGCCAACTGTCATTCCATGCATAACCGGGATTGGTGCAATTCCTACAAATGATTTGTAACCGGGTTTAAGCAAAGGTCCTTCTATATGCTTGCCGCTTATCGGGTTTGGGCGATCCAATACAATTACAGGAATATTATTTTCTGCTGATGATTGAAGCAAATAATAAAGAGTTGAGATGTATGTATAAAACCTGGCACCGATATCCTGAATATCATAAAGGATTAAATCAACTTTCTTCAGCATTTCCGGAGTTGGTTTTTTTGTTTTACCGTATAATGAAAAAATTGGTAAACCGGTTTTTTGATCAATCGAAGAGGAAATATTATCTCCATCGATTGCTTCTCCTCTAATTCCGTGCTCAGGTGAAAACAAGGCGGTGATATTAATGCCTAATGAAAGTAAAGTATCTACAAGATGTACATTGTTTGGGAGAAGTGCCGATTGGTTTGTAACCACTCCGATTTGTTTGTCTTTAAGTAATTCGAGATTCTCTTTTAATAGAAGTTCATCTCCAAAAAATAATTTTTCCTGTTTGTCAACTTCCTGGCAGTTTAAATTTGTAAATAACAAAAGGGCTAATATTATAAAAGTAAGTGATTTCATTTTTTTAAAAAGATAGGACCAGTTATATTTATATGATTCCCGTGAAAACGTAGATCTCAATATTGCAAAATGAATTGATGCTGTGTCAAGTGCGGAATGACGATTTTGGTTTTGCACTTAATCATCTATCGTTTTTAATCTATTTTTCAGAATAATTATTTAGAAGTTCATCTGTAGAAAAGAAATGTGCAATTTCGATTTGAGCATTTTCATCTGAATCAGAGCCATGCACTGCATTGAATTGAATACTTTTTGCATACAATTTTCTGATAGTTCCATCATCAGCATTCGCGGGATCGGTTGCTCCAATAATCTTTCTGTAATCTTCTACGGCGTTTTCTTTTTCCAATGCTATTGGTATGCAGGGAGCGGAAGTCATGTATTCCACCAGTTCACCAAAGAAAGGTCTTTCTTTGTGAATAGCATAAAAACCTTCGGCTGATGAACGGGTTAACTGCACCATTTTCATAGCTTTTATTTTAAAGCCAGCTTTAATAATAAAATCGATAATTGCACCTGAGTTTCCATCACCAACTGCATCAGGTTTAATTATTGCAAGTGTTCTATTTTCCAATTTGTTCTCCTGGATTATAATTCTTTGTTAAAGTTGTTTCAATTAATTCTTTTTAAATGCTGCTCTTTTCTTCGAGGTTGTTTTGACGCCTGCTTTGCTCCCTGAAGATTTTGTTACTGCTTTCTTCTTAACTTTTTCTAAAGCTTTCAGCATAGTTATTCCAATATCTGCAGGGCTTTCCACAACACTGATCCCGGCTTTTTTCATAGCCGCCATTTTTTCTGCTGCAGTACCTTTCCCGCCCGCAATAATTGCACCTGCGTGTCCCATTCGTCTTCCCGGAGGAGCTGTTCTTCCTGCAATAAATCCAACAACAGGTTTCTTAACGTTTTTCTTAATATAAACAGCAGCTTCCTCTTCAGCAGTACCACCAATTTCACCTATCATAACTATCCCTTCCGTATCCTTATCATCATTAAATTTTGCAATGATATCCGTAAACTTTGATCCAATTACCGGATCACCGCCTATACCTAAAGCGGTTGATTGACCCAACCCAACATCGACTATTTGTTTTACTGCTTCGTAAGTTAAAGTTCCGCTGCGTGATATTACGCCAATTGTTCCTTTTTTATGGATGAACCCCGGCATAATGCCTACCTTAGCTTTGCCTGGTGAAATGACTCCCGGACAATTAGGACCGATCAAGACAACATCTTTATGCTTAATATAGTTATATACTTTTACCATATCGCTGGTCGGGATACCTTCGGTTATACAAATTATTACTTTTATTCCGGTATTGGCAGCTTCAAAAATTGCATCGGCAGCAAATGGAGGAGGAACAAAAATTACTGATGTATTTGCCTTTTGTTCTTTTACAGTTTCTTCAACAGTATTGTATATTGGAATACCTTCGAACTCTGTACCACCTTTACCGGGCGTAACTCCCGCAACTACTTTTGTACCGTATTCAACCATTTGTTTTGTATGAAATGAACCTTCGCTGCCAGTAATTCCCTGAACTACAAGCCGTGTTTTTTTATCTATTAATATGCTCATAAAATGTTTATCCTGCTTTTTAAGAGTTGTGAATAATTAAGGTTGCTAAATTAAGGAATTAGTTAGATATATTATCTAACCATTTTGATTATGATTTTTTTTATAATTACTAAAAACGGTTATACGAAGAAATCCTCCAGCCAATTGTTCGCGTAAACTATTGAAAAGGATAAGGGAGCTGGTCGGTTGCTTTCTTTTATTTTCGCCCAACTAAAAAAGGCTATGTGAAAGTCACTAAAATCGGGGTGTCTGCAGTTTACAGATAACAGGGAATAGAACAACTTAAAGAATGTGCTAATTAAATTTAATCAGACATAACACAGTTTCTAAATTGCGTTGAAAATAGAAAATTGTAATTAAATCAGGACCTAACTTTTGTTATCCGTTGTCTTATCAGTTTGCTTATCTGCATCCTTAATTTCGTTCTCAACTTCTTTCAGTCCTTTTTTAAACTCACTCATTCCTTTACCAAGTCCCTTTGCCAATTCCGGAATTTTTTTTGCGCCAAAAAGAATAAGGATTACAAGTAAGATGAGAATTATTTCGCCCGCACCTAAATTACCAAACATATTATCACCTTTTAATTAAAAATATTATTAACAAGAGCTTTAAAAATTAAACTTCCATCAGTTCTTGAAAGAACCGGATCACAACTCCTTTCGGGGTGAGGCATCATTCCAAGAATATTGCCGTTCTTATTAATTATTCCTGCAATGTTTGCCACTGATCCATTGGGATTAAACTCTTCACTCAAACTTCCATCCCGAGAGGAATACTTAAATACTATTTGATCGTTGTCTTCCAATTCTTTTAATTTCTCATCACTAACAAAATAATTGCCTTCACCATGCGCTATCGGTATTCTAAAGAGTTTATCAGCTTTAATTCCTTTTGTAAAATTGCATTCATGATTTTCAACGGAAAGATAAACATCTTTACAAACAAATTTAAGTGAAATATTCTTTAATAAAACACCCGGGAGCAATCCTGCTTCCAATAAAATTTGAAATCCATTACATATTCCTATCACATACCCGCCATTGTTTACAAATTCAATTACGGCATTCATTATGGGTGAAAATCTGGCGATAGCACCTGTTCGTAAATAATCTCCGTAGGAAAATCCGCCGGGAAGAATTATAACATCGCTTTTTTTAAGATCACTTTCTTTATGCCATAAAAAATTTACATTGTAATCCAGTACTTTATGCAATGCATAAAATGCATCGTGGTCGCAATTAGATCCGGGAAAAACAACCACACCAAATTTTGGTTTTTTCATTTTACTTCTTCTAACGTAAAGTCAAAATCTTCCATAATCGGATTAGAAAGAAGTTTAACACAGTAGTTATTCACTTCCTTTTCTGCTGTGGTTCTATCGGTAGTATCAACATCAAATTCAATGTACTTGCCTATTCTGGTATTGCGTATATTTTTTAATCCGAGATGCATTGCCCCAATTTCTACAGCTTTTCCCTGCGGATCAAGAATGGAAGATCTTCTTGTTATAACTACTTTGGCTTTATACAAATAACTACCTCAATGATTGAATGTAAATAATAGGAGGCTTCGCGAAACCTATGCAACTTTAAAGACTATTAATTTAAAACTTATTTTTTAGTATGTAATTCAACAATTTTTTTGCTTCGCCCACCCGAGTATCATAAATTATTAGGTTATGCAAAGGATTCTAATATATAATTATAAGTTAAACAGTTCTTTTTTTAAAAAAATAAAAAATATGTCTAAATATACCAATTACAATAATGAGAATTAATGCGTAAAACATTCCTTTCTTATAAAGCATAAGAACGAGAATTAAAGCTACCAAGAGAAAAACGAAATGAAACGGCTTCTGCTTTAATCCCTTCAGTGAGATTTTTGGAAGGGTTTCATACCTGATATTGCTTACCATCAAATAGGAAAGAATAACAACAAGTGGAATTATCGCATCAGAATATGATGTTGCAAAACCATTATTATAAAAGGCAAGTACAAAAGTAGTAATTGTTAAGGCTGAAATTGGAATAGGAAGCCCCAGGAAAAATGATTTTTCAAAGCCTACTAATTGTAAATTAAATCTGGCTAATCTGAAACCACCTGCAATTAAAGGCAATGAACTCAGGATTATTCCAATAGTATTATATTGATAGAAGTAGGTTGAGTAAAGAAGAAATGATGGGGCAGCACCGAAGCTTATAATATCTGATAATGAATCCAGCTCAACACCTAATTCCGAACTGGAATTCGTAAGACGTGCGACCAATCCGTCTAATGCATCAAAGAGCGCTGCAACTACAATAAGCCATGCAGCATAGTTATAATTGCCATTGCCGGCTTCGATGATGGAAAGAAAACCGCAAAACATATTTGTTGCGGTAAAGAGGTTTGGTATTACTGATCGCGTAATTCTAAGACGCATATTATTCGGCTAACTCAAATAAGATAGTCTCACCGGCTGTAACAGATTCATCTTTTTTAACATTGGGTTTCCAGTTCAACGGAGCAACAACATCAACCCGGCTTCCAAACTTAATCATTCCAAATCTTTCACCTATCTTTACATCCTCTCCCATGTTCAATTCATTTATTATTCTGCGCGCGACAAAGCCGGCTACCTGTGTAAAAAATATTTTGCCGTTTTTATTTGTAATTCCAATCTCCGCTCTCTCATTCAGCTCCGATGCTTTATCCTCAAAAGCGGCAACATATCTTCCCTCAATGTAATCAAAATATTCAACTGTTCCGCTAATTGGGATTCTGTTTACGTGAACGTTTAGTGGTGACATAAAAATTGAAATCTGGTTTGCTTTACCTTTAATAAATTTATTATCAATAACTTCCTTAACGAACAGAACCCTGCCGTCGGCTGGTGATACAACAATGTTTTCCATTGCTGGTGGTATCCTGTCAGGGTCCCTGAAAAAATAAAGTGTGAAAGATATCATAATAAATGCAAGAACAAATAAGCTCATCCTGGCAATATTATTATTAAGGAAAATACCTAAAACAATTAGCAAAAAAGAAATTATTGCCATCATTCCGATTGTAGTGTAACCATACTTTGTAAACATCGTCTATGAGCAGCTTATATTGAAAAGAAAATCTGTGTACTTTCGCATTTCACTCGAACTGTTAAGCATGTATGGATCATACCATTTATTATTATTACCGTTTGGTAGAATTTTTAAACTTAGTGGTGAAAAATCATCTATAAGATAAATTTTATTTTCACATATTCCGAAACTACAAGTTACCTCGGCAACAGTTTCTCCTCTTCTTTCAAAAAAAGCTTTTAACACAGCATTCATTTTGAAGCAGATTCGGTTGATAATTTTAAGATTTTCGTGAGTGCACAAATCAAAAGCAATTAAATGGCTTTCGGATACAAGTGAATCCTTTGCATTTCCAAAATGATATTCAAAAACAGGCAGTTGCAGTAAACTACCTTCCTTTATCGAGAAAATTCTTGCAGTTCTTTTATTTGCAGCATTCAATATTTTAATTGAGAATGGAAGCTGGTGAAATTTTAAATAGAGAAGAGAATTATCATGGTGAATTTTAATATAAGCACAAGGAATATGGAATTCTTTTAAATAGTCGCAAAAAAAAGAATTTATAGAGGTAAATTTTTTACCTAAATCTTTAACCATTACCTTTTTATTTTTTGTGGGGAAAAAATAATCCGGATATTCAACCTTCGAGTAATTTTGATCATCGAATGGCACATCTGCTATCATTTGTTCTTTAATCATCAGCTAACCAAGGAGTTTGTTATTATCAAATTTAAGAAATTCACCTGAGAAATTATATAAATAAAGTATATAAAGTCAATTGATTGTATTATATTTGAAGCCAAAATAAAGAAAAAAAGAATTATTTAGTATAGGAGAAATTTATATGAAAGGCGGAATGCAGGGTATGATGAAACAGGTGCAAAAAATGCAGGCGGAGATGCAAAAAATACAAAGCGAGCTTGTTAATTTAACCGTAAGTGAAGAAGCCGGCGGTGGAATGATTAGGGCAACTGCAAATGGTCAGAAGGAAATAATTTCAGTGGAAATTGACTCACAGGTCATAAATAAAGATGATAAGGAAATTTTAGAAGATTTAGTAGTTGCAGCGGTTAATAAAGCACTTACCTCCGCAGGAAAAATGGCTGAAGAGCAGATGGCTAAAGTAACGAAGGGTATGCTGCCGCCTGGAATTAACATCCCGGGATTGTAAATTTGCAGATAGCCGAACCATTATTAGTTGCAATTGAAGAATTAAGTAAACTTCCGGGTATAGGAAAAAAGACAGCCCAGAGATTGGCAATTTTCTTGTTAAAAATGGAAGATGACCGACTTGATAATTTTTTAAATTCAATGAAGGATCTGAAAACTAAACTTTTCTTCTGCTCACGTTGTTTTAATCTTTCTGAAGAAAAATTTTGTGAAATTTGTAAGAATGTGAAACGTGACACTTCTATAATTTGTGTAGTTGAAGAAGTAAGCGATGTTATTGCAATTGAAAAAACCCACGAATTTGACGGATTATATCATGTTCTTGGTGGTGTTCTTTCTCCTCTTTCGGGTATTACTCCAGACTCTTTAAAAATTAGGGAATTGCTAAAAAGATTTGAAGATGAAATCATTAAAGAAGTTATTCTTGCACTTAATCCGGATACTGAAGGAGAAGCAACCTCACTTTATCTTGCTAAATTAATTAAACCACTTAATATTAAAGTAACACGCATTGCAAGAGGATTACCAATTGGTGGAGATCTTGAATTTGCAGATGAAGCGACTATTGGCAGAGCAATGATAAACAGATTATCCATCTAACTATGGAATGGTTCAAACATTGGTTTAATTCAGAAGAGTATCTCAAAGTTTACAAACATCGTGATGAAAAGGATGCCGAAGAACTGGTTAATCTTGTCCTTAACAGCATACAGCTAAACCCAGGTGATATTATCCTTGATATGGCTGCTGGTTTTGGAAGGCATGCAATTTTATTCGCAAAAAAAGGGTTTAAAGTTTCAGCGGTTGATCTTAGCGAGAATCTTTTATCAATTGCAAAAATTAATGCTGAAAAAGCAGATGTTAAAATTGAATTTATTCAATCCGATATAAGACATTTCACATCCACAAAAAAGTATAATTTAATTATTAACTTATTCACAAGCATTGGCTATTTTGAAAGTGATGATGAAAATTATCACATACTAAAAAATGCATTTGAACTATTAAAAGATGGCGGTTTTTTTGTTTTGGATTATTTTAATAAAAATTTTATAGAGAAAAATCTGGTTGCACAAACTGTGGATGAAGTTGATGATAGTATAATCACACAAAATCGATTTATTGAAGGTGAAAGAATAATAAAAGAGATAACTGTAGAAAGGAAAGGAAAAACAAATAAGTTTTATGAATCAGTGAGAATGTTTAGTAGAGAAGAATTAATAGGCGTTATGGAAAACCTGGGATTTAAAATAATAAAAATATTTGGAGATTTTAGTGGAAAACCATTTGAACTTGATTCTTCGCCCAGAATTATTATAATTGTGTTTAAATGAAATATTTAGTTTTAATATTGTCTTTAATGTTCTTGATAAGCTGTGATATTTTTAACACCAGGGATGCTGTAGAACCAGATGAAGGCAAATCGGATTATAGAACAGCAAGTGAAAAGGAAATATTAATTCAGAATCTTATGAATTCGTTTGCTGATAAAGATGTTGTTAATTATAAAAATTCTTTCGTAACCGGTTTTTCAAATAAAGTTTTTAGTTTCTTACCATCCGGCACGGCGTTATTAACATATTCGAATATCTGGCCAACCTGGGATTTGGATTCTGAAGTTGAGTACTTTAATAACCTGAATATTGCTGCTCCTGATGATTTACCGGTAACACTTACACTATCTCTCTCTTTAGAATCATTTGGAATTATTTTAGGTGATAGTTTAAAATATACTTCCGAATATTCCATCAATGTTCCCCAAAAAAATTCTGATGCTAGAAATTATCAGGGTAATTTAGAATTTTCTATGACAAGAGATTCCCGTTCCGTTTGGGTAATCTATTTTTGGAAGGATAATGCTGTCGGAAATAATTTCAGCTGGAGTGATCTTAAAGGAGAGAGTGTCAATTAATAAAATTGTTTACATATTCTTTTTGTTTTTAGCTCTGCTTATGGGGTGCACAAATCCGTTTGCACCTGCTTTTGATGAAAATTTTGACAGTAACCAACCTCCTCTTTCTGATCTTACAACACTTGAAGGAGTTTTCCAGAATTTTCAATATTCATATACATTTAAAGACACTTTAATTTATGGTAAACTTCTGGCAGAAGATTTCATTTTTACTTACCGTGATTATGATCTGGGATTTGATGTATCCTGGGCGCGTGATGAAGATATGCTAACCACAAACGGATTATTTCGAAATTCGGAAAGATTGGATCTGATTTGGAACAATATAATTCTCAGTACCGAAGATTCAACAACAGCTACCATTATAAGAGGGTTCAATCTAAACATTACATTTAATCCTACTGATGTTGTTCGGGTTGACGGAAGAGCAAATTTATCTTTAAGAAAAGATCTGGAAACTAAAACCTGGCAAATCACCAGATGGCTGGATGAATCAAATTTTTGAGTCAGTTATTTATCATTAAATTAAATATCTCCGATTAACTATCTATGGTAATATTTTGGGTAAAAGAAGCTTTTAAAATAATCGGTCGTGCCCAATTTTCTTTTATACTTACTCTAATCTCTTTAACTCTTGCAGTAATCGTAATCGAAGCTTCTATCGTGGCACTGCAACTTTCAGTAATGTTTCAAAAAAAAATCAAAAGCAATATTAATGTTAGTGTTTTCATAAAAGATCCTTTTAATGAAAAAGAAATTGAAAACTATAGATCTGAATTAGATGGGTACAAATTCATAAGATCATTCAGATATGTAAGCAAAGATGATGCTGCGCAGTCATTCATTAAAGAAACCGGAGAAGATTTTAGGGAAATATTGGATTATAACCCATTGCCAGCTTCTTTCGTTGTAAAGTTAAATCCCAATGTTCTTGACAAAGATTCACTTAGTCAAATAATAAAAAGCTTGTCAAATATGGAATGGGTTGATGAAGTAATATTTAGGAACAAGTTCGTTTACAAGTTGTTATCATATGTAGATTCCGGCAAAAAATATCTTATTATTATTACCGGTGTATTAATATTTATTGCTGTCTATCTGGTTTACAGTACTGTTAAATTAATAACTAACGCCAGAATGAGCGAACTAGAAACTATGAAATTAGTAGGTGCCAGGCTCTTGACCATAAAAATGCCTATCATTCTTAATAGTTTTATGACAGGGCTAATAGCCAGTTTTTTAGCAGTTACCGTGTATTATTTTGTTTCTATTCAAGTCGATAAATATCAACTAATTAATAATTTTATAATTGCCAACAGATACTTTTATCTGTTCACTCTTCTTTCAATCGGACCTGCCTTAAGTTTTTTAGTAACCATCATCGCCCTGAGAAAATTAACATTAAAGATTTGATGTAGGGGCAATATTTTATAGTTTTAGCAATTAAAATTATGGAAAAATACTATCACTAAAACCTATCTTAATCATTAATTAAATTTTAACATTGAACGAAATTAATAAATCAACTTTAATATTATTAGTATGGATACTATTTTTTAATGTATCTAGTACCCAGGATTTACCCACTAATAATCTTAGAACCCCAACATCTGCAAAAGATCTTCCCCCAATTATTGCTACCGAAGGTAGTGTTGATGTAAATGAATATTTCGTTGGACCCGGTGACAATATATTTTTATCTATTAGCGGGGTAAGAGAGTTAGTTTACAATTTAATTATAAATCAAGAAGGATGGATTTATCTTCCGCAAGTGGGCGGTATAGATTTGAATAATTTAACCATGGCTCAGGCAAAAAATAAAATGGTTGAATCTATTAACCATTACTATAAAGATGTAAAAATTTTTATTTCGCTAATAGATTTTAGAATAATCAAAGTATCATTATTAGGGGATGTAAAAAAACCTTCAAACTTTATAATTCCGGCTAATTCCAGACTGATGGATCTGGTCTCTTTGTCTGATGAATTAACAGGAACATCTAATATCCGGAACATAAAAATAATTTCTAAAAAAAATTCTACAATGATATATGATCTACTATTATTTCAACGCTTTGGAAACTTTGCACAGAATCCGTTACTGCGGGAAGGAGACGTAGTTATTGTAGATAGAGTTGATAAAACGGTGACCATAAACGGACTAATAAAATACCCCGGTGAATACGCATATGTTAAAGGTGAAACAATATACAATTTAATACAACTTGCAGGTGGGTTTTTAAGTACTGCTAAGATCGATACTATTGAAGTAGTTAGATTTTATGATAATGGTATTTCTCAAAAGAGCGAATTTTTTAGTTTGGATGAATTAAAAAAAAATGAATTCTTATTGCAACAACAAGATTATGTGATCATTAGAGAAATACCGGAATATTACATAGAATATTTTGTAAAAATAGATGGATTTGTAATGTACCCCGGCTTCTATAAAATCATTAAAAATAAAACAACATTAAAGGATGTAATCAAGCAAGCGGGTGGTTTTTTAGATGAAGCATCATTGACGGAGGCAACACTTACACGTAATATAGACAAAGAAAAAGAAGATCCTGAATTCGAAAGACTAAAGCTGATTAATTCTACCGATATGACCGAGGATGAATATGATTATTTTAAATCGAAATCAAGACAAACTTCTGGCAGGGTGGTAATAGATTTTGTTGATCTTTTTATTAATAATAATCTTACTGAAAACATAATTCTTAGAAGAGGTGATGTAATCACCATCCCTGAACAGAAAAATTATATTATTATGCTTGGACAGTTTGTCAATCCCGGTAAAATAATTTACAATCCGTCACTAACAATAAAAGATTATATAGCCCTTGCTGAAGGATTCGGCTGGCGTGCTTTGGAAGGTGAGGTAAGAGTAATAAAAGCCAGAACAGGAGAGTGGATTGATGCAGATGACATTGCTAAACTTGATCCCGGAGATACAATCTGGGTTCCGGAAGATCCACCCGGTCCGAAATTCTGGGATGTATTTATGGATGGACTACAAAT
>SMVB01351752.1_pt1 | contig 30588 bp, 26 predicted proteins | sample 2456461 | NCBI WGS metagenome assembly SMVB01 (sample SAMN11095934, study PRJNA526329) | marine sediment metagenome | biome: Marine sediment; feature: Surficial sediment; material: Deep marine sediment; isolation source: Hadal surficial sediment | place: Pacific Ocean | collected 2014-05 | depth... | reverse complement strand
TCAATCGGGTCATGGCCGACGACAGCGACACCGTGCGGTTCACCGTCGGGCGCTTCGAGGTCGCACCCAACTCGCCCAACACCGTCGCCCACCGGGTCCTGTTCACCATCGATCTGCGCCACCCGGAGGCGGAGGTCTTGCAGGACCTCGGCGACAGGGTGCCCGCGACCTGCGAGGCCGCCGTGGACCGCTGTGAGCTGCGGCTGCGCGAGACCTTCCACCTGAAACCCTGCGTGTTCGATGCCGCGGTGCAGCGCGCGATTTCGGAAAGCGCGCGGGAGCTGGCCCTGCCGGCGATCCAGATGCCCTCCGGGGCCTTCCACGACGCCCAATTCCTGAACGATGTCTGCCCGAGCGGCATGATCTTCGTGCCCTGCGAAGAGGGCATCAGCCACAATCCCGCGGAGAACGCGCGCCCCGAAGACTTGGCCGCCGGGACCCGCGTGCTGGTGCAGACCCTGATCCGTCTGGCAGGCGGCATTCAAGCCTGAGTGATGGCGTTGGCCCTTGCTACAACCCCACATCGCAAAGGTTGATCTATTGCATCGCTCGATGAATGAATGCATCATCCTTGGCAGCTACCGTGTAATGATCTCAAATAGTTAACGAGAGATCGCGCGATTGATTCCATAGCTGGCATGGATTCTGCGCTGGCTAGCTGGCGATGACGATAAACATAACCGGTGCGAAACAGCATCTAACGCCACCACAGGCTGAATTGTGGGGCACGACACAGGGGCGGCACAGCGGATCATGGGGGAATTCCCTGAATTCGGAGAGGGCGTTTCGCTCGGCGAAGCCATCGAGAGCCTCGGTGCGGCGGGAATCACCACGGCCCATGTGGGAATATTCGACCTCATGGGGACGTTTCGCGAGCGGCGCCTGGGCCTCGGCGATGTCGCCACCGTCTACGAAGGCGGCGGGACCTTCGTCAACGTATTGCCGCAATGGGATGCGGGCGAGCAGGTTTTCGGCTCCGGCCCTTTTGTCGGAGAGCGCGTCGCCGTCGATCCCGCATCGATTCGACCCTATCCCTTCGAGGACAACGCCTGCCTGATGGTGGCGGACTACGCCGGGCCTTCGGCGGCGTTGTCGCCCCGGCGGCTATTGCAGCACCAAATCGAAAAGGCCGATGCACTCGGGTTCGGTGTCCGCGCGGCACTTGAATCGGAGTTTTATGTTCTGGAGGAAGATGCCGCGACCTTGCGCGAGAGCGGCTTTTCGACCCTCAAGCCCTTCGCCCTGGACAACCGTTGCTTTGCCGGCGAGAGCGCCGCAACCCACGCCGATTTCGTGGCCAGCCTGGGGGACACACTGTCCGCCGGCGGGTTGGATCTATTGGCGCTTGGCGTCGAACTTGGGCCCGGCTGTTTCGAGGCCACGCTGCGCCATACCACGCCGCTCCGGGCAGCGGACGATCACCTGGTTCTCAAGATGTTTACCAAGGCGTTCTGCCGCCGGCGCAGCCTGACCGCGTCCTTCATGGCGCAGTTGGGCCCTGGATTTCAGGGGCTGTCGCAGCATCCGCACGTCTCGCTCTTCGACAAGGCGACGGGGAAAAACCTTTTCGTGGGCCAAGGCGAGGACGGCATGAGCCCGCTCTTCCAACAGTTTATCGCCGGCATGATCGCCTTGATCCCGGACGCCATGGCATTGACCCATCACACCCCCAATTCATATCGGCGCCACGCCCCCGGAAACTGGGCGCCGAAATCCGCATCCTGGGCGCGGCAAAACTATTCATCGGCGATCCGGGTTGTTACGACGCCCGATACGCATTGCCGCCTGGAGTACCGGCTGCCCGGCGCGGACGCCAATCCCTATCTGAATCTCGCCTACGTTCTGGGCGCGGGCCTCTGGGGAATCGAGACCGAAGCGGAGCTGGGAGCTGAATTCACCGGCGGCGGCCCGGATGAAATGCCCAGCGATGGTACGCCCCTGCCCCACGACCTGTTTGTCGCGGCGGACCGTCTGGATCGCTGCGATACGGCGAAGACGATCTGGGGGGATGCCTTTATTCGGCATTTCATCGCCGCCATCCGCCACGAAGAGGCCACCCTGCGCCGGGAGACCGGCGCCGCCGAGCGTGCCCGATACCTGGAAGTCGTTTGAAACAGGAATTCGAGGACCCCAAGAAGTCGAGGATACATGAGCGATCTACAAAACTACTTGAACGATCCGGCGCGGGACGCGTTGATTCCGGAAGTGAGAAAGAAAATCGACGAACTTGGGGTCGACGCCATCTACTACCAGTATGTCTCGATCACCGGGCGGATCATGGGCAAGGTCATCCCCGCAAAACACTGGGACCGCATGGCCGAGACCGGCATGCAGACTTGGCTCGGCGGCGTCACCAATGTATTCGCCGATAAGGAGGGGAACCTGATCGGGTTCGCACCGAATGCGTCGGAGCTTCTGGCCCTGCCCGATCCGGACACCTTCTGCCAACTGCCTTGGAACAAGCGCCTGGCGCGGGTTTTTTGCACGGTGTTTTTCTGCCGCGAGGACCCCCGGCGCGCCGAGGAGTTTCTCGATTCCGACACCCGCGGCAACTTGCGCCGCATCCACCGGCAGTTCGAAGACGATCACGGCCTCAGGCTTCGCGTCGGTTGCGAGCCGGAAATGCTGTGGCTGAAGCCGGGCGACGACAAAGCTCCCTATTACGGGACGACCAAGCCTTACGCCTATCATATCGATCAGTTCGAACAGCTCTCCGATGTCTGGTTGCGGGTTTATGACTACGCCATCGCCATGGGGCTGGACATGATTCAGGGCGATCATGAGGACGCGCCCGGCCAGATCGAATTGAACTACCAGTATGACGACGCCCTGCGCAGCAGCGACCGCCTGACCACTTATCGTCAGATCTGCGCACAGGTGGCGCGGGAATTCGACCTCATCGCGGTCTTCATGTCCAAACCCTACATGGGCATGCCCGCCAACGGCTGTCACCATAATGTCTCCCTCTGGCGCGGCGGAGACAGCCATGTGGAATCCCTCGTCGATAGCCCGCAGCCGGGCATGGACGAGGTCTTTACCTATGCCTCCGGCGGCACCAACGAGTTCCGGGACCCCAACGAGAAATGGCTGCCGGCCGATATCGGCAAATGGTCCCTGGGCGGGATGCTGAAGCATCTCGACGCTCTCGTGGCGATTGGCGCCTCCACCGTCAACTCCTATCGGCGCCTGAACGACACGGGCATGTGGGCGCCGGTCGGGCATAGCTGGGGACTGCAGAACCGCTCCTGTGCGATCCGCGTGTCGAGTCCCGACCGGTTCGAGTTCCGCGTCGCGGATTCCATGGTCAATCCCTATCTCATGCAGAGCGCCCTGTTGAAATCCTTCGACGACGGCATCCGCAACAAGCTGGACCCCGGCCCGCCCGAAGAGCGCAACTTCGCCGATGTGGTTGCGTCCGGCGAGGATGTGAAACGCATTCCGACGACCCTTCGCGACGCCCTGGACGCGCTGGCCGAGAACGAGGTTATCAAGGCCGCCCTGCCCGGCGACCTGCACGGTATCTATGATTGGTACAAGCGCGACGAGTGGAACAAGTTCATCTGGCAGACCTCCGACTGGGACGTGAAGACTTATCTGGATTGCCTACCCTGATGGACAGGAGAAATTTGGAACCATGTTCAGCGTGACACCGGATCAGATCGATCGATTCAACGAGGACGGTGTTCTGGTCGTCGATCTCCTGATCGACGACGAGACGGTGGAGACGCTTCGCGCCTGCTACGACCGCCTGTTTCGCGGAGAATTCGAGACCGGTGTCACGCCCGATGAGGTGAACTGGCAAGAGGGGACCGGCGACCCCAGCCTGACGCGCCAGATATGCAACGCCTGGAAGGCGGACCGTGACATCGCCGACGTGGTGCTGCGCGAAGACCTGGGCAAGGCAATCGCCGATTTCGGCGGCTGGCCGGGTACCCGGATCATGATCGACAATGTCCTGTGGAAACCGCCTGGAACCCGCCCCCTCGCCCATCATCAGGACTGCGCGTTTTTGAACTGGTACGCGCCATCGGATCTATTGAGCTGCTGGATCGCGCTCGACGATACCAGCGCCGACGGCGGCACCGTCGAGTTCGCGCGCGGATCCCACAAATGGCCCCACGCCGAGCCGGAGGGCGAATTCCATGGGCCGGCGGAATATCGGAAATACATGGAGATCGCCGCGGCGAAAATCGGTGTCGAACCCGATATTCTCTATGTCGAGGTGCCGAAAGGCGGCGGCTCCTTTCATCATGGCTGGACCTGGCACGGCTCGGGACACAACAAGGCGACGCGGCCGCGCCGGTCCCTCGTCCTGCACGCCATGCGCAGCGACACCGAATACGTGCCGGGAAAGCTCAGCGAAGGGACCGGGTCCATATATAGTCGATACAAACACCTTGCCGACAACATCATCGACGAAAACTATTTCCCGGTTCTGTGGCGCAATGACGGCTACCGGACACCGGGAATCGACGCGTATCTGGTCCGGTGACCGGAAGAGAAGGCTACTGTTTGAATAACCCAAACGCTCATTACAAACTTAAACAAGGAGGATAGACATGCGTTCCAAGATACAAAATTTAATGGGGGCCGTCGCGACGACCGCCTTTGTCATGACCCTAGCCGCGACCGCCCAGGCCGCCGGTGAAGTGAACCTGCTGACCTGGGAGGGTTATGCGGACGAGAGTTTCGTCAAGCCGTTCGAAGATGCGACCGGCTGCAAGGTGTCCGCCACTTATGTCGGATCGAACGACGATTTTGCCCCCAAGCTCACCGCCGGCGGCGGGGTGTACGATCTGGTGACGCCCTCGATCGATGCGACCAAGGTGCTGATCGAAGCGGGGTTCATCGACCCGATCGATCTCGCGAGGGTGCCGCGTTACAGCGAGATTTATGACAAGTTCCGCGCATCGGAAGGCATCAATCACGATGGCAAGGTTTACGGCATTCCGTTTTCCTGGGGCTCCATCCCCTTCATGTACCGGGTCGATAAGTTCGACACCCCGCCAACCTCCCTCAAGGCGCTTTGGGATCCGGCCCTCAAGGGCAAGATCTCCCTGTGGGATGACAAGTCCGCGATCTACGTTGCGTCGCGCGTGATCGGCAATATGAACATCTACGCGCTGTCCGATGCACAACTGGAGGCCGCCAAGCAGAAGCTGATCGAGCAAAAGCCGCTGGTGCGGAAGTATTGGGCGACCGCTGGCGAGCTGGTGGATCTCTATGCCGCCGGCGAAGTCTGGATTTCCAATACCTGGGGCGGTTATCAGTCGGCGCTCCTGGCCGATCAAAATATCGAGGTCAAGGAGTTCATTCCGGAGGAAGGCGCAGAAGGCTGGATGGATTCCCTGCTGATCGTCAAAGGCACGCCCAACGAAGATTGCGTCTACAAGTACATCAACATGGCAACCACCGAGCAGGGCCAGTGCGGCATGTCCGACGTGAACGGCTACTCCTCCGCCAACCCCGTCGCCGCCAAGAAGTGCATGTCCGCCGAGCAGTTCCAGACCCTGCATCAGGCCGATGTCGATTACCTCGACAGCCTGTTCCTGTGGGAAAACCTGCGCGACCGCCTGGGGGCCTACACCAACACCTGGAACGCCGTGAAGGCCGCGAACTAAACGACTTGCTTTGCGCTTACACCCGGGCGGATGATAACTCCGCCTGGGTGACTTTTTTTAGGTAGGCTTTCCAAGACGCGAACATGAACGACATCATTCAGATCCGGAACGTTACCAAGACCTATCCCGGCAATGTGACGGCGGTGAATGGCCTCTCTCTTTCTGTCGGGGAGGGCGAATTCGTCACTTTTCTCGGCCCATCGGGCTGCGGAAAAACCACCATCATTCGCATGATCGCCGGCTTCGAAACGCCGACCAGCGGTCGGATTTTTCTGGCTGGCGAGGATGTCACCGACCTTCCGCCCTACGAGCGGCAGGTCAATACGGTATTTCAGGATTACGCCCTGTTCCCCCATATGACGATCAGCGAAAACGTCGGCTATGGCCTGCGCGTAGGAGGCATGGCCAAGGCGGATATCGCTCCCACCGTTGAAGAGGCGCTGGTCACTGTCGGTTTGATCGAGAAGGCCGATGTGCGCCCCAGTGCGCTCTCCGGCGGCCAAAAGCAGCGCGTCGCGCTGGCCCGCGCGTTGGTGCGCAAGCCCAAGGTTTTGTTGCTGGATGAGCCGCTTTCCGCGCTGGACGCAAAATTGCGCGAAGCCATGCAAGTGGAGTTGAAGCATCTGCACGAGCAGTTGGGCATAACCTTTGTGTTCGTCACCCACGACCAGAAGGAGGCGCTGGTCATGTCGGACCGCGTCGTTGTGATGGAGCACGGCAGGATCGTTCAGGCGGGCACGCCGTCCGAACTTTACGACCGCCCGGTGACGCCCTATGTCGCCGACTTCATCGGCCGATCGAACAAGCTCTATGGGACCATCGTTTCAGCCGATGCCCATCAGGTGACGCTCCAGATCGGTGAGAACACGATACAAAGCAGGCCCGGCCAGGCCCGCTATGTGCCGGGCGACGACGTGCTGGCGACCGTGCGGCCGGAGAAAGTCCGCGTGTTGGCCGACGGCGAGGACCCGGGGAGCCATTCCGTCATCCGGGGCACGGTGCGCGAGGTGCTGTTCCACGGCAGTTCCTATCGCCTGGAGGTGGATATCGGCGCGGCGCGCCTGTTCGATGTGGACGTTCAGCTTGATGTGGCGTTGAACGGCGCGGATATTCGAGACCGGGGAGCGCCGGTCACGTTGGCGATCAATCCCGAGATGTTGTCGGTCTTTCCCCTCGACGAGGACAACGTCTGATGCGGGCGGCTACGCGCCGGAAACTCGCATCCAGCGGCTTGGTATCCGCGCCGATCCTGTGGATGGTGGCATTCCTGTTCATCCCCTATGCGGTGATGTTCACCTACAGCTTCTATATCAAGAATTACCCGACCTTCATTCCGGCCTTCGTATTCGACAACTACTGGACGGTGATTTCCGACCCGCTGTATTTTCAGGTGTTTTTCAGAACCGCGAAGATCGCCCTGTCGGTCGCCGTATCGGCCCTGATCATCGCCTATCCGCTCGCCTATTTCCTGGTGTTCAAGGTTCGGAACAAGCAGCTTCGCACCGCCTTGTATATGGCCGTGATCGTGCCGCTCTGGGTGTCGTACCTGCTCCGTGCCTATACCTGGAAAACCATCCTCGGCAGCGAGGGAATCCTGAACTCGTTCCTGGTATGGACCGGCATTCTCGATAAGCCGACGGATATCTTCCTCTACAACCAGTTCTCCATGGTGGTGACGCTGACTTATATCTTCGTCCCCTTCATGGTCATGCCGATTTACACGGCGCTCGAAAAAATACCGCGCAGCATGATCGAAGCCTCCAAGGACCTGGGAGTGGGCCCTATTCGCACCTTCCTGCGCGTGACCTTGCCGCTTTCCATGCCCGGCGTGATCGCCGGCGCGACCTTCACGATCTGCCTGACGTTCGGAGATTTCGTCGCGGCGTTCCTGGTCGGCGGACCGAACGGCGCCATGATCGCAACGATCATTCAGAGTCAATTCGGCGCGACGCTCAATTGGCCGCTGGGGGCAGCGCTGTCCATCGTCGTGCTGTTGATCGTTCTCACCATCGTCTCCCTGTCCGACCGGCTCGAGCGGGTCGGGCGTATCGATCTGGATTGACCCCCATGCGCGCCATGCAACGATCCCTCTCGAGACTTCAGGACCGCATTGCGGACAAGCTGCTCGCGCTGGTGGCGACCGGCGGCATGCTGTTCCTTTACATCCCGGTATTGGTCCTGATCATATTCAGCTTTAACGACAATCGGTCGCTGACCTTGCCGCTCCGTGGTTTCACACTGAAATGGTACGAGTCGCTCATCAACAACGCAGACATGCTGTTGGCGATTAGAAACAGTCTCTATGTGGCCACCGTCGCGACAATTGTCACAATTATTATCGGAACCGCCGCCGCGTTTGCACTGGACCGGGTGGCGTTTCCGGGCAAGCTCGTGTTTCGCCGCCTGATTCTTCTGCCCATCGCGCTCCCGGGGATCATCACCGGCATCTCCATGCTCAACATGTTCAAGCTGATGGGGATAAATCTCAGTCTCGAAACGGTGATACTTGGCCATGCGACAGGCTTGGTGTCGATCGTCGTGACCCAGGTCTTCGCACGCCTGCAACGTTTCAACCGACGCATCGAGGAAGCCTCCGCCGATCTCGGCGCCCGGCCATGGCAGACCTTCTTTTTCGTGACGCTGCCCAACATACGTTCGGCCATCATCGGCAGCGCACTGCTGTCGTTCACCGTGTCGTTCGACGAAATACCCGTCACCTTCTTCCTCACCGGCCGCGACAATACGCTGCCCATGTATATATATTCGACTCTGCGACGCGGTATCACGCCGGAGATCAACGCCGTCGGCACAATCATTGTGGTGCTGTCCCTGGGCCTTATCGTCCTTTCGGTCTATCTGCTCAGGGATTCCGAAAAGGAGTAGCTGGATATGCCGGAGGCCAAGTCACCCTTTCATCGGGGCGAGAGGGAGATTCAATCCCGGCTCGGAATCGTGGAGAAGATGGCGGAGGTCGGCGGCCGGGTGATCCGCGACTACATGCCCGAAGAACATCAGGCGTTCTTCTCACAGCTGCCGCTTCTGATCGTCGGCACGGTGGACTCCACTTGCCGGCCCTGGGCTTCGATCCTAGCCGGTGAGCCCGGGTTCGTTCGGGCGGCCGACTCCCGCACCCTCAACGTATCGGCCCGGCCGATCTATGGGGATCCCTTGGGCGAGGCGCTCGTCGATGGCGCGAACATAGGCGCCCTGGGGATCGAATTCCACAGCCGCCGGCGCAATCGCGTGAACGGCAAGGTGAGCTGCAGCGGCCCGGACCATTTTCGGATCCATGTTGTCCAAAGCTTCGGAAACTGTCCCAAATACATCCAGGCCCGCCTGCCCGCCCCGGAAAGCGGGATCGAGAAAATAGGTGAGAGGCGGCCGGTCCACCGCGGATCGGCCTTGACCAAAGACCAAGCTGCCATGGCCGCGCGTGCCGACACTCTGTTCATCGCCAGCCAATACTCGGAAGACGCCGCGGATTGGAGCCATGGGGTCGATGTGTCGCACCGCGGCGGCAAACCGGGCTTCCTCTTGGTCGCGCACGAGACCTTGCTGTTGATCCCGGATTACGCCGGAAACTGCATGTTCAACACGCTGGGGAACATCGCGGTCAATCCGAAGTGCGGGCTCCTGTTTATCGATTTCGAGACCGGCGATACGCTTCAGCTAACAGGCGAGGCCGAGATTCTTTGGGCGCCGGCCCACACGCGCCGCTTTCCCGGCGCCAAGAGGGTGCTGGCTTTCACCGTCGAGGAGTCGTTGCAAATAGAACGGGCCCTGCCGTTCACCTGGGAATTTCAGGGCACCTCCCCCGCATTTGACAAATTCGAAGTTGCCGGCACCGGAGGTGAGGCGGTCACGGAACAGCCGCCCATGACGCTCAAGTCGGTCAACCTGTCGATGCCCAAAGACATCGTGCACAACGGCAAGGCCATCACGACCGGGATATTCAAGGAGCCGGCGGAGGGCCGGGTGATGCTGCGCAGGTTGAACCTGGACGGCGACGGACAGGCGGACCTCTGGGGTCACGGCGGGACGTTCCGGGCGGTCTACGTTTATTCCTTCGAGAACTATGATTACTGGGCGCGCGAGTTGGAGCGCGAAGATTTCACCATCGGCCAGTTCGGCGAGAACTTCACCGTCGAAGGCATGCTGGAGGACGACATCTACGTCGGCGATATCTTCCGCGTGGGGGGTGCGCTGGTCGAGGTCAGCCAACCGCGCGTGCCCTGCTACAAGCTGGCGATCAGGATGGGGATCGAGGGGTTCCAGAACCGGTTCCTGGCGAGCGGCCGGATCGGGTTCTATTTTCGCGTTCTCGAAGAGGGTGAAGTCGGTGCCGGCGACGTCATCGAGCTCGTTGCGAGAGATCCCCAAGCCTTGACGGTGCGCGCGGTCAACAACCTTTTGTATTTCGATAAGAAAAACCTGAACGAGACCGCCAAAGCCCTGGAAATTCCGGCGCTTTCCCACGGTTGGAAAGGCTCCTTCGAAGATCGCTTGGCCAAGGTCGAGGCGCCCGCCAAGACCGGGGAGCGGTACCGCAGCTTTGTCGTGGATCGAAAAGAGCCCGAGAGCGAGACCATCACCTCGTTTTATCTAATGCCCGAAGACGGAGCCCCATTGCCCCGGTTCCTGCCTGGCCAGTTCCTCACCTTCGAGCTGAGTATCCCGGGTCAGCCCAAACCGGTGCTCCGCACTTACTCGCTCTCCGACTGCGCCAACCCCGATTACTATCGCGTGAGCATCAAACGCGAACCCGCACCCGCGGACCGGCCGGACCTGGCGCCCGGTCTGTCGTCGAATTATTTTCATGACCAGGTTGCGGCCGGCACCAAGCTTCGGGTTGGAGCGCCGCGCGGCAAGTTCCACCTCGATCCGGACAGCGAGAGACCGGTCGTCCTGCTGAGCGCCGGCGTGGGCCTTACCCCGATGATCAGCATGATGAACGCGATCGCCGAGAGCGGTACGGGGCGACCGGCCTGGTTCATTCATGGAACCCGCGACGGCCGCGAGCACGCCTTGGGCGCCCATGTCCGGAGAGTGGCCGAGGCCCACCAGAACATACGTTCCCATATCCGCTATAGCCAACCGGAAGCAGCCGATATCGAGGGCCGGGATTGCGACAGCCAGGGCCGTGTCGATATCTCTCTGTTGAAGCACCTGCTGCCCTTCGATGATTACGATTTCTACCTCTGTGGCCCGACCCCCTTCATGAAGTCGCTATACTGTGGCCTGCTGTCCCTCGATGTTTCCGAGAAACGCATCCACTACGAATTTTTTGGCCCGGCTTCGATCCTGAAGGAAGACGCCAAACCCATCGGCCCAGCGGAAGTGCCGAGCGCCGAAACGGAGCTTGCCGGCGGAATCCAAGTGACCTTTGCGCGCTCGGGCGTGACCGCGGGTTGGGACCCGGCGTGCGAGAGCATCCTGGACCTCGCCGAGAAACAGGGCCTGAACCCGGATTACTCCTGCCGGTCGGGTATTTGCCACACCTGCATGTGCATGCTGGTTGAAGGCGAGGTCGATTACTTCGAGGAGCCTCTGGACGAGCCTGAACCGGGCCGCGTGTTGATCTGCTGCTCCAGACCCAAGACCGACATCGTGATTGAGATATAGAGGGTTCGGACCTATTTCAACGGCTTCAGATCACCCAGCAGGGTGGGTATCAACTCCGTGACGGTTGGGTGAATGTGGGTGGCGCGCTGGATCACGGTGTAGGGCGCGCCGGCGTACATCACGTCGGTTAGGGAATGGACGACTTCGTCGCCGCCGATGCCCAAAATCGCGGCCCCGAGGATTCTCTTGGTCTCGGCATCGACCAGGACTTTCATGAAACCCTGGGTCTCACTGCGCTCGCGAGCGCGTCCGACCCGCGCCATCATCATCTTGCCGATCAAGGCGTCGCGGCCGGACTCCCGGACTTCCCGCTCGGTCATACCGACCCGGCCCAAGGGCGGGTCGATGAACAGCCCATAGGTCGTGATGCGGTCGCTCACGCGGCGCGGATCGTCGTCGAACATGTTGGCGGCGAGGATCTCGAAATCGTTGTAGGAGGTGTGGGTAAACGCACCCCGGCCGTTGGCATCGCCGATGGCCCAAATTCCCGGCACGCTGGTGCGAAGCTGGTCATCGACCGTGATGAACCCGCGCGGGTCGGTCTCGACCCCGGCCATATCGAGTCCCAAGTCATCCGTATTGGGGCGGCGGCCAACGGCCAAAAGAACATGGCTCCCGATAATTTCTTCCGGCCCGGGCTCGCAGCTGGCGGTCACCGCCACCCGATCGCCACGCTTCTGCAAGGCTACACATTCCGCCTTCAGGCGCACATCGATGCCTTCGTTCTCAAGAATCTCCAGAATCGCTGTCGAGACGTCTTCATCCTCGCGGCCGATAAGCCGTGACGCCATCTCCACGACGGTGACGCGGCTGCCGAAGCGCCGGTACATCTGAGCGAACTCGAGGCCGATATAACTGCCCCCGATGATCACCAGATGTTCGGGCAGGAAATCCACCTCCATGATACTCGAGCTGGTCAAGAATTCGACTTCGTCGATGCCCGGCATTGCCGGAACGGCGGGGCGCCCGCCGACGTTGAGGACGATCCGTTCGGCTTCCAGAAGATCGCCATTGACCCGGACCGTCGTGGCGCTTTCGAAGCATCCGTGGCCCTCGTACACGGTCAGGCCCTCCATGTCTTTGAGCCAGTTCGTGACCCCTTGGTTGGATTGCCGGACGATGCCGTCTTTGCGCGCCTTGACTTTCTTCATATCGACCGTGACTGGGCCATCGACGTTCACGCCGAAGACCGCGCCGCGCCGCGCCATGTAGGCGGCCCGCGCGCTTGCCACCAGCGATTTGGTCGGGGTGCAGCCGACGTTCACGCAGGTACCGCCGAACAGCTTGCGCTCGATGATCGCCGTCTTCAGACCTTCCCGCGTCATGCGCGCGGCGAGCGAGGGTCCGGCCTGACCGGTGCCAACGATGATCGCGTCGAACTTCGTCGTCATGACAGCCAACCTTCCATTTGGGCGCTTACTCGGGCATGAGAAAGGGCGCGTCGTCCAGGAATCGGCGCAGCACGTTCTCCGATATTCGTGCGACGTTGTTGTCGTAACCGTTGTGGGGCAGGCTCGCGGCCCAGGCGATAGAGCCGACGGAGAATACCGCTCCGCCGCTGGGGGTCTCGAAGAATGTCATATCGGCCTTGATCTGCGGGTTCTGAACCCCATCCATGGCGAAATAGGTGAAGCCGATCTCATCGGGCACCAGATAGGTGTTCGCCGAATGACCCTCCGAGGAGGCGACGATCAGGGTATGGGGCGGGGTGCCGAGCAGGGAATCGGCGGCGTCGATCTCGATTCCGCTGGCGCCGCCGCCGAGGATGCCGAAGTCGCCGAAGACTTCGTCATCGCCGAGGCCGTCGAAAATGAACCCGGCACGGGCGTCGAAACTCGCCGCCTGGCGCCGGTAATAGCCCGAGGTGTCGAATCCGGTGGCCACGGTGCCAACCCCGCAGAGCGCCTGGGGCGCCATGCCGAGACGGCGCCACAGGCCGCCGTACTCGCCGGTGAACTCGAGGTAGTATTCGCCCGGCTCCTCGTTGCGGTAGCGGATGCCGTCCTCGGCCCGGCGCAGCTCGACGACGCCGGGCAGGGCGTCGGACAGGGCGCAGCGCCAGATGAAACCGTTGCCGCCGAGATAAGCCAGCCGGCCGCCGCGCGCGAGATAGCCGCGCAGTCCATCCCACATGGGCGTGGTGTAGTACTCGGGATGGGCGCCGGTGAGGATGGCGGCGTAGGGCTCGAGCAACCCGACGCCCTCGTTGTGGAGGTCCTCGTCGGTAATCACGTCGTAGGCGATGCCCTTGGCTTCGAGCCAGCCGAGGATGTGGGTATCGGCGTTGAAACCCCACAGCGGCGTCTTGGGCGCCATGGTGAGCACCGGCCGCAGCCGCGAGGCATAGCGCACGCCGCTGCCGTCGGAATGATGGTCATAGGTCGATAGGCCGATCTCGGCATGCTCCTGGAGAAAGACGTCGCCTTTGTCGAGCGTCGTCCAGAACGTCTCGGCCACTTCGGCGTAACGCTCGTGCATCATCCATTGGTAGTTGCCATAGGCCATGTAGGTAACCGTCGAGGCCAGGAAGGCGAGCTTCGCCGTCGTGGTGCCCCGGGGCGGGCGGACGAAGAAGGTGACGTACCATTCGTCATCCTCGGCCGACAAACGCACCGCGTAGACGCCGCTCGGCAAATCCGCCGGCACCTGGTATTCGAAGTCGGCGTCCCAGCCGGCATCGTAGAGGTCGTCGTCGTGGAAATGGATGGCGCCGTATTCCTGGGGGGCGTGGCGCCAGTTTTGCTCGTCGCCGCTCCAGTTGAAGCCCTTGACGCCGCGGGACGGCAGGTTGACTGCCCGGCCGTGAAGCCCGTTGGGACCGGCGTCGGCGACGTGCTCGCCGCCGATGTCGCGGGAGAAATCCCAGGCCGCGATGACCGACGTGTCGCGCTCGTGGGGCATGGCATCCCAGGCCAGGAGCACGCTGTCGGCGCGGTCGAGCGCCCGGCCGACGAGGCGTGGCCGGTCGAGTTTACCGTTGAAAAAATTCGTGGCGTCCGGCATGGCGGCCATGGTCAGCGGCAGGGCGCTGGTCAGGGCGGGCTCGAATCCGACGGCGGCCGTGGCCCGGGCGCTGGTACTGGCTTCGAGCTGTGGCCCCATGAAATCCTGGGCGATGGCGAGCTCCCCGGCCCCCGCGTCGTAGCTAGCGGCAACCAGGTGCCAGCGCCGCGCCGCCAGGGCCTTACCGGTGTTGACGGTCACCATGCCGCCGTGGCCGTTGCCAACCCGCATGGCCGCCGCGCCGGTGTCGTCGATGGACAGAGCGAATCCGCTGGCAGTCTCCGGGTCCCAATTGGCGATCAGGCCCTGGGCGCCCTTTTCAGGGGTGGTCGGAAAGACCCAGGCCTGGACGGTGAAGCTGTCCAGGGCGGCGATGGCCGGATAGGCGGGAACGATCACATAGGAGCCCGCGGCCGTCGGCTGGTTGCGGCCCGGATAGTCGCCGGCGAATGGCGCCGCGATCTCTTCTTCCCGATAGATGCCCCTGTCCGGATCGTCATCGCCGCAGATGACCCGAACCAGATCGGCGCGATAGCGCTCGGGCCCATAGGTACTGACCATGACCTGGAGCGTATCGCCCGGCGCCACACTCCAGTTGCTTGAATAGCCGACAATTTTCTTCATTCCCCCAACCCTTCTTATGCCAACGCGACCCCGGTCACCGTCTTCCAGCGCATGCGGAAGACCTGCCAGGCGGCGGCGTCATAATCGCCGAACACCAGGTCTTCGTAGAGTTCCAGCTTGGCGCCGCGGACTGTCGGCATTTTCGCCAGGGTCCACTCGCGGCCGCGTCTGGTGCAGACGATGATGGTGCGCTCTTCCATGGGCCCGATGCGCAGGCGGTTGACCACCAGAGTCAGCTCACGGCTATAGGGACCGCCGGGATTTTGTTTGAATTCCTCGACAAGGTCGGCTCGCGACGGGTCGATATGATACATCGAACGGTCCTTACTGTTCCGGTTCCACGGTTACGAAGAAATTTTTGTATGCTTCGGTCATTTGCCAGAGGCCATTGAACCCGCGTGGGATGACGAAGGAATCGCCCGGGACAAAGGTTTCGCTGTGGCCGCTTTCGTCGGTAACGGTGAGCGAGCCCTCGAGCACGAAACAGCATTGGTCATAGGGATAGTCGCGAATCCGTTCCGTGCAGGGCGTACACTGCCATACGCCGGCGTTCACGTTTCCAGCCGCGTTGGTGAAGAACAGATGTCCCCGTTCGTCGGCTGTTCCCTCGGCGATGGTGTCGGCGCCGATGTAGCCCATGGGCTTCATGCCGCCGTCCAGCGCCCCGTCAGGCAGCAGACGCGTGATAGACTTGCCGGTCATTCTCCCATCTCCTCCGATGCCGAACCGATCAGACCTACTGTATTCGCGCCCGCGCCTCAACGGCGGCGCGGATGTTCGGGTAAAATCCCGCTATTCGGAAGGCTGGGGCGGAAAGCCTTTCCTAGAGCGGCGCAATTTGCGTAACATCGCCATTGAAACCGAGTACCTTGGGATATATCGGACAAATTGGTTTGCATTAGAAATTTGTGGGTATCGGATGGCGGACGCTAGGGATTCTGCGGTAAAAATCGAGCATGTCGTAAAAAGGTTCGGCCACGGCGATCTTGCGGTCTATGCGCTTGCGGATGTGTCGCTGGACATTCGCGACAACGAGTTTTTCACCCTTCTGGGGCCGTCCGGTTGCGGCAAGACGACGTTGCTGCGCTGCATCGCGGGGTTCGAGCAACCGACCGAGGGTCGCATCCTGCTGTTCAACGACGAGATCGATGAGCTGCCCCCCAACAAGCGGCCCGTGAATACGGTCTTTCAGCATTACGCCCTGTTTCCGCATATGACGGTCGCGGCCAATGTCGGCTTCGGGCCGCGCATGCTCAAGCGTTCCCAGAGCGAGATCGAGAATACCGTCGAGCGAATCTTGAAACTCGTGCATATGGAAAAAATGGCGGGCCGGTCTTCGACACAACTTTCCGGCGGCGAGAAACAGCGGGTGGCGCTTGCCCGCGCTCTGGCCACACAACCCAAAGTTCTGTTGTTGGACGAACCGCTATCCGCTCTCGATCTGAAGCTTCGTCAGCAGATGCGCGACGAGTTGAAGCAACTGCAGCAGGAAACCGGCATCACTTTCATCTTCGTGACCCATGACCAGGAGGAGGCGCTGACCATGTCGGACCGGGTCGCCGTGATGTCGGATGGCGAGGTGCAACAAATCGGCACGCCGATGGAAATCTACGAGCGGCCCAAGAATCATTTCGTTGCCGATTTTATCGGCGAAACAAATTTTTTCGACGTGACGGTGGAAAGCGTGAATGGCGGCAAGGCAAATTGTATCGCGTCCGGCGGCGCCCGGTTGGTGGCTGATGCCTATGAGGACTGCAAGGCCGGCGATGTCGTCAGCCTGTCGGTTCGGCCCGAGAGAATCCAGTTCGCGCCGGAAAGCGCCGATGGGGATTCGCTGACCGGTGTCGTCGAAAGACCCACATACCTCGGCACCGACACCCGTTACCAGGTCCGGCTTCCCGATGGTTTTTCCGTTTCGGTTCGCGTGCAGAATGCCTATCGCGATGCCAACCCGGTAACAGTCGGCGATACGGTTACGCTGCGGTTCGACCCGGGCGCCGTGGTCATGTTGACGGATTGAGCGAGCGGAGGCGAGCGGTGCGCGGACAGCAAGCCCAACGACGAAAGCAACGCAGGGAAAATATCCTTCGTGCGATATTGCTGTCGCCGTCGCTGCTGATCATTGGCGGATTTTTGATCGCACCCCTTTGCATCGTGTTGGTCTATTCGTTTTTGACGCCCGGCACATTCGGCGGCGTGATCTGGGAAGGGACCTTCGACGCCTATATCCAATTCCTGTTCGAACGGGATTTTCTAGACGATAGCCTGGTTTTCTCCACCGCGTATCTGCAGATTTACGGGCGCTCATTCATACAGGCGACGGTATCCACTATCGCCTGTTTCGTCATCGGTTTTCCGACCGCCTACTTTATCGCGACGCGCCCCGAGCACCAGAAGAACATGTGGGTTCTGCTGGTGACGGTTCCTTATTGGGTCAACCTTCTGATCCGCACGATTTCCATGCTGTTTTTGATTCGCAACGAAGGACCGCTCAACCACGGTTTGCAGGCGATCGGGTTGATCGATTCGCCGATTCAGATTGCCTACACCAATTTCGGCGTCGGTATCGGGCTGGTGTACAGTTACCTGCCGTTCATGGTGTTGCCGCTGTATGCCACCATCGAACGCTTCGATTTCCGTTTGGTGGAGGTCGCTTACGACCTATACGCCGATCGATGGACGGTGCTGTTCAAGGTGATCATGCCGATCTGCCTCCCCGGCATTGTCGCCGGTTCCTTGCTGGTGTTTATCCCGAGCCTGGGCGCCTTCATCGCCCCCGACCTGTTGGGCGGCGGCAAGAACCTGATGATCGGCAATCTGATCGCGTTGCAGTTCCAAGGGTCCCGCAATTGGCCATTCGGTTCGGCGGCGGCAATGATCGTGATGAGCGTCGTTATGGTGGCGCTGATCGTCTATATCCGCCAGCAGTCCCGTTCCAGAATCCAGGCACATTGAGAGGGAGCGGAGATGGCGGGGCGCAAAACGAAACCACGCGACCTCCGGCGCTATCCGGGATTCGGCGCCGTGACCTGGGCCTGTATGGTTTTTCTTTATGGCCCGATCATCGTCGTTGCGATTTATTCGTTTAACGAAATTCGCTCGATCACCGTATGGGGCGGGTTCAGCTTCGCCTGGTATTTGAAGGCGCTCAACAACGATCTCATTCAAAGCGCCACCATCAACTCGTTGATTATCGCCATCGGGGCATCGACCATTGCGACCAGTTTCGCGACCCTGGCGGCCTTGGCCATGCGTGGCCGCCCGTTCCGGGGACGCGAAGGCGCCTTCGGCATTATCAGCCTCCCCCTCATCGTACCGGAAATCGTATCGGCCGTCGCATCGCTGGTATTCTTCATCCTGATCGGCATTCCGCTCGGGCTCGGCTCGATCCTGCTGGCGCACACGGTGTTCTGTATCCCGTTCGCCTACCTGCCGATTTCCGCACGCCTAGATGGTATCGAGGGATACTACGAAGAGGCGGCCCGCGATCTTTACGCCGACGGCCGCCAGGCCTTCCTCCATGTCACCCTGCCGATGCTGTTGCCGGGAATCATGGCCGGCTTCATGCTGGCCTTCATCATTTCGCTGGACGATTTCATCATCACGAATTTCGTCGCCGGACCCGGCTCGACAACCCTGCCCTTGGCTATCTACGGGCTGGTTCGTACCGGCCTGACCCCCGAAATCAATGCGATTTCGACGATGCTACTTCTGGTATCAATTTTTTTCGTGACGCTGTCGTTCATTATTGGACGGAAAAAGCTGGGAGCGAACGATTGATCTTGATTCTTGGGCCTTGAAAGGCCTCAATCCTTGGAGGCGGCGGGCCACCGGGAACGGAAGCGCCAAATATCAGCACAGCAAGAAACGATATCAACCGCAGGAGAGGACACATGAAACGGAAAGTAACGGCCTTATTCGCGGCGTTCGCCTTGGCGGCGCTGAATATTTCCGGACCGGCACAGGCCGCCGGCAAGCTCAGCATCTACAACTGGTTCGACTACATGCCTCAGGAACTTCTGGACAAGTTTTCGAAGGAGCATGATGTCGATATCACCATGGACACCTACGATTCCAATGAGACGTTGCTGGCGCGGCTGAAAGCCGGCGTCACCGGTTACGATATCGGCGTGCCCGGCGACTACATGGTGGCGATTCTCATACAGGAAGGCATGCTCGAGAATATTCACGCGAACCAATTGCCGAATTTCGGCAACGTGACCGAAAAATGGATCGATGTCTATTTCGATCCGGGGCGGGAATACACCATACCCTACCAGTGGGGCACCACCGCGTTCATGGTCGATACCGCCGTATACGATGGCGACATCGACACTCTCGCCATCCTGTTCGATCCCCCGGACGTGCTCAAAGGCCGGATCAACATGTTGAAGGACGTCAACGACGTCATCAATGCGGGTCTTCGGTATTTGGGCTACCCTCGTTGCAACTCCAACCCCGAACAAATGAAGGAACTGAACGCGCTGTTGCAGAACGCCAAAGAGCACTGGCTCAGTTTCAATTCCGACGGCGCCAAAGAGGTGCTGGTTTCCGGCGATGCCGCAGCGGGTCAGAACTGGAATGGCTTCGGCATGCGCGCGCGCATGGAGCGGCCCACACTCAAATACGCCTATCCGAGAGAGGGCCTGACGGCGTGGATGGATAATTTCGTGGTCTTCAAGGACCCGCCGAATCTGGAAAACGCCAAGAAGTTCTTGAATTTCATGCTGATTCCAGAAAATGCCGCAACGCTCACCAACTTCGCGCGTTACACCGCGGGCGTGGACGGTACCGAGCCGTTTCTCGACGCGGATCTGAAAACGGCTCCCGAAGTGAACCCGCCGGATGACGTGTTGATGGAATTCGTGCCGCCCTGCGAGGACAAGGTGATCCGGATGTATGACCGGATCTGGACCAATCTGCTGAAATAGCCGGACGGTTGTAAACGATTGGAATTGGGGCGCCCTGGTTTTCGCGCATGGCGATCGATCGGGGCGCCCTTCCAATCAAGCAGCCGCTGTGGAGGGATTTATCATGACCGAGACACCGGAAAAGGCCACGGGTGGATGCATGTGCGGGGCCGTGCGTTATGAGGCGACCGGCGCTCCGCTATCCACCATCCACTGTCACTGCGCGAGTTGTCGAAAACACTCTGGCGCACCGATGGTAACACTCGTCGGCTACAAAGCCGATCAAGTCGAATTCACCAAAGGCGAACGCAAGATTTATGAATCGTCGAAGGGCGTGGGCCGCGCATTCTGCGGCCTCTGCGGTACGACCTTGACCTGGGAAGGCGATGGCGGCGAACTCGGCCCGCTTGTCGAGTTCCTGATCGGCACGCTTGACGACCCCAACGCCTTCGCTCCCCAACGCCACCTCCACCACGCCGAGCGGATACCCTGGTTCGAAACTTCCGACAACCTGCCGCGCTATCGCGGCTGGGACGATGAAGACCCCTATCTGAAAGAACCTGCGACCTAGATTATCGATATTGGAGGGGCCATTGGTTCACCACTTGCCCTGGGCGGCGAGTTCCCGAACCACGGAACGGATCACCGTGACCAGCGCCTCCACCGCCATGGAGCGCGCGCGCTGCGCCACGCTTGCCAGCACCACGGTGCGCTTGAGCGGCGGCCCGGAGAGGCGGCGGGCCGACATACGGCCGAGTTCGACCTCCTTGTAGACGGCGGCGAGCGGCAGAATGGTGTAGCCGGTACCGCTCTGCACCAACTCCTTGGTGGTGGTCAGGGAATCGACCTCGAGGTCGACCTTGAGTACCAGATCGTGCTGCGCCGCCGCGGTATCGACCAACAGCCGAAGCCCATGAGGGCGACCCGGCAGCATCAAGGGCAACTCGCCCAGGCGTAGGAATGGGAAGTCAGGGCCGACGCCGCCAATATCGTCACCCGGCCCAACCAGGCAGAGGTTTTCGTCCCATAGATGTTCGGTAACCAGGTTACGGTTGGCGCGCGGCGCATCGTAGGCCAGGCCCACATCGATCCGGGCACTCGACAGCCACTCATGCACGTGGGCGCTGTAGACTTCGACCACGCGGAGCGCGACACCCGGATAGCGGCCGCGAAAGATTCTCACCAGCGGGGCAGTGAGGAACTGACCGACCGTGGGCGGCACCCCCAATACCGTGGCCCCGACGGTTTCCTCAGTCAAGGCCATGAGCTCGTTCCGGGCCCGTTGGGTCTGGTCGATGATGGCCTTGGCGTGGTCGATCAGGTGGCGCCCCGCCGTGGTCAGCTCGACACCCCGGCCATTGCGGTAAAACAGCTTGGTGCCGAGGTCCGCTTCGAGATTTCGGATCTGGCGGCTGAGTGCCGGCTGGCCCACCGAAAGGAATATCGCGGCACGCGAGAAGCTGCCGAGTTCGGCGATGTGCACGAAGGACCGCAGTTGTTTCAGCTCCATGGCATCAAGCCTCGAAACATGGGGAATTAGATATGCGGAAATGATATATCTGATAGTGCTGTTATGCCACTGGTAACCAATCACGGGCGAATTATGATGAAACCTTGAGGATCGGGCGCCCAGGAGCGCCGGGTTGGCAGCGCAGACGACTCGCTTCCGATCCGGGCCGGTGACCGCGCCCGGAGACTTTGGTTAAGCCATTGATGTTTAAGAAAACCTTGTAAACACAAACCCGACAGGGGGAGAACCATGGGACAACAAAATTTCACCCGGCGTATCTTCGTGCAAAGCTTGGCCGGCGTGGCCGCCTTGGCGGCAGCAGGGCGGATCCCCGGCGTTTCGGCACAGGACGCCCAGATGCTCAAGCTCTGGGCCAATCCAATTCACAAAGTCGGCGCCAAGGATTGGAGCGCCATGGAACAGCAGGCGGGCATCGGCATCGCCTATACCACCAAGAGCGCACGCGCCGACGAGGCGATTCAAAAGATGGTGGTCGGCGACGGCAACCAGTTGTTCGATGCCATGACCGACAATGGCGGCGGCATGGAAGACGCCCTCGCGTCGAACGGCGTGATCGTGCCGCTGGACACCGGCAAGATACCCAACTGGAAAAACATCCTGCCGACCTACAATGAAGGCGGTCTGGCCGCCAACACCATTCGCTACGAGGGCCAGGTCTACGCGACGCCGATGATCTCGAACGCGGACTCCATGGCCTACGACTACAAGGCATTGGGCTTCCACCCGGATAGCTGGGGGGTGATGTTCGATTCGCAGTTCAAGGGCTGGGTCGCGCTGCAGAACGACTTCGGGCCGACGCTCACCACCATGGCGATCTACCTGAAGGGAAGCGGCAAGATCGAGATCGAGAATCCCTCGGACATGACGCCCGGAGAAGTCAAGGCGGTGTGCCAGTTCCTTATCGACTACAAGAAAAAGGGCCAGTTCCGCACCTTCTGGGACGGGTTCCAAAACGGCGTCGGGCTGCTGGCCAGCGGCGAGGTCTTGATGTCGTCCTGCTGGGAACCGATCCAGGTCGTCGCTCAGAAAAAGACCGGCGACAAGGCCGACATCCGATACGGCACCATGAAGGAAGGGCATCAAGTCTGGAACAATGTGCTCATGCTCACGAAGGGCGGCCGCGAACGCGGTATGGACGATCTCTATTACGCACTTGCCAACATCTACCTCTCGCCGTGGTTCGGATCGCGCACCCTCGCGGGTCTCGGGTTCGGGGCACAGATGAGCGGTGTGGACACCTACATCGCCGACCATCCGGACGATTTCTCGGCCGACAAGAAGGCGACGGTGCTCGATATCCTCAAGCGCAAGAACGCGCGCTATGCGGTCAAGGGCAACTCCTGGCAAAACGTGTTCCCGACTCATATCCGGGACTATCAGGACTGGTGGGCACGCTTGCAGGCCGCTTGATCGGGGATGAGCTAAAAGGCGATGCGCGGGGCTAAGAGTATGACCTCGACCGGCCGGGGTCGGATGTCCCGCGGTTTGTGGCGGCGGGTGCTCGGGGAAAACGGCCTTCAGCGGTGGGTGTTTTACCTGCCTGCCGCTTTCATGGTTGTTTTCCTCGCGGTGCCTGCGTGCCTGACACTGGTCTGGAGTTTTTTCGAACGCACCACCTTCTGGATGAAGCCCGGATTCACCCTGTTCGCTTACGAGAGTTTTTTCACCTCGGCCCGCGCCGAGAACTATCTGTACTCCATGATTCATGCGGGCGCCGCCGTGGTGATCTCTTTCGTCATCGCATTCCCGATCACGGTCTTCGTTCGCCGCCGGGTGCCGCAGGCGGCCCAGCACCGGGTCATCCTGCTGTTCATTCTGCCGTTCATGATTTCCGACTTGGCGCGGGTCTTCGCCATGCGTCCCGTCCTCGGCCGCTTTGGCTTGATCAATACCTTTCTCATGGATATCGGCCTGATTTCCGAGCCGATCTCGGTGATCCTGTTCACGCCGCTCGGTGTCATCATCGGCGATGTGCTCTCGTTCCTGCCGTTCATGGTGTTCGCGGGCTTTCTCGCCATGGAGGCCGTACAGCGCTATGTGTTCGAGGTCTGCGAGGACCTGGGGGCGGGCACCCTGCGCAGCTTTCGCGACATCATCATCCCGCTCGCGGCGCCGGGAATCTTCGCCGGCAGCGTGTTCATTTTCGTCAACGGACTGGGTGTGGCGCTGGTGCCGACGATCCTGGGCGGGCCCGGCGCGGTCAATGCCGGCTTGATCGCCAATCAAGCGATCGTCGCTCTCGACTTTCCCCTCGCCATGGCGATCAGCGCGATCATGATCCTGACCTTGACGCTGCTGCTCTACATCGGCCATCGGCTCTTCGACCTCACCAAAATCCTCCAACCGATCAGTTGACGGCCGATGGAAGACGACTACGGCAACATCTGGAGCTATCGGGCCAAGTGGGCCTATCTGCTGTCGGTGGTGGGCGCGCTCCTGCTGCCGTCGTTCTACGTCATCTATATTTCGTTCAACGAGTTCGGCTTTGGCGCCCGAATTTACGAGTTCACGTTCGATTGGTACCGGGTCGTCCTCGGCGACACCATGTTGGTGGCGTCCCTCAAGTGGACCGGATACCTGGCGGTGGGCACGGTCGGCACCGCGGTGCCCATGGCGCTGCTGGCCGCCAAGTTCTACAAGCGCACGCGCCGGAAGGTCCTGTTCGTGACGCTCATGCTCTCGCCGCTGTTCGTTCCGGCGGACATCATGGCCTCCAGCCTTCTGGTCTACTTCAAGAGCTTGAACGGCTTCTTCAAATGGCTCGGCGAGGGGCTGGGCGTGGACTGGTTTTCCGGCTGGTTCCAACTCGGTTTTACCACCGCGCTGATCGGTCAGGTCACCTATACGATGCCCTACGCCTTCATCGTCATCCTGATCACCATGTCGCGTTACCGCGATCAGCAAACCGAAGCGGCGAGAGGCTGCGGCGCCACCGCCTGGCAGGCCTTCTGGCAAGTCGAGTTCCCCCAGATCAAAGTCGGGATCTTCAGCTCCTGCGCCTTCGTCACCATCCTCTCATTCAACGAAGCGACGCGGACGGCGCTGCTCAAGGGCGGCTTCGACACCTTCTCGAACGTATTGGTCGCGCAGATGTTGAATATCGGAATGTCCGAGGAGTCCTACGCCATGGCCGGAACCATGAGTATGGTCTCCATGGCGGTCATCGGCTCGATCCTGATCTTCACGCTGGTCCGGGGAAAACGCCTGGAGCGGGAGGCCTGGGCCAAGGCCGCGGCGGTGATGTCCAAATGACGGAGCGGGACGACATCGCGGTCGAGACGGTCGGTCTGGCCAAGAATTACGGCCCCGTGGTCGCGCTCCGGTCCATCGACCTGACCATCGCCAGCAGCCAGTATTTCGTGCTGTTGGGACCCAGCGGCGGCGGCAAGACCACCTTGCTTCGCCTCATCGGCGGGTTCCTGAGGCCGACCGCCGGCCGGATCCTACTGCATGGACGGGACGTGAGCGATCTCCCACCCAACGAGCGGCCGACCTCGATGGTGTTCCAGAGCTATGCGCTCTTTCCGCACATGAATGTGGAGCGCAACGTGGGCTATGGCCTGAAGCTGCGGCGCATGGCCCGGACCGAAATTCGCGACAAGGTGAATGCCATGTTGGAGATGGTCGGGCTGGTCGGGCTCAACGAGCGCATGCCCCACGAGCTCTCCGGCGGCCAGCAGCAACGGGTGCAGCTCGCCCGCTCTTTGGTGCTCGACTCCGATATCCTGCTGTTGGACGAGCCGCTCGCCTCGCTCGACGCCAAGCTGCGCAAAGACATGTGCCTGGAGCTGAAGCACATCCAGGAACAGGTCGGCATCACCTTTCTGCACGTCACCCACAATCAAGAAGAGGCGATGACCATCGCCGACCATATCGCCATCATCGCGGAAGGCAATCTGATCGAACAGGCGACGCCCGAGCAGATCTATCGCAACCCGCAAGCCCGTTTCACGGCCGAATTCATCGGCGAGAGAAACCTGCTGCAAGGCCGGGTGGTGGCCTCGGAGGGCGGCGAGACCGGGATCGACCTGGGCCACGCCACGGTAAGGGTGCCGAACGGCGGCCAGGCGGTCCAAACCGGCGCGGAGGTCAGCATCTCGATCCCCTCGGAAAGCCTCCGCTTCGCCTCCGGTCCGGCCGACAATATGGAAAACCTGACCGGCACCTACGTCGAACGCTTCTTCCTCGGTCTGACGATCAATGACGTGGTGCGCCTCGCCGATGGCACCGACGTCCAGGTCCGGAGCCTTGCCGCCGACGCGCGGCCCGATCTCGTCGCGGGTGCCGAGGTGACCCTAGCCTGGAAACGGCGCGATGCCCGGCTGCACAGCTTTTGAGCGCCGCATCGATCGGCCGCTAGACCGGCTCGGGGCGCCGCTCGTGCGAGTCGGTCGCCGCCTCAAAGGCCTTGCCGGCCCGCAGAACCAGCGGGTCCCGGAAGGGCGCCGCCATCACTTGCAATCCGAGCGGCAGACCGTCCCCATCGAAGCCCATGGGCAGGGACAAGGCCGGCAGGCCGCAGAGATTGGCGAGCGCCATGTAGCCGGGCGTGTCCGCCGGCGCGGCTTGGTCGAAGCGCTGCGCGGCCCGCGGCGTGGCGGGGCTGATCAACACATCGACTTCCCGGAACAGCGCCTCGACGCGGCGCTGCAGAAGCGCCCGCGCTTTGAGTGCGCCGACCAACTTCGCGGCGGGCATGGCCCGGCCGTAGTCGAGCTGTTGCCGCACCTCGGCGGCGAAGTCCCAGGCCGGATCGTCCAGATACCGGGCATAGGCCACCGCACCTTCGGCCTCGATGATCAAGAGGCAGCACATGCGCGAATCCGCCAGCCCTTCGATGGCGATGGGTCGGATCTCGGCCCCAATCTCCCCGAACACCCGGGCCGCCCGTTCGAAGGCCTGTGCCGTCTCGGGCGCCGGCTCGCAAGCGAAGTGTTCCGGCACGCCGATCTTGAGACCGGCGAGGTCCGGCGCCTCCGGCAGGGCGAAATCGAGCGCCTCGGGCGTTTGGCGGACCCAAGGGTCCCGCGCATCCGGCCCGGCCAACACCGACATCAGCAAGGCCAAGCCGTCCACGCCGCGGGCCATAGGCCCGACCGCGCCGGTGCTCCACGACAGCTCCACCATGCCGCGGGTGCCGACCAGGCCAAAGCTGGGCTTGAACCCGGCGATGCCGCAGAACGCGGCCGGAATCCGGATCGAGCCCATGTTGTCGGAGCCGAGCGCGCCGGCGGCGAGGCCGGCCGCGACCGCCGCCCCGGAACCGCCACTCGATCCACCCGGTGTTGCCGCGGTATCCCAAGGATTGCGGCACTTTCCGAAGTGCATGTTATCCGTGGTCATGCCGAGGGCGCCCTCGTGCATGTTGAGCTTGCCGAGCAGCACGGCGCCCGCCGCCTTCAAGCGCCGCGTCACCTCCGCATCTTCCGGCGCGAGAGCCTGGCGCAAAGCTCCCATGCCGTTCGTGGTCGCAACTCCGGCCACGTCGATAAGGTCCTTGAGCGCCAGCGGCACACCGTCGAGCGGCCCGAGTTCCGCGCCGCCGCGCCGCCGGTCGCTTTCCCGCGCCGCGATGCGCGCCGCATCGGCGGTCACTTCGATGAAAGCGTTCAGCACCCCGTCCCGCGCCTCGATCCGGGCGAGAAAGGATTCCACCGCCTCGCTCGCGGACAGCGCGCCGCGCCGCAACAGCCGCGACAAGCGATCGAGCGGCAGATCGCAAATTTCGTTCATGATGCCTCGCCCGGTATTTTACCAAGAAGCGCCCATAATGACATCACCCTTGGTTGACTACACCGTTCTGGATCTGACCCGGGCCCGGTCCGGGCCGACCTGCGTGCGCCAACTCGCCGACATGGGCGCGAATGTCATCCAGATCGAGTCGATCGAGGACCCGGATCAGGACTTTCCCCGCCATGGCTCCGACTTCCAGAACATCCACCGCAACAAGCGCTCGATCACGCTCAATTTGAAGGACAAACGCGGTGTCGCCATCCTGAAGCAGTTGGTGGCAAAGGCCGACGTGTTGGTTGAGAACTTCCGGCCCAACGTCAAATTCCGCTTGGGCATCGATTACGAAACCTTGGCGAAGATCAACCCCCGGCTGGTCTACGGCAGCATCTCCGGCTTCGGACAGGACGGTCCTTACCGCGACCATCCGGGATACGACCAAATTGCCCAGGGATTGGGCGGGCTGATGTCGGTCACCGGCGAGCCGGGGCGTGGGCCGATGCGGGTCGGCATTCCGATCGGCGATCTCACGGCCGGATTGTTCCTGGCCCAGGGTATCCTGGTCGCCCTTTTGGAGCGGGAGAAGTCGGGCAAGGGCCAGTGGGTCAGCACCTCGCTGCTCCAGGCGGTCATCGGCATGCTCGACTTCCAGGCGACGCGCTGGCTGATGGACGGCGAGGCGCCGGGTCAGGCCGGCAACAACCACCCGACCGTCGCCCCAACCGGCGTGTTTCGCACCAAGGACGGCCAGATCACCATCGCGGCCTCGGGCCAAAGCATGTTCCGGCGGCTTTGCGATACCCTGGAGCTGCCGGAATTGCTGGACGATCCGCGGTTCGAGAAGCCGGAGGACCGCTCCAAGAATCGCGACCCGTTGAACGAGATTCTCGAGCAGCGCCTCGCCCGCTACACCCAGGACGAGATCGTGGAACGTCTCAACGAAGCCGGCGTGCCGGCAGGGCCGATCCTCGATATCGGCCAGGTGTTCCAGAACGAACAGGTCAAGGTGCTGGGCCTCTCCGCCAAGGTACAGTCTCCCGAGCTGGGCGAAATCGAGATTCAGAACACGCCGTACCAACTGTCCCGGACGCCGGGAGGGCCCCGGACGGCGGCGCCGGAGCGCGGCCAGCACACCGATGAGGTCCTTGCCGAACTCGGCCTTAGTGCCGGCGATATCCGCGCCTTGCGCGCGGCCCGGGTCGTGTGAGAACGGCACCTCCAGAAGGACGACGCCATGACCAATCCGCGCATCCCCTACCAGATGTCGAGCAGCCGCAAGAAGCTTGCGCCGCCCGATGGCAAGCCGTTGATCGTCCATCTGGTGGTGAATGTGGAACACTGGCGCTTCGAACACGCCATGCCGCGCAAGATCATCACCGCACCCCACGGCGCCGAGCAGGTGCCGGATATTCCGAACTACTCTTGGGCCGAATATGGCATGCGCTGCGGGATGCCGCGAATTCTCGAGCTTTTCGCCAGCCGCGGCGTGCCCGCGAGCACGTCGATCAACGCGGGCGTGGTGGATGCCTATCCGGAATGCGCCGAGGCCATGCTCGAAGCGGGTTGGGAATTCATCGGCCACGGCATGCACCAGAAATCGATGCAAGGAGAGGCGGCCGAGGCGGAGCTGATCCAGGCCGTGCTCGACAAGCTCGCGAAATTCACCGGACGGAAAACCCGAGGTTGGTTGAGTCCGGGGCTCAAGGAGAGCGTCGATACGCCGGATATCCTGAAGGCCGCGGGCATCGACTACCTCTGCGATTGGGTGGTCGATGACCTGCCGATCTGGATGACGACCGCAAGCGGGCCGCTGATCGCCATGCCGTACAACCTGGAAGTCAACGACAGCGTCATCTACGCCATGGAGAAGCACGCCTCACCCGAGATGTACCGCCGCATGACGGATTCGGTACTGGCATTCGAGAAAGAGTTCGACCGTAACCCCCGGGTGATGACCCTCGGCCTGCATCCTCACCTGATCGGCGTGCCGCACCGCTTTGGCTATCTCGAACGGATGATCGACGACCTGCTCGACCGGGACGATACCATCTTCATGACCGGCAGCCAGATCGCCGATTGGTTCGTCGCGGCCGACAGCGCGTGACTGCCGCAAACGCCTGTCGCTTGGGCATGGATGTCGAATTAGTCTTAAGGCTGTCGAAAATCCTGAAATCTTCGCCGGAGCGGTCGCCGATCATCGCCAGACGACGAGAAGGAACCGCACCTCGGGGAGGTCATCGATGAAATTCCAACTGGCCATCAACATGGAGCGCATTGCGCCCGACATCGACATGCGCGAGGTCGCGCGGCACACCCTGGAAATGGTGCAGATGGCCGACGCCGGCGGCTTCAACATCGCCTGGGCCGCCGAGCATCACGCGCTCGAGATGACCATCGCGCCCAATCCCTTCCAGATCCTCACCTGGTGGGCCGCGCACACCGACCGCATCCGGCTCGGCGCGGCGGTGGTGGTGGCGCCCTACTGGCACCCGATCGACCTGGCCGGCGAGGCCGCCTTGCTGGACCTCTACTCTGGCGGGCGGTTGGAGTTCGGCATCGGCTCGGGCGCCTATCAGCGTGAGTTCGACCGCATGCGCCCGGGCCTGAAGCAGAGCGACGGCTGGCGCTATATGCAGGAGATGCTGCCGGTGGTGAAGGCGCTGTGGCAGGGCGACACCGAGCACGATGGCGAGTTTTGGTCGTTCCCGCGCGCGACCTCCGTGCCCAAACCCCTGCAACAGCCGCACCCGCCGATCTGGGCCGCCGCGCGCGCGCCGGTCACTTACGACTTCGCCGTCAAGCAGGGCCTCAACATCCTGTCTTGGCCGCTCACCCGGCCCATGGCGGAGGTGGAACTTTACAAATCCCGGCTCGATCAGGCCATGGCCGACAATCCAGGCTGCCGCCGTCCGATCTTCGCGACCATGCGCCACACTTGCGTTTACGATCGTGAGGCGGACTGGGAAGTGCCGGTCCGGGCGGCGCAGCGCCAGTTGAGCCAGTTCGAAAACCTGTTCAAGAACCTGGGCGAGGTGGAGAATGGCTTTCCCAAGGCGATCGACTTCGCGGAACTGGAGAATCGCGACCAATACGATCCGAAGATGCTCCACGACAACCTGATGTTCGGCACCCCGGAGCAAGTCATCGCCAAGTTGAAACCCTATGCCGAGCTCGGGGTCGACGAATTCACCTACTACGCCAGCCTCGGCCTCGGTCTGGCCGAGCAGAAACGCTCACTCGAATTGTTCATCAACGAGGTCATGCCGGCCTTTGCCTGAGGATACCATGACGCAACACGTTGAAGTCAGCCGCTCGGGTCACGTGCTCGAAGTCACGCTGAACAAACCCAAAGTCAACGCCATCGACCAGGCGATGAGCCGGGAGTTGGGCGCCGCCTTCGCCATGCTGCGCGACGATCCGGACCTCCGGGTCGCGATCCTGACCGCCACCGGCGAGCGGATCTTTTCCGCCGGCTGGGACCTGAAGGCGCTCGATGCCGGCGATACCAAGCTCGACAACTGGTGGGAGGACGGCGACTACGGCGATG
>SMVB01012646.1_pt1 | contig 30596 bp, 26 predicted proteins | sample 2456461 | NCBI WGS metagenome assembly SMVB01 (sample SAMN11095934, study PRJNA526329) | marine sediment metagenome | biome: Marine sediment; feature: Surficial sediment; material: Deep marine sediment; isolation source: Hadal surficial sediment | place: Pacific Ocean | collected 2014-05 | depth... | reverse complement strand
ATGTATGTCAATAAACATAAAGTATTAGGTGAAGCATAAATTTTAAATAAGCATTTAAAATTAGGCAAAATTATATAAAAGGCGTGGTGAAGAAGTGGTTGAACTATCAGCCTCACTGGCTGTTGAATATATACTCTTGAAATCAGGCCAGAGGTTGATCCCGGGTCTCCTGGATCAGAAACAGTGCTGTCAACAACGACACAGCCCCGGTTACCATCTGACCCAAGATTTATTATAAAACCTTCGTAAACTAATAAGTAAATCAATAACACTCCTTAATCCCCTCTGCAATCCCCTCTGCGCTTATTGTCTTTTCCGCTTATTCAGCTAAGCTAGAAAAATTAATTTTTTATTGGGCTGTTAGCTCAGTTAGGCAGAGCAAGTGACTCTTAATCACTGGGTCGAGGGTTCGATTCCCCCACAGCCCAAAAATTAAAACGTTATTCAAATCATTTTATTTCGGGAGTACTTAAGACCCGTTTCTATGAAATTAATTTCGGCTTTGAAGTACTATATATCTTCCATACCAACACTGCTTGGTGGAGTGAATTTCTATGCAATACCTTTGTTATTAATTAATAACAAGCTACTGCTCAACACAAAAGCCGGCACAACTTTTTAAAAACAGACTGTGAGGGCTGTGAATATAATATTTTTGAAAATGTCACGTCGGCAGTCTTAGATAAAATAGAATACATAGCAATGGAAGTTCATTTCTTTAGTTCTGAGATGCAGGAAAAATGTAAGGCGCTTGTAGCATTGCTTTCAAAGAAATTTAAGGTAATAGAAACTCCCAGTCCCGCGCATTCAAATATTGCATTTGTCTACGCTATCAGGAAAACTAACTAGCTTTTCGCGAGAGTGGCGGAACTGGCAGACGCGCTGGATTTAGGATCCAGTACCGCTAAAGGTGTGGGGGTTCGACTCCCCCCTCTCGCATTAATCTTGTTAAGTAGAGGTTTTGATAATATGAAAGTTGATATTGAAAGGATAAATAGTACTGAAAGAAAGCTTGCGATTTGCGTGCCGGCAGAAGAGGTAGACAATAACTTTGCTGAACTAATTAACGATTTTAGAAAGTCGGCAAGTGTTAAAGGATTTAGACAGGGCAGGACCCCTGTAAGTTTGATTGAATCAATGTACGGCAAACAGATAGTGGCTGAAGCTACTTCTAAGATAGTAAATGATACATTTTACAAGGTACTGGAAGAAAACAAGCTTGTTCCGGTAAATAAACCCCGCTTAGAGCCTGAAGAGCTTAAGAAGGGATCTGATTTTAACTATACTGCCGAATTTGAAGTGGTTCCTGAATTTGAGGCTGAGGGTTATGTAGGGTTAGAACTGACTAAAGAAAAGCAAGAGGTGAAAGAAGAGAAAATTCAAGAGGCACTTGACAGACTCAGAGAAAAAGCTGCCGAAGCCGTGCCTCTAAAAAGGGATAGAAAGGTTAAAAAGGGCGATTATGTATTTATAGACCAACAAGGTTTTGTAGATGGGAAATTGCTTGGCGACCTTAAAAAAGATAATCTGCAGCTTTTAGTGGGTGAACAAAAGTTGATTGAAGATTTTGAAAAAAATCTAATTGGTATGAAAAAGGGTGAAGAAAAAGAGTTTGCTATCTCTTATGATGATGATTTTGTTATAAAAGAGGCTGCGGGTAAAGAGGTGAATTTTAAAGTTAAGCTAAATGATATAAAAGAAAGGGTGCTTCCAGAACTCAGCGATGAATTTGCAAAGCAGTACGAGCTTGCAAATATGGAAGAATTAAAAAAGAGAATAGAAGAGGATTTAGAAAAGCAATTGGAAGATCAGGCTGATGGAAAGCTTCGGCAGGATATAATTAAAAAACTGCTTGCTAAATACAATTTTGATCTCCCGCAAAGTTTACTCGATCAGGAAAAGAATTTTTTGTTAAGTAGATACGCAAATGACTATCAAAGCAAGGGTCTTGAGGTTCCTGAAATTACTAAGAATGTGCAGTCTAATATCGACAAAAGATCAGAGACAAACGTTAAAGTCTCTATTGTTTTAGGTAAGATAGCTGATAACGAAGACATTTTTGTTTCCGATGCCGAGGTTGATAATACACTTAAAGAAATGGCGGCTATGTATAGAATACCCTTTGATCAGTTTAAGCAGACTTATGAAAAAAATAATTTGCTGCAGGGGCTGGAATCGAGGCTTACAGAACAAAAGGTTTTGGATTTCATTATAGAAAAAGCCAAAATTAAAGAAAAGAAAGCTTCTAAAAAAGAGAAAGAAGCAGATAAAAATGAAATTGACATAAATTCTGCGAATTAGTATACTTAAGGCTATCCATGTCTAATTTTATCCCTATAGTTATAGAGCAGACCAGCAGAGGGGAAAGAGCATATGATATCTTTTCAAGACTTCTAAAAGATAGAATTGTGTTTATAGGCTCTCCAATTTCTGATGCTACCGCCGACACGGTTATTGCTCAGCTGCTGTTCCTTGAATCAGAAAACCCTGAAAAGGATATTTATGTTTATATTAATTCCCCGGGGGGCAATGTAACATCTGGGCTTGGCATATACGATACAATGCAGTATATAAAGCCTGATGTTGTTACAATGTGCATGGGGCAGGCTGCGAGCATGGCGGCTGTTCTTCTTGCTGCCGGCGCAAAGGGAAAAAGGTTTACTTTGCCTCATTCTAGGGTTATGCTGCATCAGGTTCTTGGGGGATTTGAAGGTCAGGCAACTGATATAGATATTCATGCAAAAGAAATATTGAGGGTAAAACGTGAATTGAACGAAATTTTAGCTGAACATACTGGTAAAGATATAAATATAATAGAAAGCGATACTGAAAGAGATTTTTTTCTTACTTCAAAAGATGCCTTAGATTATGGCATAGTTGATTCTATAATAACTCGCAGGGATACCATACAAAAGTGACTACCAGACGAGATGGAAAAGACGGAAAGCTTTATTGCTCTTTTTGCGGAAAGGGACAAAGAGAAGTACGCAAATTAATTGCAGGCCCAACTGTTTACATTTGCAATGAGTGTATCGAGCTTTGCAACGAGATCATAGCCGATGAAGAGGCAAAAGAGGGTTTTTTAAAAGAGCAATATTCCAACTTGCCTGTACCTTCTCAGTTGAAAGAATTTCTGGATGAATATGTCATAGGGCAGGAAAAAGCAAAAAAAATACTGGCAGTTGCTGTTTATAATCACTATAAAAGAGTCGAATTATCCACTCAATTAGGAACCAAAAAAAATAGTGATGTTGAACTTCAGAAAAGTAATATCCTGCTTATTGGCCCTACAGGCTGTGGTAAGACTCTACTTGCGCAAACGCTTTCTAAAGTCCTGGATGTGCCATTTACTATAGTCGATGCCACATGCTACACAGAAGCCGGTTACGTTGGAGAAGATGTTGAGAATATGATTGTTAGCTTGCTGCAGGTTGCCGATTATGATGTTGAAAAGGCTTCAAAAGGCATTATTTATATTGACGAAATTGACAAACTGGCAAGAAAATCCGGCGACAGCCCATCCATAACCAGAGACGTATCGGGAGAGGGTGTGCAACAGGCGCTACTGAAAATTATTGAGGGCACAAAAGCTAATGTTCCTCCAAAAGGCGGTCGTAAGCACCCACAGCAGGATTTTATTCAAATTGATACAACTAACATTCTGTTCATTTGCGGCGGAGCTTTTTGCGGGCTAGAAGATATTATCGGAACCAGAATTGGTGAAAAAGCAATCGGATTCGAATCCAATATTAACAATATTAAAGATAAAAGTTTAAGCGAAATATTAGATGAATTTCAACCTGAAGATTTAATTAAATTTGGACTCATTCCTGAGTTTATAGGGCGTATACCTGTTGCTGCTACTCTTGACGAACTTGATGAACCCGCTTTAATAGAGATTCTGACAAAACCAAAAAATGCTTTAATAAAGCAGTTTCAGAGGTTAATGGAATTAGAAAATGTAGAGCTTGAGTTCACAGAAGGCGCTCTAGAAGAAATTGCCCATGATGGTATTATGAAAAAGACTGGCGCAAGAGGGCTGAGGGCAATAATTGAATCTATAATGCTTGATGTTTCTTACGATGTACCATCTTTAACTGGCCTTAAACGCTGCGTGATAACTAAAGATGTTGTTCAGGGTAAAAGCAGCCCTCTGTTCTTTTATGAGGAAGAAAGAAAAATGGGTTCAGGGTGATAAAATAAGGAGTTTTTATGACGGATTTGCTTAAATCTGATGATAAAAAAACTGAAAAATCAAAATTTCTCCCGCTTCTTCCCCTTCGTGATGTCGTAATATTTCCATACATGGTAGCACCGCTTTTTGTAGGGCGCGAAAAATCCATTCGTGCTTTGGAAGAGGCGATGAAAAATGATAAGGAAATTGTGCTTGCCGCACAAAAAGACGCCAAAACAAACGATCCCAAAAAAGAAGATATCTATAATATTGGGACTATAGGAACTATTGTTCAGATGCTAAGGCTTCCTGACGGCACTGTTAAGGTTTTAGTCGAAGGGAAAAGAAGAACAAAAATTGGGAATTATGCTGCAAATTCAAGCTTCTTTTTAGTAGAAATAGAGAATATTCCTGATGCTGCAAAACCAGGCGTTGAAACTGAGGCCTTGATAAGGACTCTTTTATCAGCATTTGAAAACTACGTTAAGTTAAACAAAAAAATACCCTCAGAGGTCTTGGTAACAGTTTCTTCAATAACTGATCCTGACCGCCTTGCTGATACTATTGCATCACACCTTTCATTTAAGCTGGATGATAAACAGGAGATACTCGAAGTATTTAATCCTGTTAATCGGTTAGAAAAGCTTTATGAAAAGATACAGTCTGAAGCAGAAATACTCCAGGTGGAAAAACGAATCCGATCAAGAGTTAAAAAACAAATGGAAAAGGCTCAGAAGGAGTATTATTTGACTGAGCAGATGAGGGCTATACAAAAAGAGCTTGGTGATAAGGACGATCTAAAATCTGAAATAAACGAATTTGAAGAGAAACTTAAAAATAAAAAGATTCCCGAAGAGGTTGAAAAAAAGGTTAAAAAAGAGCTTAAAAAGCTTAAAATGATGTCCCCCATGTCTGCTGAATCTACTGTTGTGAGAAATTATTTAGACTGGCTGCTGTCTATGCCATGGTTAGATGATATTACAGAAGACAGGCTTGATATAGATGAAGCAGCAAAAATACTGGAAGAAGATCATTATGGTCTTGAAAAGCCAAAAGAGAGGATAATTGAATACTTAGCAGTTCGTAAACTTACAGATAAACTAAAAGGGCCTATTTTGTGCTTTGTAGGACCACCGGGTGTTGGTAAAACCTCTCTTGCTAAATCTATCGCAAGGGCAATGGGTAGAAAGTTTATCAGGGTTTCTCTTGGAGGGGTGCGTGACGAGGCTGAAATCCGCGGTCACAGGAGAACTTATATTGGTGCACTGCCCGGCAAAATAATACAGGGTATGAGAAAAGCCGGTACTATGAATCCGGTATTTTTATTGGACGAAATAGATAAACTTGGTATGGATTTCAGAGGAGATCCGGCATCTGCGCTCCTGGAGGGGCTTGATCCTGAACAAAACAAAAATTTTAATGACCACTATCTAGAGATCGATTACGATCTTTCAAATGTGCTTTTTATAACTACGGCAAATATACTCCATACGATTCCCTGGGCGCTGCAGGACAGGATGGAAATAATTCATCTCCCAGGTTATACAGAACACGAAAAGTTTCACATTGCAAAGAAATTTCTTGTACCTAAACAGCAAGAAGACCATGGATTAAAACTCGAAAACTTAAAAATAATGGATAGTGGAATCCTTTCACTTATAAGAAGATATACCAGAGAAGCGGGTGTGAGAACTTTAGAGAGAGAAATTTCGACTCTGTGCAGAAAGGTTGCTAAAAGAGTCGTTGAAAAAGGTCTGGATCACTCAGTAAAGATAAGTGAAAATAATATTCAGACTTTTCTGGGAATTCCTAAATTTAAGTTTGGTGAAATTGAAGAAGATGATCAAATTGGCATATGCACCGGGCTTGCCTGGACAGAAGTTGGCGGAGAGATTTTGACTGTAGAAGTGTCTATGGTTCCGGGAAAGGGAAATCTTACGCTTACCGGTAAGCTTGGAGAGGTTATGCAGGAATCTGCACAGGCTGCAATGAGCTATGTAAGATCAAAGGCAGAGCAGCTGGGGCTTGAAAGATATTTCTACCAGAAGATAGATATTCACATACATGTTCCCGAAGGCGCTACTCCAAAAGACGGACCATCGGCAGGCATTGCGATCGTAACCGCTATAGTCTCAGCACTGATTAAACAGCCTATTGATAAAGAAGTGGCAATGACTGGAGAAATAACTCTTAGAGGCAGAGTGCTTCCTATAGGAGGCCTTAAGGAAAAGATTCTGGCTGCTCATAGGGGAAGGGTTAAAAAGGTTATAATTCCAAAAGATAATGAAAAAGACCTTAAAGACATTCCCAAAAGCACGCTTAAGGATATGGAAATAGTTTTAGTAGACAACATCGATGATGTTATAAAAGAAGCAATAGTGACTGATTTACCTGTATTTCAGGACATTTTGATTACGCCCCATCCGGCTGCTATTCCAGTAGAGCCGGAATTTGGCTCAAATGTAAATCTTTCTTAATAATAATTTGTTATCCTGATTATATAGTAGAGATTTACTGCATTTTTTGTAAATTAATTTTAGACTTATTATTCATTACTACTCCAAAATAATTCTTAATATTATTATCTTTTTTTATTATCAATAAACTAGACAAAACAATGAAATTCTGTTATAAAGTTCTCTCATTTTTCAATCTGGGCGGTTAGTTCAGCGGGAGAACACCTGCCTTACAAGCAGGGGGTCACAGGTTCAAATCCTGTACCGCCCACCACTTAAAATAATTGCGGGGGCCGTAGTTCAGACTGGTTAGAACGCTGGCCTGTCAAGCCAGAGGTCGCGGGTTCAACTCCCGTCGGCCCCGCCATTAAATAAACTTAAATATTTAGACTATCCTGATATATTTTCCCCGGATAATATTCTAAAATTCATTGAAGCAATAAAGAGGGTGTTACCCTCACATAATTTGGTTAGACTAAACATTGGAACGAAAGATGAAAATCCGAAAGATAAGGTGGTAGATGAACAATTCAGAGATGTGTATTTCTCTCCCCTTTGAGGGTTGTTGGGGAATTGCGGTGGAAGGAAATGTTGATAGTGTGCAATTTTTCGACCTGATGAAGGAGACTTTCCCAGAAGCGACTACAGTTTATATAGAAGGAACGTCAATTGAGAGCGATGTTAGGGTCTTGTTCGAGGAATTTTCTCAGAACGGTCCCTATCTACCAAAGAGCCAAACTATATGGCCAAAAGCTGAATTCTATAGATGCGTATTTTCAAAAGAATTCTGGAATAAACTTTCAAGTTTGGCCCAGAATCATGCTGATCCAGAGTTGTTGGATTGTTTATTTTTATACCGTAATGAAACCCCTTTAATGGAATGGCCGGATGCTTTTTCATACTGCATATGGATTTCTATGGAAATATCCGAAAACAGAGCCAAAGCTTTCGCAGGATTGCTTGGGCTGTCCTGCAAGTACTTTAAAGACTAAATAACTTAAAATAAGACTTAAGGGCTGTTGTCTCAAATGCATACAGCACAATAAATAAACTTAATAAAGAATCTATAAATAATCAGTTATATAAATTTCAAATTTAAAGAAGGATATTCTTTATAGTTTTATAATAATTATCTTTATTCCCGTTCTCTTAGCCAATGCCGCCCTCCAACGATAAATGAATACAAGTAAGTGGCGATGAAGGATAGTGCTATAAGAGGTGTAACGGCTGGTATGAGCCATGCCGCCACCAACGCTATGTTTAAATATAATTGTAGTAGCAGTCTTTGCCAGCCCTCGAATAAGTACAGTTAGCTTGAACGGCACGATCATCGTCGTGGCATGCAATATAAATATCAGAACCAGATAAAGCCGAGGATCAACATCAAATATTTGCGTCAACAGAAGGACAAACAGCATGTGGCGTATGAGCTCATTGGTCGGTGAACCGCTGCCTGTCACCACATCCGGATTGAGCCGGGAAGTTGTACGTAGAAGGTGGTATTCTGTAGATTATTTATTTGGACTTTCTCCAGTTGTATAGTTCATATATTCCTAATTTAACCAGGTTTTTTATCTGGATACTTTTTAATTTGATATCTGATGTTGTAAAAAGCAATTGCTGTTACTACTATGGAGTATGCAAGGAAAGCAACGGCGGCGCCATTGTAAGAGTACTTTGGTACAAGTATTAAAAGCAGTATTACATAAAAAACTGTAGTACATCCTCTTATTATTGTACGCAGGCCTGGCCTTCCCAGTGCAAGAAGGGCAGGGCCAATCCAAAAAGATAGCTGTGATACTAAGACTCCAATGGTAACTATCCTAAGCGCATTTACCGCCGGCAAGTATTGTTTTCCGAAAATCAGATTTATGATTACGTCAGGAAATACTAGTAATATTATTGCTACAGGAATACTGATTTTTATCAAAGTTTTCGTAGAAGCTTTAATTATATGGCTAAAATCATTCAGGTTCTTCAGGCCTGAAATCTTTACAAGCTCGGGATAGATAGCCTCGTATAACGGATCCATAAAACGTTTGATTATTGTTGTGCAATTTCTGGCAATTTTGTAAAGAGCAGTGGCTTCAGTACCTGAGAAATGACCCAGCATCATAATTCCCAGATAGTTGTCACTTGCAAGTGTGAATGTTTTAGTAAGGCTTGAGTTTGCTAAAAACCACGTTATTTCTTTCCACTGGTTTTTTATAAGAGCTATATTTGCTTTCCACCACCGATGCAGCCCTTTTTCATTTAGGGTCATATTTACTATAACAAGTCTTATGCCAATTCCCAGAATGCTTGCTGCTATATATGAATACAATACTTCTTTCAGTCCCATACCTGAAAAAAGCGCTGCCGAAACTAGCGCAAGCCTTGTAAGATTGGTAAGTGACACAATAAAAGATATTTGTTTAAATTTTTCAAATACTCTTAGAATAGCGTCAGAAGTGAAATTCGTAGTGTCGATTAAAAGGCTTATTGCATATAGGCGAATCAGTAGTTCGGCCTCAGGAGAGTTAATGAAATATTTGTTTACAATTTGTGCAGTTATAATGGCTATAGCAAATGCGATGATGCCGCTAGAGATATCTACAAGGTAGGAAAGTTTAATCATTGATGCGGTTCTTGGCCTGTCACCATCCGACCAGAAGCCGCCAATATATTTAGTAGCAGTCTCCCAAAATTGAAAATCTAATATTACAAACAAAATCCCTACGTAGGCAATTATGAGTACAAGAAGACCATAGTCATTTACTCCCAGAATTCTTGCAATGATTATAGTCTGAATCGCCGAAAAAATACCAGCCGCAGTTTTTGCGCCAAAGAGCCAGGAAGCATTGAAAAACAATTTTTTGGTTATGTCTTTAATATTGGTCATATATAAGGAGTAGGTGTATTAAGGGGCGCTAAATTTAATAAGAAGTAAAACAGAATATCCTGAGAAATAATAAATCGTAAATATTTAGCAATTTGCTTTTGAACTGTTTAATTTACTCAAGATATCTTAATAATCAACAAAATTGTAGTTATAATAGATGACGAATCATGGCAACTAAAAATACCAAAAAAAATAAATTTTTAACAAAACTTATATTAACTCTTATTTCGGTTGTCTTTGGACTGCTTCTTGCAGAAGGGGTAGCAAGAATATTTCTTGACCCTGTTGATTACCTTAAGCCAAGGAAGATAGAAGATGAAATTTTGGGATTTAAACTGGGGCCAAACTCAGGCGGGCATGACAGTTGGGGTTACCGGAACAGATCAGTCCCGGATAGAGCCGATATTGTCGCAATTGGGGATTCACATACTTATGGCATAAGCGCTAAGGCATCTGACACCTGGCCATCATTTCTTGAAAAACTATCCGGGGAAAAAACCTATAATCTTTCCCTGCCAGGATACGGACCTGTAGAGTACTATTATTTACTGAAGAACAAGGCCTTTGATTTAGATCCATCTGTAGTGGTGGTAGGGTTGTATTTTGGAAACGACCTGCTGGATACTTATAAATCTGTATATAACAATGAATACTGGAAACATCTAAGAAGGGCGGGTTTTCAATCTGATGAAATAGTAAAAAACAAGGAGGTCGACGTAGATAAATTTAGTTATAAACTGAGACATTTCCTGCCGGGCAACAGCATTGTATATAGAATAATCAGCAGTTCAGTTATAGGGGATGAATTAAGACAGCTAAGAAGAATCTATCAGGGCGAAGATATAATAATGTTTGAACAAAAGCAATATAATATACAAACAGGCTTTATGCCTGCTGTAAGGCTTAGGGCATTGGATTTAAACCTTGCGTCTGTAAGAGAAGGGCTGCGAATCAGCCTGGACTTAATAGATAAAATGAACATGATTTGTAAAGAAAAAAATACGGAATTTCTAGTCGTACTAATACCTACTAAAGAGAGCGTTTATTCAGATTTTATTGGAAATAACAGCTCACTTCCTAGCGCTGAAATAATAGATGAGCTTTTAGCAAACGAGAGTGAAGTAAGAAAACTTGTAATAAATCATTTAGATAACAACGATATTGCTTTTGTAAGTGTAGTTGATGCCTTAAGAGGCAGGACTCGTTATGAGCAGTTGTATCCGAAAAATTATGGAACTCATAGTAATAAAAATGGCTATAGAATAATAGCAGCCGATATATCCCAATATCTTTTTGAAAAATCTGCAAACTAGTTTCAAGTCTCAATAAACCTAAATTTACGCTCAATATCCCATGGATTCTAATATATTTTTAATATCACTGCGTGCTGCAAATTCTTTTAGTTCGGTACTGTTTTTATACGCATAAGCGCGGGACTTTTTACCAAGATTGGAAACTACATTAATATCATCGTCTGTTGCCCCTAGTTCACAGAATTTGGTTAGTTTTTTTAATTCTCCGATAGGTTGCTGCAGAAGATCCTCGTATTTTATTTCGGTAGCGTTGCTTCCCAGGTTGCTTACATGACCCCTGGCTTCTTCTAAATATTCTTCCCACATTGATATTCCATCTTCAAGGGTAGAGCAGCGCAGGTAAACAAACTTTTTTCTGTTAGGGATGAATTTGTTTGCCAGATAATACCAGTATAAACTTTTATATATAGAGTCCTTAATTCTCAAGCGCTCTAGACCCTTATCTTGGCTTGTTCGTAAGCTGCTTGCTACATCAACGCCGTGGCGGCAGATATGAATTACCTTTGCATTTGGAAATATATCTAACCAGAAGGGCAGAGTAAAAGTATTGCGGGGGTCTTTCCATCCCCAGGGTATATTTAGATTCAAAGGAGTTCTGTAAGTTAAGTATTTTTTAAACCCTAAGTATGAAATAACCTTTGGAGTTTTCATGGTGTGACGTATAAAGTCTGCAAATAAAGTTCTTGCTTCTCTATCTTCAAGGAGGTATCTAATGGACTTAGGGTTTTCTAAGCCCCCGCTTGACTGTTCTAAAAGCCACATATTTAGATCGATAAAAAAAAGAGCCTCATTGTTTCTATCTTTGGACTTTCCTATAAAAAGCCCTAAGTCTTCGAGCATTTTAGCAAGCATTCCTGTACCGGATCTGCTCATTCCAATGATTATTATGGGTGGGTGTGCTGACATTGCTTTTTTAAATAAGAGTAAAGTTAATATATAATAATAAGAAATAATCTATAGTAAAAGATATAATTAAATAAATTAATGGTTTGAAAAACTTATCATACCAATCGCATTTTTAATTATTATTTATTTTGGAGTAGTAATTAACTGAAATATCTAATAATTGAAAATAACATTTCTTTTGTTTACCATTAAAATTTTTTTATAGGACATAATAACAATGTGCGGAATTGTAGGATTTTGTAGCTGTAATAATAAAGTAGACAGGAATGTTTTAATTTCCATGAGAGATGCTCTCTCTCACAGGGGGCCTGATGATAAAGGTGAATATATTGATGAAAAAAACAACATAGGGCTTGGACACCGAAGGCTTTCCATTTTGGATGTTTCTACACTTGGCCACCAGCCAATGAGCAATGACAAAGGCACAATCTGGGTTACTTACAATGGAGAGATATATAACTTTAAAGAAATAAGACAGGAACTTATCCACAAAGGCTACAGTTTTAAAAGCAATTCGGATACCGAGGTCTTGGTAAAGGCTTATGAGCAGTGGGGCATAGAATGCATACATAAGTTTATTGGAATGTTTGCAATTGCAATATGGGATTCCAGGGAAAAAAAACTATATCTTATAAGAGACAGAGCAGGCGTAAAACCTCTTTATTATTATCACAAAAACGATTTGTTTTTGTTTGCTTCGGAGTTAAAAGCCCTGCATAAACATCCCGGGTTTTCAAAAGAACTTGATTATAGCGCTTTGCCCACTTATTTAATGTACGGTTTTATTTCCAGCCCAAAAACTATTTTTCAAAACACGAAAAGCGTAAGACCCGGCCATTATATATGTTTTACTAATAACAAGATCGAAGAGGTAAAATACTGGGATATTATCGACTATTATCAGCAGGATAAGCTAAAGGGTTCAGAAGACGAAATATCAGAACAGCTTGAGCAGATTTTGATAGACTCTTTTAAATATAGACTCGTATCTGATGTGCCTGTCGGTATTTTTTTGAGCGGAGGCGTTGATTCGAGTCTGGTAACGGCACTTCTTCAAAAAAATGTAAATACTCAGTTGAAGACCTTTTCAATAGGCTTTTACGAAGATAAATACAACGAAGCGCACCATGCAAAGAGGGTCGCAGATTATCTTGGTACCGACCATACAGAGTACTATATATCCCAGCAAGAAGCCCTGGGGGTAGTTGAAAAACTTCCCGATATTTATGATGAGCCGTTTGGAGATAACTCTGGCATACCCACATATCTAGTCTCTAAACTTGCAAGGCAGGATGTGACTGTAGCACTGTCAGCCGATGGAGGGGATGAAATGTTTTTTGGCTATAACAGGTACAAGAAGGCTGCTTATTATTATGACCGTTTAAATCAGTACCCGACTATAATTAAAAACCTGATTCAGAAAACAATATCCAATATAAGTCCTGATACTGCCGAGTGGTTTTACAGACACCTGAAATTTTTGTTGCCAGAGATTAGAGGAGTCTGGGATAAATATTCTAATTTTCAGGCAATGATTAAAGAGGGTATTAATAGAAACCTGAAAAATATACATAAAATAACTCATGCTAAATGGAGAGATAATGAATTAGATACGCTTTTTAATGATTCTATACCTTTTACTGATGATGTGTTTGATGAAAGTTTTAATCGTATAGATAACGAGGATTATATGAGTCAGATGCTTGCAGCAGATTTTAAAACTTACATGTGTGACGATATTTTAACCAAGGTAGACAGGGCTTCCATGAGTGTAAGTCTTGAGATCAGAGAACCTTTGCTTGATCATAGACTTCTTGAATTTACCGCCCGAATTCCGTCCAGTCTTAAATATAAAAATGGTGAGACAAAATACATATTAAAAAAAGTTCTTGGCAAATATATACCGCGGGATTTGTGGGACAGGCCAAAAAGAGGTTTTACTTCACCTGTGTTTTGCTGGCTTAGAGGCGATCTGAAACCCCTTGTGAGTCACTACCTGGGTGAAGAAAAAATAAAACAAGATGGTATATTCTGTCCCAAAATCACTAAATTGTGGGTGGATAAACTGTATAATGGTTATAGTGTCAAGGCAGAAAGGATATGGTACCTGCTTATGTTTCAGATGTGGAAAGAACGGTGGGTTGAGTAAACAAAATTAATATTTCAGACACTATCTGTTTGAAAAACTTTTTAGGGTAAAAACCTCATGAATTAATGAAAAAACATTATTTGAGTTTTCTATTATACATACTATTTTTTATATGACATAAAGAGCGAATAATATTTATCAATCATTATCTCTTCAGTAAATCTGCCTTCAATCATCTTTTTACCTTCTTTCCCAAACTTAGAAGATTTATGCCGATCAGAAAAAAGGTTGAGTATTGATTGCGATACTTTATTTATATCATCCGAATCAACCAGCAGTCCAGTTTTTCCATCAATCACTGATTCGACAGATCCACTGTGATTTCCAACTATTACAGGTTTTGCCCTTGCACTTGCTTCCAGGACAGCGTTTGGGAGACCTTCTATTTTATTGTTCCAAATTCTATTAGCCAGAATAAACACATCACAAATATCAAGGAGATATATTATTTCACTATGATCAACACCACCTGTGAAAATTACTTTATCTTCAAGTCCCAGTGAACGAGCAAGATCTCTAAACTCATTTTCATATCTACCGGTACCCACAATTAGGTACTTGAAATTACTAAATTGCTTATCAACTAACTTAAGAGCTTTTATTACATTGTCCTGCCCTTTTCTGGGTAAAATTCTTGCTATAGTAAGCAGTATTTTTTCGTCAGATTTAATAGAATACATTTTTTTTAATTCAGTAAGTTTTTCACTCTCCGGTGATTTAGAAATAAGCTCCTCACTTATTCCATTGTTTATTACTATTATTTTCTCTCTATTTATTCCAATTTGTAAAAGCAGGTCCTTTGAATAATTGCTTACAGCTATAATTTTTTTAGAAATTTTATATAACCTGGCAATTGGATATTTAAGTAATTTTTTAAAAGGTTTATTGCCTAGAAAACAGGTTGTTATTCCCGAACCTGCTACACGGGCTATAGAAGTGAATTCACAAAAAATGCTAACAATTCCACCTGTGGCTTCTGCTTCTTCTGTAATAAACAATACTATATCTGGCTTTATTTTTTTTAAAGAAGTATAAAAAAAGATACTGGATATTAAATATAATAAAAAGGGAATAAACTTTGTGATCTTTGTTTTTAATAAGGGAACTCTTAGTATTCTGTCACCAAATTCTTTGTCAAAATTTTTATCTCCAGTTCCATAGGAAGGTGCTAAGATAAATATTTCCATATCATCCCTGCTCGCTAGGCCTGTTGCCAGTTTGTAACTAGTAGTTGCAAGACCGCCCAGAAATGGTGGATATTCGTGAGTGTAGATTAGAATCTTCATTACATAGTACGACTAGATAGAAATAACCTGATATATTTGTTATATTATTCTATTTTTTAATGAATTTACTATACCACCTAAAAAAACATATTGTTTAGGAGAATTTATGTCTGATATTCGAACTAATTTATTAAAATCGATGTGTACAGGGCTTGGTGAGGGAAACAGCAACATTGACAAGCTTGCTAGTAAGCTCATTGTTGATTTTCCTGAAAAAGAGATGGGTGAATTTAAAAAGGAGGTTGTTGATCAGTTAACACAGATGGTTTCCTCAGGTCAATTACAAATAATTACAACTGGATGGGAATTAGGCAATGAGTTCTTTTATATTTGCTCTAAAAAAATATAAAGCTATTGAACTGCTGGGCTTAATGCTTATCCTATTTACTTTGAAAAATGGATAATTTTATAAAACAATTTGAACAATATATAGGAACTGAGCGAAATTATTCTGCAAATACTCTCAGGGCTTACAGCAGGGATTTATGCGAATTTGGAGATTTTTTAAAATCTGGCAATAATGCTCAAGATATTAATGAAGTAAACGATGTTGTTATCCGAAGGTTTATTGGACTGCTAAATAATAAAAATAGTAAATCAACAATTGAGAGAAAACTGGCTTCTTTGAGAGCATTCTTTGATTTCCTGCAGAGGGAAAAGATTATTAAAGCAAATCCGGCAAAGCTTATTCCTTCACCTAAAAAAGAAAAAAAACTGCCGGTGTTTCTTTCTGTAGACGAAATGTTTAGGTTAATTGACCAGGATTTAGGTAATGGAGTAATGGGTTTAAGGAATAAAGCTATATTGGAACTTATGTATTCCAGTGGTATCAGGGTGGGAGAGTTGGTGAATTTAAAACTGGATAATTTAAATATCGAAAATAGTGAGATCAAGTTGCTGGGAAAGGGCAGTAAGGAAAGGATTGTTCCTGTAGGTAAAAAAGCAATCATATCTCTTTTGGCATATCTGCAGAGTCGTGAAGTTTTAAAGCCAAAAACAGATAAGCTTTTTGTAAACAATAGAGGTACTCAAATTTCTGAAAGGAGTATTGGAAGGATAGTTAAAAAATTTGCACAAGCTGCCTGCCTGAGCAAGAATGTAAGTCCCCATGCACTTAGGCATTCTTTTGCCACCCATCTGCTTGGCAGCGGCGCAGATCTGAGGGCTATTCAGGATATGCTTGGTCATAGTAGTTTATCTGTTACTCAGAAATATACGCATACATCGATAGAGAGGATAATGAATGTATATGACAAATCTCATCCGAGGTCTTAAAATATGAAAGGTTTAAGAAGTACTACAATTGTTTGTGTTAGAAAAGGGGAAAAGATTGCTATTGCAGGCGACGGGCAGGTTACTTTGGGCGCTACAGCGCTAAAACACACTGCAAATAAGCTCAGAAGACTATATAATGACTCTGTCGTTGTAGGGTTTGCAGGATCGACTGCTGATGCTATTACGCTTTTTGATAGGTTTGAATCAAAGCTGCAGGAATTTAGGGGTAATCTGCGGAGATCTGCAGTTGAGCTCGGTAAAGACTGGAGAACTGACAGGATTCTTAGAAGGCTTGAGGCTTTGCTTATTGTTGCCGACAAGAAGTCAATGTTTCTTATTTCAGGCAGCGGAGACATTATAGAACCAGACGATGATATAATTGCCATAGGGTCCGGAGGGCCTTTTGCACAAGCTGCCGCAAAAGCGCTCGTTAGGCATTCTGAGCTTGAGCTGAAAGAAATAGTTGAGCAGTCACTTTTGATTGCATCAGAAATATGTATTTATACAAATGACAATATTGTTATAGAGGAGTTATAAATTAGTGGATAATATATCAAACATTCTTACGCCAAGAGAAACTGTTGCCGAGCTTGATAAATTCATAGTCGGCCAGAAGGAAGCTAAAAAAGCTGTTTCAATAGCGCTTAGAAACAGGTGGAGAAGACAGAGGGTTAGCCCGGAAATGAAAGATGAAATAGCTCCAAAGAATATTCTTATGATAGGTCCAACTGGAGTGGGCAAAACTGAAATTGCCAGGAGACTGGCCAAATTATCTCAAGCCCCATTTCTAAAAGTTGAAGCCTCTAAATTTACAGAGGTCGGATATGTGGGCAGGGATGTTGAGTCAATGATAAGGGATCTGACGGATATATCTGTAAAAATGACGACAGAAGAAGAAAAGAAAAATGTTATAAGCAAGGCTAAAGATTTAGCCGAAGAAAGGATTCTGGATATATTACTGCCCAAAGGTAAGGATAATGATAGTGAATTTGAGTCTAAAAACGAAACGAGAGAAAAAATGAGGGTTTTGCTTAAAGAAGGAAAATTGGACGATAGAACAATAGAGATAGAAGTCACAGCTAAGAATTTTCCAATGCAAATATTTTCACAGGCTGGTGTTGAGGAGATGGATGTAAATATCTCCGATATGCTTGGTAACCTGATTCCTAAAAAGTCTAAAAGGAAAAAGGTTAAGGTACCTGATGCCATGGAAGTTCTTATTCAAGAAGAGGCTCAGAAACTTGTAGATATGGATAAAGTGGTGAAAAAGGCAGTTGAAGGGGTTGAACAGACAGGGATTGTGTTTATTGATGAAATTGATAAAATTTGTGGCAGAGAAACATCGAGCGGACCGGATGTTTCAAGAGAAGGGGTGCAGAGGGACCTGCTTCCTATTATAGAGGGCTGCACAGTTAATACAAAACATGGGCTGGTTAAAACCGACCACATCTTGTTTGTAGGCGCAGGAGCTTTTCATGTTTCAAAACCCTCAGACCTAATTCCCGAACTGCAGGGCAGGTTTCCTATTAGAGTAGAACTTGACCCTCTTTCTAAAGACGATTTTATCAGAATTCTAACTGAACCAAAAAATGCGTTAATAAAACAGTACAAAGAGCTGCTTAAAACTGAAGACATTGACCTTGAGTTCACTGATGATGCAATAGTAAGACTTGCAGAGCTTGCCGAAGAGGTGAATGAGTCAACCGAGAATATCGGTGCCCGAAGGCTACACACAATACTTGAGAAAATACTAGAAGATATATCATTTAATGCTCCGGATACTAGTGAAAAAGAGTTCAAAGTAGATTCAGACTATATAAAGAATAAAATATCAGACATAGTTAAAGATAGAGATTTAAGCCGTTATATACTCTAAAGCTTATAACATTGCAATTTAGAAAAATGGAAGAATTAATAAAAAAAGCAAAAACACTTAGCGAAGCGCTCCCTTATATAAGGGAGTTTTATGGAAAGACGATTGTAATTAAGTATGGTGGGAGCATTAACAGTAAAGAACTAGATAATTTTGCCAGAGACGTAGTTTTGATGAAGTATGTGGGAATGAATCCCGTTATTGTTCACGGAGGCGGCCCGCAGATAGGAAGTTACTTAGACAAACTCGGACTGCAATCTGAATTTATTGCAGGACTTAGAGCAACTAACGCAGAAACTATGGAAGTCGTTCAAATGGTACTGGTAGGAAAAGTCAGCCAGGATATTATAACTGCAATAAACCTGCTGGGTGGAAGTGCTGTGGGAGTTTCTGGTAAAGAAGGCAAACTGATTTTAGCCAAAAAACTAAACATAATGAAATATGCCAAGGACCATGACATAGAGATTCCGCCAGGTTCGGATATAGGTCTTGTAGGAGAAGTGGAACATATAAATCCACAATTAATAAATACTCTGGACAATTCGGGATATATTCCTGTATTAGCGCCAATTGGTTTTGATAATAAGGGCAATTCATACAACATTAATGCTGACCATGTGGCCGGAAAAGTAGCAGGCGCACTAAATGCCGAAAAATTTATTATTCTTACAAACGTCACGGGTATTTTAGATAAGAAAAAAGAGCTAATTTCTACTCTGCATGAAAGCGCCGTGAAAAAACTGATACACAAAAATGTTATTTCAAAGGGGATGATACCCAAAGTTATTTGTGCCATAAACGCACTGAATGAAGGTGTTAGAAAAGTTCATGTTATTGATGGAACCAAAGAACACTCACTTCTTCTTGAAATTTTTACGGATAAAGGGATTGGAACTGAAATACTGATATGAAATCTGAGCAGGTAATAGATAAACTAGACAGATACGGTTTTAAAAATTATGGCAGGTACCCGATAGCTTTAGAAAAAGGAAAAGGATGCTGGGTATGGGATTTTGAGGGTAATAAGTATCTGGACTTTACAACCGGAATAGCCGTAACAAACCTGGGGCATAACCACCCTAATATTAAAAAAGCATTCGTAGAGCAATTAGAAAAGATTGTTCATTGCTCAAATCTTTTTTATACCAAAGAGCAGGGAAGTCTTGCAGAGCTGCTAGTGGAAAACTCTTTTGCAGATAGGGTGTTTTTTTGTAACAGCGGGGCCGAGGCCAATGAAGCCGCGATAAAACTGGCAAGGAAATGGGGTAAAGCAAATGGGCGCAGATTTAAAATTATATCCTGCAAAGGCGGGTTCCATGGAAGGTCCTACGGTTCACTCAGCATCACAGGGCATAAAAAGTATAGAGCTGATTTCAGTCCAATGCTTCCAGGGGTAAAATTTGTAAAGTACGGTGATTTAGAACATTTGCAAAATTTTGCAGAAGACAAAAAAGTGTGTGCGGTGATTTTGGAACCTATTCAAGGTGAAAATGGGGTAATATTTCCTCCAAAAGGTTATTTAAAAAAAGTCAGGAAGTTGTGTACTGACAGTAACATCTTGTTAATTCTTGATGAGATACAGGTTGGAATTGGACGAACAGGGAGTTTGTTTGCTTACGAGCAGCTGGGATTTGAGCCGGATTTGATGACCCTTGCCAAGGCGCTTGGCGGCGGGCTTGCTTGCGGAGCATTGCTTGCAAAAGACAAATATGCAAAACACCTAACCCCCGGGTCTCATGGCTCTACTATGGGTGGCAATCCCTTGGCTATGAAGGTTGGATACAGCGTTATTGAAACAATTATTGAAAATGGTTTGCTGGATAACGTAAAAACAGTGGGCACATATTTTATTAGTGAGTTAGAAAAACTGCAGTCTAAATATAGCAAAATAATAAAAGAGGTAAGAGGGCAGGGTTTTATTATAGGCGTTGAATTTGTAAATAGTGACTGCGCAAGTGAGGTAGTTAAGAAATTATATCAGAACGGGGTTCTAACAATCATTACAGAACAAAAAAACATTAGAATTCTGCCTCCGCTTATTACAACAAAAAAAGAGGTTGATTTTGCGCTTAAGATATTTGAAAGTTCTCTACATGAGGTATTGGATGCCTAGACATTTTCTAAGTATATTTGACCTTAGCAAAGAAGAGTTTGAATCTATATTCAGCATTACTAAAGAACTGAAGTCTTTAAAAATAAAAAAGGACTATCCGCACAGTTTACTTAACAAATCGATAGGGCTTATTTTTGAAAAACAGTCTACAAGGACTAGGATATCGTTTGAGGTTGCGATAAACGAGCTTGGCGGCAATATAATATTAATGAGTTCAACAGATCTCCAGTTAAACAGAGGGGAATCTATAGAGGATACCGCAAAAGTTTTATCCTCATATTTAAATGGAATCATAATAAGAACGTTCGATCAGTCTATGATTGAAGAATTTGCGGAGCATTCAGAAATTCCGATTATAAATGCGCTTACTGATCTTGAACATCCATGCCAGATTGTCTCCGATCTTTATACGCTTAAAGAAAATGGCGTAAATGTCAGCGAGATGAAACTGGCTTACGTGGGTGATGGCAATAATATTGCTAACTCTCTTATAGGGGCATCTTGTATACTGGGTTTTGAACTTGCAATTTCTACTCCTAAGGGGTACGGGCCTGACACTGATATACTTAATATTGCTGAGACTTATGCTCCAAAGATTGAAATAATTCACGATCCGTTTGTAGCTGTAAGGGGTGCTGATGTGATATATACTGATGTTTGGGTAAGCATGGGGCAAGAAGATCAGAAATATAAGAAGATTGACATGTTTAAGGATTATCAGCTAAACCAGGATCTGGTTTCCAGAGCAAAAAACAGTGCTTTAATTATGCACTGCCTGCCTGCTCACAGGGGCCAGGAGATAACAGATGAAATTATTCATGACAAAAACTCTGTAATTTTTCAGCAGGCTGAAAACAAGCTTCATGTTGGAAAAGCAATTTTAGACATGTTTATAAGTTAGCAGAACTTATATAATTTTTTATAGATTCAGCCACTTTGGTATTAAATCCATCTATCGAAGCCAGTTCTTGGGCAGACACGTTTTTTAGATTGTTTATGGTTCTGTATTTTTTCTGAAGTATTTTCTTTCTTTTTACTCCTACCATTGGAATAGACTGGAAAGCTGATTTAATAAAACTCTTTTTTCTCAATTTTTTATGATAATCAACTGCAAATCTGTGTGCTTCATCCCGTATTTTCATAAGGTATAAGATTTCTTTTGAGTTTTTCTTAAATGTTAGAGCTTTTGAATTATAAGGGATAAATACTTTATCAGTTTCATTCGGATTTCTGGCTTTGGCAATGGCAACTATATCAACTTGCTCCGTACTTCCATTCTGTGCTGCTGCGCTTAGTGCTGAATTTAATTGTCCTATCCCTCCGTCTATTAAAAACAGGTCGGGCAAGTCCCAACCCTTCTGACTTTTTCTCTGCAGTCTTCGGCTTATTACTTCACCTATCATTGCAAAATCATTTGCACCGGAGATCGTTTTAATCTTGTATCTTCTGTATCTTCTTTTTAAAGCTTTTCCGTCTTCAAATCTTATAGAAGATGCCACGGAGTTTGTGCCCTGGATATTTGAAATATCATAGCACTCAATAGTTTTGGGAGTGTTATTTAGACTGAGCTTTTTAGATAAATTGTTTAAAAGCGTTTGGAAATTATTTTGGTCATGAAAGTTTTTTAGAAAACAGGCTTTAGCGTTTTCGTTTGCAAGGTTGGTCAGATCGACTTTCCTTCCCCTTACCGGATAGAAAAGATTTATGGCTCTGCCGCTTTTTTCTCTCAGCCACTGCTTTATGAAATTGCTGTTATTAAGCTTTAAATTTATGCAAATTTCCTTTGGATAGCTCTTCGAGCCTAAGTAGTATCTATAAATAAATTCTTCTAAAATCTGGGTACTGTCTCCAAAACTGTTTTCAAAAAAATAATCTGATTTATCCATAATAGAGCCGTTTCTGAAATAAAGAACTACTATGCTTGTGGAATAACCTTCCCTATAGATACCTATAACATCAATATCCTTTGTCTTTGAATCAATCAGACCTTTTTGATCTATATGCATTTTAAGAAAGCTTAACTGGTTTCTGTAAAAAGCCGCTTCTTCGAACCTCAAGTCTGCTGCTGCATTTTTCATACTGTTTTCTATAAGCTTTAAAATTTCTTTAAATTTGCCCCTCAAATAAAGCTTTGCCTGCATTGCTAGAGAAAGGTAATCATTGTCAGACACTTTTTTGGCACAAGGTCCTGCGCAGAGTTTCATGTTGTAATTTATACAGGGCCTATTTGAGTGTCTTTTAAATTTAGAGTTAGTACAGTCTCTAAGTGGAAACAACTTATGAAAAAACTTTTTTGTTTTTTTAAGTGAGCTTGACGATGTAAAAGGTCCAAAATAAAGCGCTCCGTCATCTACGACTCTTCTTGTAAAAAAAAGCCTTGGATATTTTTCATTTATATCCAGTTTTAGAGAATAGTAGGTTTTATCGTCTTTAAACTGTACGTTAAACTTGGGTTTATATTTTTTTATAAGCGAATTTTCTAATATCAGGGCATCTCTTTCATTTTGTGTGACAATATATTCAATATTACTGACGTCATTTAAGAGATGCTGGATTTGATACCTGTCACTGCTGCTACTGCCGGTAAAATATGAAGTAACTCTTTTTTTGAGGTTTTTTGCTTTTCCTACGTACAATACCCTGCCTTTAGCATTTTTCATCAAATAAACGCCAGGGCTTGTAGGAGCACTGCCTATAATAATACTTTTATGAGTCATATAGTCCTATAGATTAAAAAGATGAAAGAGTTTATAGAAAATTATAGAAAATATATTATGAATTACAAAAGTATAATTAAAATAAGGAGGGATAAAAAGAAAAACCCATTGCAAATAAAAATATTATTTATCTACAATGGGTTTAAGTAGTTTTTAGTAGTCTTCGTCTATATTAAATGAAGAATCAAATTCAATATTAAAAGGTCTTCTGATAGGATCAGAATCAAGTACATAGTAGAAACCTTTTATAAAAATATCTATAATGGCTATTGGGGGGCGTATGATCAAACTGGTGATTTTGAAAGGATTTATGGCATCGTTAGGGTTATATTCTGTTATCTGTTGTGGTCTTGCAAAAGACGTAGTTGTGAACAGTAAAGTTGCCAGTAAAATGATAGCTACATATTTCATTGTATATGTCCTCCTGTTTAAAATTAATATCCAGTATAAACTGTTTTTGTTTCAAGGTCAATAATAAATTGAAGTTTTTCAGATAGTTTGATGTTATACTTAATGTAGGTTCTTAATGTTAATTATATCATAAATACAATATATATTAATGGCTACAAGTAATCTTATTATATATGAACCGTTGCAAGTATTTGGAACGGAAAGTGATTATTGGAAAAGTTATATAGAATTCTATGAGCTTTACTGGGGAGGGCCTCCTTCACCTTTTGGCGTGTGGTTTGGCAATGAATATGAAAACTTTCATAAATCTTTAAGTGAGCGTATTAATGTTGAGCAGTCAGAGATAAAAGACTGCTATTTCCTAAAAGAGGAAGATGGTAGCTATTTTATCGCACCTATTCAGTCTGATTTTGGCAATCACCTTATATATATAGAAAATATAATACCCGTAGAATGGTTTTTATTGTTTGCGGGAGATGAGAGAAAAACTCTTTTTTCTCACTGGGGTTTTAACGCTATATATTATGGTACAAAGCTGCAAACTGCTTTGCTCAGGGTTGAATCCTCAAAATCTCTATTTGAAAAAACTTTAAATGCCATTCCCGCAGAGATTAAAGAGTCTGAAATTATTGGTATTTTAAATAGTTTAATAAATGGCTCAGAGCAGTTAATAAACCTGCTACAAGGGTACAACAACAGTGGGCATATAATACTAAATTACGGGGATATTTGCAGCTATATTCATATATATACACTGGATAATGAAAGAAGCGTTGCTGAAGTTTGTACTTTTATAGAACTTCTTAAAAAATCAGAATATGAAAAAGCAAATACTGCAATGAAAATCCTGTTTCAAAAATGGAATGAAATTTTCAATAATGCTTCGGGGCAAAGTGCCAGTAAGCCAGTTCAGTAATTGCTCTTTATCTATACTTAAGTTTAATGTAACCTTTTTTTAATATATGAGTTTATAGTCATATATGCAGCTATTTGCATCTCTATTTGTTTAGAAACATCAAAATACATAAGATACAAAAAGAGGGATGTATATGTATGATGAAAACGACTTCAGCACAATTACTAATGAACAAAAGTACAATGAACTCGGTGTAAACCCTGACAGTTCGTTTAAATTTCAAAAAGCAAATCAGAAATTGAATGCGCAAAATACGGGTTTAAAGCATCAATATAACGAAAAAGATAATCTGTTAATAAATGGTTATTTTAAAGATGTAAGTCTGGAAACGCTACTCAAACCTCGCCAGGAACTTACTCTATCGGCACTGATGCAAAACTGCGAAAACAAGATTTCTTTTTATTCGGGATCTGCCGGACGAGTGAAAATCTCCAAAGTTTGTGAGTGTTATAATTCAAAAAATGGTTCAAAGTCAAATAAAGGCAGTAAAGCTCTATATAAACAAGCAATTAGAAATAGACTAATAACTAATGCTTATAAGAATTTTAAAATTGTGCTTAGAAATAGGTTTATAAGCTCTAACTTAAGATTAGTTGCAAGTATTGCTAAGAAATTTGTTGGAAAAGGGGCTTCATTTTTAGACCTTATCCAGGAGGGTAATATTGGTCTTATTAGGGCTGTTGAAAAGTTTGATTATACCAAAGGTTACAGGTTTTCTACTTATGCCGTATGGTGGATAAATCAATCAATCAGCAGGGCTATATTTAATCAAACAAGAACCGTAAAAGTACCTTCATATCTTTTAGAAAAATCCGGTAAAATTTGGCAAACATTTATTGGTCTGAAAGAAAAAAATGGAAAGGATCCAACAGCTGAGCAAATTGCTTCTATACTTAAGATATCGGTAGATGGAATAAAGAGTGTAATAAGGTCAGGAAACGATGTGATTAGTTTGGATTCCAATATTTACAACAGTGAAACTACAAGTTATGTAGATCTGCTAAAAGATGATGACCAGGTTTTTCAGGATGCCGAAATCGATAACATCTCGATACCAGAAAATATAGAAGAAGCGCTGATTGATCTAACAAGCAGGGAAAGAGAAGTAATTAAAATGAGATATGGTATTGGGTACGATGATTCTTTTACTCTTGATTATATAGGACAACAATTCGGTCTTACAAGGGAAAGAATAAGGCAGATTGAAAAACAGACTATAGTTAAACTAAAGAAATCTCACTATTCTGAGGTACTTAAAAGCCTTTATGAAAATTTGCAGTGATTTGCAGTTTTGATATTTAAGCATCTAATTATATTTTCTTTGCAGCTTACATTCTCAAGTTCTTTATCTTTAAGATAGCCGCTATTTTTTAGATTGTAATATTACTTTATAGATTTTATTAAAATAACTATGTTTGCTTACTCAAAAATAAACAGCAGTTTTGGCGATGTTTATGCAGTTGCCAAATCCGGTGTCCTATGCAAGCTAATAATTGGGACTCAGAACTTCAAAAATTTCAAAAAAAAGAATACAGAACTAAAATTAGTGAGCGCTAATAAATCTGTGCCGGTTACAGATGAATTAAAATCATATTTCGGCGGCAGGTTAAAGAAATTTAGTTCAAAATTAAATATAACAAGCGGAACCGATTTTCAAAAAAGTGTTTGGAAGCAGCTTCTAAAAATTCCCTTTGGAAAAGTTGTTACATATAAAGATATTGCAAAACAGATTGGAAAACCGCATTCTTATCGTGCTGTTGGAAACGCCGTAGGAGCTAATCCCATACCAATAGTTATACCGTGTCACAGAGTTGTTTCTACTATTGGTATAGGGGGTTATTCTTATGGTATAAATTATAAGGTTCAGTTACTAAAGCACGAGGGAATCGATTATAAAAACAGATTTATTAATTAGATTGTATGTAACATTTTTTTTTCTGGGCAACTCTCCGCTTGCACCTGGAACTGCTGGTACGCTGGGCGCTATTTTACTGTTTTTTTTCTTAACTTTTGTATCTTTTCCAATCTATATTGTTTTTCTATTGATTCTCACCGCTTTATCTATTTTCATGGCCTCACTTGCTGTTAAAATATATAATTCCAAAGATCCCGGGCAAATAGTGATAGATGAAGTATGCGGTTATTTATTCACTATGGTTTTAATTCCCTTTAGCTGGGGTTATGTAATAACAGGTTTTTTGTTGTTCCGGATTTTAGATATTTTAAAGCCATATCCAATTAGAAATATAGAAAAATTGAGAGATGGGTATGGAATAGTGCTGGATGACGTTTTGGCAGGCGTATATGCAAATATACTTATGCAAATAATTATAAGAGTTTATTAAACTTGTATGAAGATCGAGATTGTAACTACGGGAAACGAACTTTTAAGCGGTATTACTCTGGATACTAATTTCCACTGGGTATCCGGAGTACTTGCCGATAACGGATTTGTTGTGAAGTTTCACACTACGGTTGGAGATTATAGCAGGGATATAGTAGAGGTTTTTGAAAATGCCGGGAAAAGAGCAGATATAGTTATAGTTACAGGTGGTTTGGGGCCGACTGAAGATGATCTGACTGCAGGGGCTGCCGCAAGTTTTTTCGGTGTTGATATGGCAGAAAATCCGGATGCTTTGAATATGATTAAGGAGAGGTTCTCAGAAAGGAAAAGGGAGCTGCTGAAGATAAATAAAAAACCTGCAATTTTACCTGCCAGCAGCAAAATAATTAATAATAAAATAGGTACTGCACCCGGGTTTTACTATGACTACAAGGGTACTGTATATTATTTTCTGCCGGGAGTTCCTAAAGAATTTAAGCCTATGATGCAGGAATTTGTTTTAACCGATTTGTTCACCAGATTTAAAGATAGATCAAAAACGCAGTGTGTTTTAATTAAAACATTTGGACTAAAAGAATCAGAAGTTGCTCTAAAGATTCAGGATTTAAATAAAAGCGGGGTTTATTTGGGTTATAGAGCACATTTTCCTGAAGTTCATTTAAGAATTACTGCTGAGGGGGCTTCTAGCCAACAAAGCAAGAGAAAAATCAGTGGTTTTATTAAAAATATTAAGTCGGAGATAGGAGATTATATATTTTCAGAATCAGAAAATACAATGGAAGAAGTAGTGGGAAATCTGCTTTTAGAAAAAGGCATGAGTATTTCTTTGGCCGAGTCATGCACAGGAGGTTTAGTTTCTCATAGAATTACTAACGTAGCAGGCAGTTCTGAGTACTTTAACAGAGCGGTTGTTTGTTATAGTAATGATTCCAAAATAAACGATCTGGGAGTAAGTTCTTCCTTAATAGAAAAGCACGGCGCAGTCAGCACAGAAGTAGCGGGGGCTATTGCAAAAGGTATATTGGATTTATCCGGATCTGATATAGGGGTAGGTATAACAGGAATAGCAGGGCCTGGAGGGGGTAGTACTGAAAAACCAGTGGGCACGGTTTATATTTCACTAATATCTAAAAAAGGTGATATCATTTCTGATAAGTTCAGTTATCATGGAATGAGGCAGCAGATAAAACTAATCACTTCTACGCAGTGTCTTGATATGATTAGGAGATTTCTATTAAATTATGTATAATTAGGAGTTTATAGGGAGTAAATATGCAAGAAACACAAACTACAAAAACATTGGAAGATAGAGAAAAGACTATAGAGATGGCTATTTCTTCAATAGAGAAACAGTTTGGGAAGGGTTCTATAATGCGTCTTGGTTCAGATGCTGTTTTTCCAGATATATCTGTGGTCTCAACCGGTTCTCTCGGATTGGATATATCTTTAGGGGTAGGAGGGCTCCCTAGGGGTAGAATAGCAGAGGTTTATGGACCTGAAGCCTCGGGGAAAACTACGATTGCGCTACATGTAATTGCTGAAGCACAAAAAAGTGGTGGAGTAGCTGCTTTTATTGATGCCGAACATGCCTTAGACCCTCATTATGCTTCGCGGTTAGGGGTGAATATTGAAGATTTATTGATTTCACAGCCTGATTATGGAGAACAGGCATTGGAAATTGTTGACACTCTTGTTAGAAGCGGGGCAATTGATGTAATAGTGCTTGATTCCGTTGCCGCCCTTACTCCCAAGGTTGAAATAGAGGGTGAAATGGGTGATGTGCATGTAGGTGTTCAGGCCAGACTAATGTCACAGGCTCTCAGAAAAATCACAGCAACGGTAAGTCGTTCTAAAACAATAGTTCTTTTTATAAATCAAATTAGAATGAAAATAGGTGTTCCATCTTATATGAATCCAGAAACCACTACTGGTGGAAATGCGCTTAAGTTTTATTCCACCGTTAGGCTTGAAATCAGAAGAATTGGTTCAATAAAAGATGGAGATAATATTACTGGCAACAGGGTAAGGGTTAAAGTAGTTAAAAATAAAGTTGCCCCACCTTTTAAAAATGCAGAGTTTGATATTCTTTTTGGAGAGGGAATATCTTATGCCGGTGAACTTGTTGATATTGGTGTTAAACTTGAAGTTGTAGAAAAAAGCGGCACATGGTTTTCTTATGATGGAGAGCGTCTCGGTCAGGGAAGGGAAAATGCAAGGAACTTCCTGATTGAAAATAGTGAAATTATGGAAAAGTTAATCTTAGAAATATATGAGAAAAGTGGTTTGCCGAAAAGGCCAGACACCAGGGAGGAAGATTAAATGGCTTCTTTAAAGATAGATGATTTACTCAAGGCTGCGCTAAAAGTTGGGGCTTCAGATATTCATTTAAAAACTGACAGTGTTCCTGTGTTTAGAGTAAACGGAAAACTACATTTCATGAAAGACGCACCTGTAATCAATGCTGAATTTATGAAGAGTCTCTATTCATCGGTAATGAATAAAAACCAGATAGAAAGATTTGAAAGAACATTTGATATTGACCTTGCTTATAATATTGCTGATGTATCACGTTTTAGGATCAATGTTTTTCAGCAAAGGGGTGAAACCTCGATGGCGATAAGGGCCATCCCTTATAGTATTTTAAATTTTGATGATTTAAATCTCCCGCCTATTATAGACAAAATAAGTTTGGAAGACAGGGGGCTTGTGATTGTTACAGGCACTACCGGTAGTGGAAAGTCTACCACACTTGCAGCTATGATTGATAACATTAATACTAAAAGATCATTGCATATCATTTCCATCGAAGACCCGTTGGAATTTACTCATAAAGATAAGAATAGTTATATCAACCAGAGAGAGGTTGGTATTGATACCTTATCGTATTCTAATGCAATGAGAGCAGCTCTTCGTGAAGACCCGGATGTTATTCTCATTGGTGAGATGCGTGACTTGGAATCGATTGAAATTGCCACGGCTGCTGCAGAAACAGGTCACTTGGTATTCACTACTTTGCACACATTGGATGCTCAGGAAACAATTAACCGTATACTGGCAGTATTTCCTGCAAGCCAGCAAAATCAGATCAGATATCAGCTTTCACAGGTACTTAAAGCAATTATATCACAGAGACTTATGCCACAGTCTGACGGAAAGGGCAGGGTCCCGGCCGTAGAGGTATTACTTGCAACTTCGAGAATTAGAGACTGTATAGCTGATGCAACAAAAACAAGTGAGATAAGGCGGGCTATTGAAGAGGGTCATCTGCATTACGGGATGCAAACTTTTGACCAGTGTATATATAATCTTTACAGGCAAAAGCTTATTACCTTTGAAGAGGCAATGAGACAGGCTACAAATAAAGATGATCTTGATCTTAGGATTAAGGGTATTACTTCTGGTGCCGCTTCTCTGGGTAGAGTGGATGAGCCCATACAGACTCAATAAATAATTTGATTTTAGAAGTTTAGTTGTGGTCATTGCTTTATGATAGTTCTTGGAATAGAAACGTCTTCTACGTGCGGTAGTGTAGCTGTAGTACAAGATAGAAAAGTCTTGGGTGAGCTGTTTTTTAACACCGGCAGAAAACATTCAACAAAAATTGTTCCTTCAATAACCAATTTGCTGAGCACGGTTGAGCTTAATAAAGCTGACCTGGAAGGAATTGCTGTAACAAGCGGACCCGGGTCTTACACCTCCCTTCGCATAGGTATTTCTATTGCCAAAGGGCTTGCGTATTCCTTGGATATCCCCCTCATAGGTATATCAACACTGCAGTGCGT
>SMVB01383086.1_pt1 | contig 30617 bp, 42 predicted proteins | sample 2456461 | NCBI WGS metagenome assembly SMVB01 (sample SAMN11095934, study PRJNA526329) | marine sediment metagenome | biome: Marine sediment; feature: Surficial sediment; material: Deep marine sediment; isolation source: Hadal surficial sediment | place: Pacific Ocean | collected 2014-05 | depth... | reverse complement strand
GGCGTCAATGTACCGATTGGACAGGCTGCTCAAGCAGTCGAGATTATTGACTGGTTGACAGCAATAGCCAGCGGGGACAGAGTGTTCACCGCCCCCGCTGAGGACTAAGCTGCTCGCCGACTCGTTATAGTCGTTACGCCTTGGATATAATCAAGGCGAGAATTAAGCCGAACAAGTTGCTTCCGGCGTTTGTTGAGTTGGCCGGGGCTTTTCTGTAGCCAGTAGTATGTCCCTGAGTAACAGGCGTTACAGAGGCCGGCAGATTTAACTTCATCTGCACAGCCGGGTATTTCGCATATATTTTTTCTACTCATCTTACCCTCTCCTATCTACATTTCGTAGGCGAACAGCACCAAGTTGCATGTCTACTAGGAACCTACGTTCTTTATCTTTTTTGGTCACTTCGCGGGACGTGTATTTACTATCAACACCTTGCTCCCACACCCTTTTAGGCCACTCCACCATAATACCCACCTTTTAACGCTACTTCTACAAATATGGCTGCTCAGGTTAGCTCCTGTGCGGTCATCTAGGGCAGCCCTTACCCTTACTATAGGCTATAATACGAGCCCTTAGGATGCAAGTACCTAAAAAAGTCTTTACAAACAAGGGGTTAGGGGCGAGAGACTAGCAGCCCCCGGTTCACTTTCGTAGTTACCACCTTCTTGTGTGCAGGGCACGGACAGGGGATTGAGCGGCAAGGCAGTGCTCGGTCTCTTCAAGTAAAAGGAACCAACTCAATCCTGATTCACATAGGCGGCAGTTGCGCCGCCTTCTTCATCAACTAACTTAATGTACTCATCAAGGGCATGGCGAGCTTTCTTTAAGTCCTCCACCCCGCCCTTCAATTTCCAACGCTCCACCCACTTGGTGATAATATACTGGAAGCAGTCGAACTGCATACGGTACGCCCTTGTCCAGTGCTGCTCGCCACCATCTTTTCTCTGGTAGTGGCTTCCCCCTACCTGTTCAGTGTGTTGGAGTGGTAATGATTGTTGGTTCATCCTTTATCCCCAGAGTTGCCTTTAATCCACTACATATATCCATTACGTTTCCCGCTACCTTACCCTGTAATGGTAGCTTAGACAGGTAATGAATGCCATTGATAAATATGGGCATGAATGTCACATTACCCAAAGTAATCTCCTCTACACACTTAAAACAGAGGTCAAGCATATCAGCGGCCTTAAGAACTAGCAGGTCATCCCCTACAAGCTCGGGTATCTTATATCCAGTTTGCGTTGCCCAATTTTTTTCTACCTTCTTTATCATGTCGTTAAAATTTGGGTCAATCCACTTAGCGGGGGCGGGGATATCTCCAGTCCACTGCTCAGGTATATCGTGTTTGAGCGCAGCTATTATGATTTCCTTACTAGCCTCTCCATCTGTAAGTATATCACAGATAAGCGCAACGTTCGCTGAATGATGACCTACGGTTTCCTCTACTATAGTTGGAAGAGTATGGAACCGCTTAACTAAGAACCCGACTCTTGGGATGATGGTCGCCTTTCTGTCCACTCCTGACATGCCTTTCTCCAGTCTGTTGCTACAATGTATCCTATTTGTCCTTTACGGATATGCTTATTAAGATATGCGTCGTGTATAGGGTCAGCTACGTCCACTATCCAGGGGCTAGTGAATGGTAGTCCCATAACAAAGTTTTCTACGTCTTGTAAAAACAGGAGTGCTTCCTCTGCTGACTTAAACATACGAAGCGGCTTGACTTCACCTGCTGCATAGGGGTCGAAGACAGGGGTGCGCTTTAGTAGTTCGCTATGGAGGTCGGTATATAAGTGCAGGTTATTCGTCATGACATAGTAGTTACCGAGCCTCTGGTTTGTCATGGCAGCCATCCATTCCTGTAGCATGGTCATGTGAACAGCATTCGCCCCAGTCATCCCCCACACGGCGTCATTACTCCTGTTACAGACAGTCATATGCAAGTAACTGTCTACTATCCTCCAATAGATGTGAGTATTGCAGGGTATATCCTTTTTGTAAAAGAGGTCACACTTGGCGTCCCACATCGCTGTAACTGCTCGGCGAGTATGAGGGTCTTTATTAAGCTGGTTTGCTGTCTGTAGAAGTTGGTCTATACTGAAGTGCTTACGCCAGCGATAGCCATAGGCTCCGTAAATAGTGCCGTCATTTTCGGCGTACTCCCTAAGACCTGAGTTAAACTGTTCAATCCACTTAACGTCCTTCCGCCCCGCCATCATCCAGCAGAACTCCATTACGTGGAAGAAGGGGTTAGCATCCCGTAGCGGGTCAAACAGCACACGTTCGTCAGGTCGATGTACCTTGAATATACAAGGTTCTATCATAGTCACTACATTACCGTTCCTAGAGGTTTGCTTGTCCCCACAAACCCCGAGCAGCCACATGGCTTCCGTGAAAAAATTAGGGATATTCCTTACGCTTCTATTTTCCATTGTACTTCCTCTTACTACGGCCAGCTCCAGTGCTGACTCTCATGTACTTATCAAACTCGCACAGGCAGTTCTGGAAATCTTGCATACACAGTAGCATCACGTGACCCTTAAGCATTTCCCAAGCGAGGGTTATGTAGTGATTAAACCTTTTCGGGGACACCTTACCAAACTTGTCATCATAGAAAAACCAATTTAACCCTCTTATACTACCCGGTCCGGGAGCAGACCACGAGTACCAATCCTCCGCCCCCTCCAGAGGGTGGTCAATAGTGTTCTTTAAGTCGGCGACAACCTGCGCTGCCATGAAGGAAGCGAACCCCTGATACTGCATTATGAGCTTGTGTGCGGCGGCGAGGGTGCTGTTAGGGGCAACGTGCGGGGGGTTAGCGAAAGCTGCTCCTAGGGCTTGTGAGCAGTACTCACCCTTGTCCATACGCTTACCGCACGTTGTTACCACGTAGGCATTTCCCCATACCTTCTCTCCGCTTTCCCGTATTGAGTTGATAGTTGATATTAGTCGGCCATAAACAATTTTCTCTTCTAACTTAGTAGAGAAAGCAATAAGATCCATAGCTTTTAATGTCGGCGGCCAGTTGAACATACGGGCGACCATCATACGCCACTCGTGCAGCCCATCCTCTTGGTAGGGTATGTTGTTTCTAATCCACTGAGTTACCTTGTCATCTTCGCGGTGTACGTTGCAGAAGTAGACGGTTTGTAGGGTGGGGTCCTCAGTCCAAGGCTTGGACATACCCCCTCTTTTTCTTGTGCGAATATGCTCTCGCTCATTAATCCAGAATACTAACTTTTCCTGCACTGGCGAAAGCTTGCTTCCATTGGACTCTAACATCTTTGCGCTCCTTTCCACCCCAAGAAGTCTTGGTCTTCTTGGTAACTACGGTAACGAATCCAGGGTGCAGTTCGGCCAAGCCCATCGCTGCCTGCTCCTGGATTTCTGGGGTACGGTAGGTTGAGCAGCCTCCGCTAACATCACTTCCAGCTTGGTTGTTCACCCATCTATTCAGTAATACGTTTTCATACCCGAGCCGCATAAGCTGGAGGGTGGCATCAAAGTCCTCCATTACGGGTATTCGGTCAAAGCGTATATTCTCTTCCCGTAGTACGTCAAACCTGAACCCTAGTACGCGCATCATACGAGTACAGTATCTGTATGGCTCTATAACCCTGTTCGCCCCTTCCCTCGGGGCTACCCCGACGGCTGCGTATATGTTGAGGAAGGTTACTATTTCCTTCAGCATAGCCTCTATGTCACTTGTTGTGGAGGGCACGAACTTGGTAGGTTGGTCTTCACGCCGCGTGGCGAATACAAGGTCGTCATCAAACATAATAACTTTCTTTTCAAATATGTGGTCAACTAGCCACTGGCGGGTAGGACCGATTGTTTGGATATTCGGTGGAAGAACGAGAGTTGGGTAAGGACGGTACAGGTCTTTTTCTTTGTCCTGAACCACAAGAGTTGTTATCTCTTTTATATCTTGTGGCAAGCTGTTCCAGGTCGTCTGCTTATTAGCACGTCCGTACGTGCATATCAGTACCTTCATCTCACTCTTCCACCCCTTCTTATTATCCAGTAACGCGGCGAGGGGCATGACACCCCCGCCACTTGTCCGTTAATGTGGTGGACCAGACCGTGTTCTTTATAAGCCGACTTTGATAAACTTACGGCCAACGTCGTAAGCAATATCTGCATACGTTACGCCATTCTTGAGAGCTTCTCCAACGGTTTTCGCGCCGGTATAGCCTTCAAATCGTTCACGTGCTTTGGAGCCCTGTTTCTTAGGGTTCTCCGTCACCAGGAGGGTGATCTTATCGGTTTCAGGGTATGTAGTTGCGAAACGCGAACGGGTAGTGCTATCTTTCTTTTCATCTTTCTTGTCGTCTTTACCTTTACCGGTACTTTCACCGGGAGCCAGATTTACAGCCATTTGAGTTCTCCTCTTTATTTATTGGCTAAATATCCCTTACCATAAGGGAAACGTAGTATACCCCTTGACCCAATCTAATGCAAGGGCGAGGGTAAGATTTTAGCAACTTCACCATTATCAAGTACCATTCCATATGAGAAGTGCTCGGGGATAAGTCCTAGAAATTCACCCAGCTCTATATCTACCTCGAATATAAAAGTTTCGTGGTTAATGTCTGCACCATTGCTCACCATAAAGTCCTTTCCCTCCGCACTTATGGCTTCCACATATACATCTTCTTCGTCTGCCCACATCAATAGGTCTAACCCCTTCTTTTCAACTGGCGGAGAAATTGCTAAAAGTTCACTTATCACTTAGTGCCTCCAATAATCGCTTTTGACTACGTTCCTTTCCCTGGAGCACTTGTATTACTTTTTCATCAAGTGTGCCAGCACACACTATATGGTACACCATGACCGTTTCCGCTGCCTGCCCCTGCCGCCAGACTCGCCCGATAAGTTGTTCATAATATTCGAAATTCCAAGGTATACCAAAGAATATAACAGTAGAGCAAGCAGCTTGGAGGTTCAACCCATGCCCCATGCTGGCGGGATGACCTATTAGCATGTCAACCTCGCCCCTGTTAAATGCTTCAATGATCTCGCTACCCTTCTTGGCTGATGTACCCCCGCCGATAACACTGGCGTTAGGGAAAACTTCAAGTATACGCTCAACGTCATGGCGGAATTCGTAGGCCACTATGACCGGTCCTTCTATCTCTTCTATTAAGTCTTTCAAAGCTTCAATCTTAGTGTCATGTATTACTTCGTATTCTCGCTTACTACTCTTAGGAACCTCTCCTGTTTCGATATACACCGCGCCGTTCGCAATCTGGCGGCACTTAGTCCCTGCGGCTGCGGCGTTCTGGGCGACAATAACCCCTTCCTCGACTCTAGCAATAAAATCATCTTCAACCTGTTCATATATCCCCCTAGCATAGTCTGGAAGACTAACTACTGTATTGACCCGTATTAGTTCGGGCATCTGTAGGTGGTCTTCAGTATTTATTTGAATAACTAATGGGTCTATTCGTTCCACAATATCAGCAAATGCCCAGTCATGGGGTACATATTCATACTGTTTTCCATACGGGTTTGGTTGATAGAAATACTTATTTCGAAAGTGCGTGATGTATCGTCCCAAGGAGTTACCGTCATCAAGAATGTATATTTGGGAGAACAAATCCATAATTCCCCGAGGTTGTGGAGAGCCTGTAAGAATCCATCGTCTCTTGAAGTAGGGAATTCGCTTACGGAGTAACTTAAAGCGTTTTGATTGAGAGTTTTTGAATCTAGTGCTCTCATCAACACAGAGGATATCGTATCGCTCTGGGTCAAAACGCTTAAATTTTGGGTCAAACAACCAAAGAAGTCCCTCTGGGTTAATGATGTAAATGTCAGCATCATTGGAAAGACCGGTTTCCTTATCTCCGTGGATAATGCTATAAGTGATTCCATGAAATGTACTCCACTTTTCTATTTCTTGCGGCCAGACATTATACATCGGGCGCAACGGGGCTATCAATAGCATTTTACTGATTAGTCCCTTACTTTTAAGAATCTTAAATGCGGCAAGAACTGTACTAGTCTTTCCAAGTCCGGGCTTCATAAACAGGCCGAGGGCAGCCTGTTGCATCATTAAGCTAATCGCCCTTACTTGGTAAGAATGTGGGTTCCATTCTGCCATCTATATACCTTTGTCCATCAAACCTATTATCAATTACGAATACCTTATGTCCTACCTTAGCCAACTCTTCACACCTATATACCTGTAGCGGTCTAAGTGGCTCCCCCTCAGCCTTAAACTCTACATACTCATGTCCTCGTGGGGGCGACCACGCAAAGATACGGTCAGGCCAGCCTGTGGAGGCTAGGTTACTCAGCTTATGCTGAATGCACTGTGCTCCATCAACTACCCATCGCTCTAACTTACTCTCTTCCCTTATCCCACGGGACATTGACCCCCCTTGAACCTGCTATGTGGACACCACCTACAGTGAGCTCCAGGATTCGGTATGTATGTATCGGGGCAATCCATGAATGTAGCCTTATGTCGCCACCCGGCTTTCGCTAACTTGTGGGCGTCAAAGCTGTCCTTAGACCCACGACCACCAGGATACATCATTGGTACATTCTTTTTCTGGTCAAAGTAAACCGTTGTCACTTGATAGTTATCGTAACCCGGTTCATCTTCAATAGAGGCTGTGTTGTAGAGCCGTCGCTGCCACTTGTGGTCAGGGTATATGCGCCCAGTCTTCCACTCCTGTATATCTATATCACGGTCAACTTTCCGTTTAGGAATAAGCTTTAGGTCAAATAGACCGCGCCATGTAGCTGATGGGTCGTTAAAGTCTACTGCTGTCCATGTATCGTTCATGTCTATCCTGAATGCCCACTTGTACTCTGGGTAGCAGTCATAGTCTTGTCGCAGCCCCCACATCCACTGCTTATAGTTGACAAGGTCAGGGTGTAGGTGGTCGCTGCCCTTAAAGAAGTTCTCGATTGAGTCATGTACCTCATTACCTCTTACCAGTGCTGGTCCAGGGTCTTCTGGCTTAACCTCGTGCTTCCACACTTTATTCGCAGCAAATTGGTATCCACACTTAGAGTGGGATATAAACTGGGAGTATGACTTTGGTCCAGTTGGAACTAAGTTAGTCATATCTATGTGGTAGCTAGACCTCTTTGCAAGGTGGTCCTGCCACGAGCCTTGTACTATGTCAGTCATCTTTATATTCCTTTAGGTCGTGCCAGTTATCACCGACCAAGCCCTCGCTTGCCATCGGTACGTCAAAAAAGTCTTGGTCCATAGCACTCTTCAACTGCTGCATACCCTCAGGTATATCATCAGCTGGAACGCTTATGTTAATCTCATCGTGTACAGTCGCCATAAATATATCTTGGGGACGCTTATATTCGTAGTACCAGTCAGCACAGCATTGTTTCGTTTGGTCGGCTGCGCTACCCTGAATTAGATAGTTAGTCAGCTTATAGGCTTTATCACGAGATTCAGCATAGTAATGGCGTCCTCCCCATGTAGTGATATGCTTCCCTGCTCTGCCCCGCGCAGATACATTATCCATAAGGGTTTTGATTCCGGGCATAGCACCGAGATAATGTGCTTTGAGGGCTGCACCTTCGGGGATACTAAGTCCCAAAGCTCCGGCGATAGCTGGTGCGCCTCCTCCATATATAATACGGAAGCCGGTAATTTTGACATCCTTCCTTGATAGCTCAACACCATATAGTTCCTTAATCATTTCCTGCGCCCGACCATGTGGGTCTAACCGGGGGTTGTCTTTATACGCTTGCATCAGGCTACCGTCTTCATAGTGCGCTCCTATGCGGAGTTCCTGACCACTAAAATCCCTCATTGCCCAGACATGGCCTTCCTCCGGAAGTAGGTACTTACGAATATAGGGAGGGTCAGGTAGGGCGGCTATATGTGGGACGTCAAACCGAACCATTACGTTTTGAAGATTAGGGTTGTCGCTAGATAACCGACCAGTCCTAGTACCTTTTCTTCTTTCCGTATCCCTAACCTGATTCCAGTTGGGATGCAGCCGCCCGTCAGCTCTACATTTGTCCACCCAAGGACGCATAAAAGTCTGTAGAATAGTAGCGGTGACGCCTTTATACTGAAGCAGGGCAAGAATATATGGGTCTTTGATAACCTTGATAATGTTATCTTTAGCAGTTGACCGCTGCCCGGATTTTGGTGTAAGTATCCATTCCTCAGGGTTGACAATTCCTGCGGATTCGAGGGCGTTACATAGAGTCGCCCCCTTGAGTAAGTCAGGGTCGCCATTGTATTGTAGCACTCCAGCAATTAAGTCATCACATAACTTTTGAGCACCGTTGTAGAGCTCTAAGTCTTGTTCTAATTCTTCTTGGTCAACCCGAATACCGCGCTCTGTAGCCTCATAAAAGAGGGGCATACACCGACGTTCCCGGTTGTACGCCCCATTCGGCTGCTCTTGTATCAGGAGGTCGTAGAGTTCTTTTGTCCGTATAACGTCGCCTTCCGCATATGGTTTAACAAGCTCAAATGGAGCGCGGCAAATATAAGCCCCCCAATCTTTTGGGGTCGCCTCTGGGACGTTGGCAAGTATCCAAGCGCGTAGATGGTCTTGTTCTGTAGGAGGAAGATCCAAGTACCTTTCGGCAGATGGTTTAAGGCTAAGAGTCTTAGCATACGGGTCGGCAAGATATACCAGATACTGGGTATCGTGTATACGGCTCCATTCAGGCATTGGCAAATCAAGATACTTTTTCGCCACAGCAAGGTCAAACGGAGCATTATGAAAGAGAAGTTCGTCACCACTATTCCATATTCGTTCAAGTATGGGTCGGCCAACCTCAATAGGAAAATACTCTGGCTTAGTGGTCGCGCTGTATATGGCGACGCCAACCGGACGCGGCGGTTTGATAATTGTGTTCCCATCTATTGCCTCAGTCTCAAAGTCAATTGTCCACACACCATTCCCCTTAACTATGCTGACGGCTCCAACCCCGGCCAGCGCGGGAGGGTATTTGCAGGCATCGGTGTCGCGCCTCCGCCTTAACCAGTGAAACTCTGGGTCGGGATTGTTAGTTAGTTCCTTTAACTGACGGTATTGCTTCGTCCTTTATGGTCATATCATACGGCATAGACAACGCAGCCTGAGCAGCATCCACTTTTACATAGACCGCGCCCATAACGTCGTCAGGCACAAGCCCTTTGGTTTCGTACTGTACTAAGAACTGCCACTTTGGATGAGGCATAGCTGATACCTCAGTAATGACACCCCACGGTGGTCGCTGCTCACGCAGGGATACCTCATTAGCATAGGCTGAAAACTGCTTGCCCGAGCTATACTGTGGGAAACTCATGGTATAAATGTCATCGGCCAGCGTGTTGTCACTATTCCAGGCCACCACTGCGATACGTCTACGGCTTTGACACTCAGGTTTTTCACGGTTTTTGCCGAACTGGCGTAGCTGACAAGTATTACAGTCTTCGTTAAGGGGGACAGGTACGTTGTCATCAGGAGCCATTGCCCCTTTCGCTGCCGGTTCTGCATGTAGAGCATAACAGGCCGGGGGGATTACCTTGTCTGGTGACCAAGCTTCGTTATACTTGACCTGCTCATGGAGTGCGCCAACTATGACACACATCATTTTGTTGCCCTCCAAAGGTTGGTCGTCAATAGATAAAATCCCATTACGCAACGATATCTTAGTGGTAGTGGGTTGCTCAAGCTTGGCGACGTCTTTAGCATCGTCTGCAAGCCTCTTTTCCCATGTTGTTAGCTCTTTACTCATTACTCATTATCCTTTAGCTGATGTACCGATAACTTTTCTACTGGGAACCATGCAATTCCAGGAACTACCACATCGTCCTCAGCCCTAATTTTGATGGCCTTTGCGTTCAATGCTTTATTCATACAATCCCATGCGTTGTTTTCAACAATGTACGCCCTAACGAGGTCCCAGTCTTCCACGGTAGGTTCTTGCTGAATCTTTAATTCAATGGTACAGGTTTGACCCCCTATACCTCGCGACTTGGCTTCCTTCATTTCTGCAATTAGTTGCAGCTTAAGTAGAGTTTCCTCATCTTGTAATACTTTAGCTTCCCGGTTGAGTTCAAGTCTTGCTTTACGAGTACCATTATACTCGTCGGCCAGTGCAGCCATTTGTTCCAGGTCCATTTTTATCCCCTTATTATAGGGCTAGTATAGCCCATTCGATAAGTTCATGCAAGGGGCGGGCTGGTGTACCCGCCCGCCATGATGTAATGCTCGACGGGCTAATCGGCGGCTTGACCGCTTATTGATGTACGCGCCTTTGCTAATGCCCGCGTCACCATAGCCAGCCGAGCCTCTACGTCGTCAATATAACCAAGCGCGAATTGCTTAGGGTCGGTGTTCACATCCCTAATAGCAAACGCTAAGTCATCCTTCGCACTTTGCAAATCCCGCGCCGCTTGACGCAGGTGCTTCTTTCCATTACTCGCTGTTACTCTGCTCATTTTCCTTTCTCCAATGCTTGCTTTATTCATCTGTCAGGTGCGGTAGGGCGAGCAGGCTTTGTATCTTAGCGTCCAGCCTTTCTTCGCCAAGTAAAGCGTTATCCTTCAGCTCTACCTTATTCCGTTCCAGTGCGTCCACTTGCCCCTGTACTTCATCGTAATCACTGGGTAGCCAGATACTTATGGGTACTGAGCCTACAAAGAACGCCCCGTCCGTATAGCTTTTGGCGTCCTTTGCAACTACCTGAAGCTCTACCTTTTCGGGCTTTGCTTCACTCTGCTCATACGATGGCCGAGGTACAAGCCATATATCTACTTCACATACCTCTACTTGTTCACCTGCTTTCATGTTGCTACTCCTTATATTAACTACCAGACACTATTATACCATAGAGCATGGGCTGATGCTAGTCTAAGCTCCCATACCGGTCCATTTTCCTGCCCGTAGTATCTATCTCATCTAGTGCTTCCATACCACGGTCAATCTGTTTTTGCCGCCACTCCTCGTATGCAGCATCCTCATTTTGTTCAGGGGGGTCATTACATCCGGGATAACAACGTGGGCAATCTGTTGCGCCACATAGACATGGTTCCTTATTCATTACAATTCACCCTTTTTGCCCTTACCTCACAGAATATTTGCCAGTGCTTGTAACACAGACCCTGAGTATAGACCGGGTACTTATAATCGCTCTGCCCATGTAATCTTTCACCGGTACATTCTTTACATCTTGGTATGTGGTCATATATCATTACTCTGCCCTCACAAACCCTTCAAATGGTCCGGACATCAAAACCACACCATCATGGTCTACCTCTCCTTCCCAGTCCTCACCATCAATTTTGACAAGGTAGTGATCGCTGTTTACTTCCACTACGTCAGCCCATTCTGCGGGAGTGCCTAGGAACTTACTTGCTTTAACAAGTATCTGGTCCCCTACCTTTTTTGTGAACATGAGTTTACCCTTTACCTTCTACCCTACAATTATATAATAGAGGGCAAGCGGAAGCAACCGAGTCATTGCCCCGGCTGGTGGCCTATATACAAGGTGTGATAGTGTTACTTAGAGTATTGCCAGAGTAGCATTTGATTCCACCACTCAAGGGTATGCCCAGTCCAATCCCAGTAAATTATAGGAACCCGCCAACGGACACAGCTATCAAGAATGAATTTGAAAGTGTTATACTCCAGCTCTGGTCCACGTTGTCGTGGTTCACGATATGCAGAACCAGTAGAGTTTGCAGTTATCGTTATATAGGGGTTCTTACCGTGAATAATCTTAGCCTTAGAAATTTCTGATTCTGTTTGGGTGGTCCACTTAGCTCTGTCCCATTTGCTAATGCTGTCAGGAGCGAAAGGCCAGTACGCACTGATGGTGATATCAGGCAACCACTTACTGACCGCTAAGTAGTCAACCTCACGCTGCATCACCGGAACTCCCCACTTCTTAGGGTTCCAGTATACAGCACCGGAGTTCTCCGGCAGCATATAGAACACTTGTCTTATAGAGGGATGCTGGACGTTAATATATCTGGCAGTGTCCCGACGAATAGATACTGCTGTTTCGCTGACTTGGCTTGGGTCTGAGGTATCAATGAAGTATTGCAACGGCTCACGACGTGTCCCCATCTCTCCTTCCATGTTGTTCAAGTGTAATGTATCTGGGGGATATGTAAGCATTTCTTGACAGTGTTTTTCTAAATGGTCCTCATCATATACTCCGCCACCTTCAGCGAGTATATGACCTTGACTCCAGAACTTTCCTGGCTTCATTGTGATTTTATCTTCTGGTTGAACGTAGCTGGAACAATTTACGATTTCCATTATAAACTCACTTGTGCGATACAATAGTCATGTGGCATAATAAAAAGCCCCGCAGGGCAGAGGTAAATCCCGGCGGGGCGAAGGGTTTTATGAATACGTAGTATAACATAGGACAGTACGGGGATGCAAGCCGAACAGATTTATGGATATCAACACCCAACTCAATCAATAGAAAGTCAGCCGCAGTCATTTGTAGACGTACAGGCTTATTTAATTGAACGAGGAATTAGTGGACAAGACTTACAAAAAATAGGAGGGCGGATAATACCGTTCGACTACCTCCTTAATATCTACAAGTTTAGACCAGAAAATCAAAACAGGTATACTGTCTGCTGCCCTCATTGGGATTACTCTAATAAGCTTATCGATTGGGTATCCGCCCGAGTTATAGGCGACCTAAAGGGCTTTGCTGCCCAAATGGACACCCGAAAGGGGTGGGGTAAGACGTTCTGTCCCCCCAAAGTGCCGCTTCACGCATGGTTACATCCTGATTGTGACTGGATTAACGAAAAAGAAATAGAGGTAGACATACATGAGTCAGTTATCAAGGCGATGCTTAGTTATAAGCTTACCGGACGACATTCCATTGGACTTAATGGAGTCGCTTGTGGTTACACCAAAAAAGGATTGGTCCAAGAGCTTGCCGCTCTACCTATCGAACGCATTAAAGAAGTCCGCATCATCTTTGACTCTGACGCGGCCACAAACTGGGAAGTCCAGAGAGCTCAAAACGACCTTGCGTCGGCTCTTATTGACAGGGGATTGCGAGTTACAATACATAATGTCCCGGAAGGAACTGACGGAGCTAAACAAGACCTTAACGAATTCTGGAAGGCTGAAGGTGCAGACAATACCCTTGACTGGCTTTTACAAGACGGAATCGAAGCTACGCCTACCGGAAGATTAGCCGAACTGATTAAAATGAATACCGAAGTCGTCCTTGTAAGAGAGACAAGCGAAATATGTGAGCTAGAAACTGGCTTTACGATGAAATCAGGAGATTTCAAGAACGTAAACTATAGACACAGGCGGATAATTGTAGTCAATCAAAAGGGTAATCCAAAGGAAATACGCATACCGGAGGAGTGGTTAGCTTGGAGTGACCGCAGAGTGGTCAAAAGCATGGAATTTGACCCTAGTCGCCCTCCATTCGTGGAGGGCGAATTCGTTAACCTATTCCGTGACGACACAATAGAGGAGTCTGACGGTGACGTTGAGCCACTACTAAAGCTCATAGCTCACCAGATAAATGATGATGGAGTATACGACCAATTTCTTGACACTTTGGCCTGGAACGTTCAACACCCCGGTCGACCTCCAGGCACCTATATCGTGCTTGTGTCTACTAGAGGGAGAACAGGTAAGACGCTTCTCCTCGAAGGAATCTATAAACCTATCTTTGGAAAATGGGGACGGAAAATACGTCGTGACGACCTCACTGCACGTTTTAATCCGTGGACACTTGCGACTTATGTTTTCATGGAAGAAGTCTTTACCGCGTCAAGACGCGATCAAATGGTTAAAGAGTCTAACCTCCTTAAAGACATAGCAACTGCTGAAACGGTGATGTATGAACAAAAGAATAAGGCTCAGTATGAGGTTAGGAAGTGCTTCCTCATGGCATTCACTTCAAATAACATGGATTGCCTCGCCATTGGTGAGTACGACCGTAAAGCCTTTGTCATTGGTTACGGGGAAACCAATCCTGCTCCAGCATCTATGGTTGAGCATGTTGCACGCGAATGGCTTCCCAAGAATGGTCCTGGAGTATTCCTACGTTATTTACGGTCACGTGATCTTACTACATATGACCCACGCGCGGACGCCCCACAAACTAGAGAAAGACAGCTTATGGTGGAGCTTGCACGTGACTCTATTGAACAGTTTGTTATTGACCTTAAAGACGAGTGGGAGGCTATACTAGACACGGACTGCCCTTATGTCACACCGGAGGAGTTGGGGATGTCATATGTAACACGCAGCGGCGAAGAACCATCACGTGGTTTGACGCGTCAAATCGGCCATAAACTGGTCACACATGGAGTACCGAACTATGGCTTGGTGAAAATCGAAAACAAACCAGTAAGGATATACGACATCTCCTGCGGAGATAAGGTCACCACAGACGTTATACGGGACGCCCGCAAAGCCCGCAGGGTTCCTAAGACCAAATTTTAGTGTCGTGCGTTACCCTTATTTCGTAAAACCACTTGGTATCGCCTAGCTGTTCCCACAGCCGCATCAGGTCCCAAATACTGGTTCCCGGCTTTATGGTGTATTCCACATACGTTCCTAGTCGCTTAACACTGCGCCAATCCAGTATGTCGAGGTCAGTACCCCGTACATCCATTTCCAAATGGTAATCACCAAAGTCTTGATGGTGGTCCTTATGCTGTTCCGTTTCCCAGTTTTTACATCTTAACACTACGTTCATATTAGAACCTTTGTATGCTGTCGTCGTCGGTAACGTGTCTAACAATGGCATAACGGTCGCCACTGTTGTCCCACCATAACTTGAATATTAACTTGATTACTGACCACATGGTAGGCAAGACTTCCGCCGCAAAGTGCCAGTCGTCAAGACTATTTGCAGGCCATACATAGACCATCCAATACGCTTTGATTTTCATAACTATGTCCTTTAATTGCTACAGTTAAGTATAGCCCGGACGCACGTCCAGGGCAAGTCCCTGCCCCGCTGTTGCATCCGAGGGCTGGCCGTGGCACACTACATAGTACCTACATAAAAGGATAGTCATGAACCAAAAAACACATTTAGACGCGATTAAAGACCGCGTACAACGCGCAACTAAGGGACTGGACGCGGCCATTAAACTTGCCGACGACCCGTCCAAGCTTGCGGATTTCGAACTGGCAATTTACGACCTGTCGGTTTACCTACACATAGCGGGCGACCTGACTACGGAATTAACCCGCAATCACCACAATGGGGACCCCCTTCCCAACATCGAACCGCTTAAGCAAGTCGCCTAAGCGGATTGGTGTAGTAAGAAAGCCGGGGCGTTCGCCCCGGCTTTTTTGTGCGTCTTACTTTTACTTCTGGACTATGTGGTGTCCACGTAGCATGTACCCCAGGAAGTCGTTATGCTGTGGTCGCAATTCCTGGTTTTCGTCACCTACCACGGCTTCACCCAACGCGTCCCGTAGGGATTTAGCTATGACTCCACCCTTAGCTTCAAGCAGTGGCTTGATTTTTGCCCATGTAATCACGTTGTGGGCGGCTTTGGGATTATAGGGCTTATCGCCCAATTTGTACTTTGGTTCTTTAGACATAATATTTCCTTTTAACTTAGAAACCCCGTTAGGGGACGATGGGCTTGCCCCACCGTAGATACAGTATGGCATGTGTCCACGGTAGATGCAAGTTACTTACGGCGATTCCCACTGTGGGCTGGTCGTAGGTCTTCGCACAAGGTATGCTTACGACTTCCTGCCATGCTAAAGGCAATGCAGATGTTCTTAGCTAAGTCGTTAAACACAACTTCCTTTTGCCAGTGGTACGTCCGCAGGCGGTGAAATATGATTTGTGCCTTACGACGGTCTGTGTACTTGTGACGTACATCAGTCCCATTTACTTCATCCAATATTTGTATTTCGTACATGGTAGTTCCTTTTTATACACACCTAACTGTAACATTGGTCGTTGTCCGATGCAAACAAATAAGATTAGGAGACAAGCCAGGATGTGTGGTATAATAAGGTATAGCAAGGAGAATCATAGTGTTATTAAAGGTTAGACGCAAGGCAGTAGTTGGTGACCTTATGCGTAATTCGGGCAACGGCCAGCACGTCATACAAGTGGCGGAAGTCTTAAATGGCGGTTACATCCTACGATGTAACTCCTACGGCAACGTGCGATTTAATGTGTGGTCTTACGCAAAGCGTAAGCGGACGACATGGTTAAGCCGCCAGTCGGGTGACGGCCACGCCGCGTATTTTTCGGCCGGTACGAATACGTACTGGCTTTATGACGTAGTAATAAAGGTGGATTCATGAACACATATACAATCGAGTACTACCCACAGGGCAACGACGCTGAACTCGACGTCGGCTGGTACTGGCGCGAAAATCCCAGTGGTATGGAACCCAACATGGGCGACGAAGGACCATTTGCCACCATTAAGGAATGTGCCGCCAATCTAGCAGACTGGCACGAAGCGGGGCGGCAAATGCACCTTGACACTGCTGCTGCGGAAGATTACTTTAAGAAATATGGTGTCCTAAAGCTGGTTAAATAGCCCGTCAGGTAACAAAGTATTAGTTGACTAAGGGCAGATGTTGGCTTGCGGCAAGCCATTAGTCGAACATCAGGTAACAAAGTAGGGCTGATTCAGTCTGATGGTAACATGCAGAACCGTACTTTGTTACCTTGGATGTTACCTAGCTCAGACCACTGGTAGCCCCATTCTGAGCAAAAGGTAACAAGGTAACAAAGTTTTTCCTATTTATTAAATAGGTGTAAATATATATATTTCCTACGTAAAGCAATTTTACCCCCCATAAGAACGTTACCTTGTTACCAGGAAATCAGATGACCCCTAGTCAGAGGTCTGAGTCGGAAGTCTGATACGCTCTGAATCAGAGCGTACCACAAGCACAGGTAACTGTCGGATGCAAGTCTAACCAGTCAGAAGTCTGACGTCTGAGTCTGAACCTAACCAAGCTAAGTCAGACATCCGACGACGGGCGGGTGTATGTTGCGTTGCAACATAAGGGGGTTGCTATTGTAACAGTTATGCTTTAAAGTGGGCAATGTAGCGTGTTGCTACATGTAGCTTAAAAGGTAATTGTTATGGCACAACCCCAAGCAGTACAAAAGGCACCGCTTTATATTGTTAATGTAAAGCGGCCATATAACCCTGCTAAAAACACGGCGCAAGGTAACGCCGCAACGTGGGCTATAGTAACAAAGGCATTACAGGCAAGCCCCAAGGGCTTAACGGCGGCGCAAATAACCGCGCTGCTTAAACCCCGTAACCATACTACTTTTACGGGGTATGCAATACGGCGCAAGTGGCTGTGCAAAGCGTAAGCATAAAACGCGGTACAATGCAAGCCCCGCAACGCGGGGCTTGTTTTTGCGTTGCGTTAGCTGCACTGCAAAAAACAAGTACCCCCCTGACGTTTTAAATTCACAAACACAAAAACAATCACTCCACCCCTATAGCCACGGTGCGTCGAAAAACATGCTGCAGAGCGGCATGACTCACGCTTGCATGAACATACTTCGTGTGGTACACTGCGCACATGGATGAGTTTAATTTCGATCTCGTAGTTCCTGAGGAATTGAAAGAGATGGGCGACGTGTTGAACAAAGTTCAACACATCCCACGCGAGATAAACCGTAAGATGGTAGCGGCTGCGTTCCACGACGCATTTGAGCTTATCGGCGGGACACCCCGTCTAGCTCACTGGGCTCACACTAATGAAGGCGAGTTTTACAAGCTTTACTCTAAGCTTATGCCGACTGCCGCGAGCCAGGACTTCAACCTGGGAAATACGAAACAAAAAATCATACATTCAATACCACGTACCGTCCTAGATGGTGAAGTTTTAGAAGCTGAGTTTGAGGAGCACGATGCATAAGGACGGTGAAAGGGTAGGGAAACTTGGCTCCTTTTTAAACGCAGTTAATCAGTTTTCGGGACCTTTTCTCTTAGTGCTAGGCGTGTCACTCTTCGGTGCATGGAACCAGATGCAGCAGTATATGTATGACGATAATGCTGCCGACGCAGTATTAGAGCAGCGCGTCGCAAGTATTGAAGAGGAGCTATACGTTCCTGTGGAAATATATCAAGGTGAAGTGGTGAACATACATCGCCGTATATCGTCTGTTGAAGTAGCTAGTAAGGAGGGGGATATAAAGCTAGGCAAACGCCTTGACGATATGGGACGGCGACAGTCAACAGCGGAGAGGATAGAACGAGAGCATCACCAATGAGTATTGTCAAGATTGGTGCTGCGGCGGCGGGTGTGACCGCCATTGTGATTGCAATCACAATGTTCTTCCCCGGCTTTTCCGTGGAAATAGCGACAGTAAATTTCGTCATTGCGGAGGACACTAAGGTTGAAACCGAAATTAGAGAATTCTTTACTGGAAAACTTAATGTCATCGAGACATTCTCTAGGCAAAATTTCGCCGATGGCAAGTCAATCGTTATCGGGGACCTACTCGTTTCGAAATGCGAGGGTAGAATCACTCTCAAAGGCTTGGACATATTACGAGACGCATTCTCGGCTTTCGCGATGGCGAAGAACCGTAAGCATAGCTTCGACGGCCAGCCAGACTCCCTCGTCTGCCCCATTGTCCTCAATGAATAAATTTGGTACAAAATCGCAGAACGTACTATCTACGATAGACGTACGTCTTGGTAGAGCTGCGCAATGCGTACTCAAAATCAGAGATTTTGCTGTACTCTCTGGAGCTCGGTATGCAGAAGAACAAAACGAACTGTTCGTCGAGGGCGTTTCTAAGAAACGCTGGCCTGATTCTAAGCATAATCGCGACGCTGACGGTATTATACTCCAGCGAGGGAGTGGCCGCCGCGCCGGTGCGATAGATATAGCCCCGTGGAACACGGAGCAGCGCGTTCAAATTCCGTGGGAAGATCATAAAGCATTTATCCACTTAGCGGGAGCATTTGAGATGGCCTGTGCGGACGAGGGCATCGCTGTGCGATGGGGCGGGAATTGGGATATGGACGAAATTATTATGGACGACCAAACATTTCAGGATTTGGGACACTTCGAAATTGTAGGTGAAATACAATGAGACCAAGAATAGCGATACCTAAGAACCCGCTGAATCCCCCGGCGGTAGTGACGCTAGCGGATAAAGAGGATTCGAAGGAGGTAGCGAAGGAAGTCCGGGTAGAAAGGACAGCGGTCCGGCAAGTGAGGGCAGCAGCCCTGAATAGGAAGAAACATCCACGCAGAGGTAGACCCTGATGTTTAGTTTATTGAAAGGAATATTTGGTAAAGGCGATAATGGTGAGAAACTTCTTGATGCCGGGATTAAAGGTATAGATGCTTTATTTTTTACTAGCGAAGAGAAGTCCCAAGCTAGTCAGAAGCTTCTTACCACTTTTATTGACTTCCAGAAGGCTACCCAATCGCAGAATATTGCTAGGCGATACTTAGCCTTCGGCGTTACCTTTATATGGCTGATTTTAGTCATCGCCATAGCGTCTTTCGCTGTAATAGCCTCCTTTGCTGGAAGCGAAGGCGCGACCGCAGCGAAAGACGCCCTTATGACGCTTATGGGGAACTATGTGTTCTACCCATTTTCAGGAATCATGGCTTTTTACTTCTTAACTCACGCATTACGAGCCAAGAATGGCTGACATAGTATTTCATTATGACCCAAGAACGCAATTTATCCCGTTTCATCAAAGGCACCACAGATTTGCTTGTGGAGTGGCGCACCGCCGCGCAGGAAAGACTGTCGCGTGCGTTAACGAACTCTTGGAAAGAGCTTCTTACACTGAGAAGAAAAACCCTAGATATGGCTATATCGCACCCTACTATCGTCAAGCTAAGGAAATCGCTTGGCAATATGTCAAAGAATATGGCGAACAAGCTATCGTCCAAGCTAAAGAGTCTGAGCTCTCTGTTCGACTTTTCAATGGAGCTAAAATTACCCTCTATGGTGCGGACAATCCAGATGCTTTGCGTGGTATTTATCTTGACGGTGTTGTGCTTGATGAGTTTGGCGATTGTAGGCCGAGCCTTTGGGGTCAAGTGGTTTTGCCTACCCTCGCAGACCGAGACGGTTGGGCAGTCTTTATCGGCACCCCCAAAGGACGAAATCACTTCTATAAGATTTATCAGCGGAGTTTAGTTGAAGATAATTGGTTTAACTTCACGCTAAAAGCGTCGGAGACTGGGATACTAAGTGACGAAGTGCTTGCAGAGCTTCGGTCACAAATGACAGAAGAGGAATATGACCAAGAATTTGAATGTAGCTTTGACGCAGCGGTACTTGGGACGTACTATGCCGCAACTATCAACCTTCTTGAGTCAACGGGTCAAATCTCTGCGACTACGCTATATGATGACCAATTTAAGGTCCACGCGGCTTGTGATCTCGGCTTTACCGATTCCACTGCGTTCTGGTTTTGGCAGGAGCGGCCAGACGGAATTGCTATCATCGATTATTACGAGAATCACAGCCAACCACTTGACCATTATTTCAACCATCTATCCTTTACAGGGTACAAATTCGAAAAGATTTGGCTACCTCACGATGCCAAGGCAAAAACTCTTCAAACAGGACGCAGCACAGTTGAGCAGTTTAGAGATGCCGGCTTCCCAATTGATATCACGCCCAACCTCAAAGTACAGCATGGAATTGATGCAGCAAGACTTGTACTCAACTCATGCTGGTTTGATTCAACCAAGTGCTCTGATGGTATAGAGACACTTAGAGCATATCGTCGCCAGTATGATCCGGACACTAAAGCGTTTAGTGATAAGCCATTACATGATTGGAGTTCTCATGGAGCTGATGCTTTTAGATACCTTGCATTAGTAGCCAAGGAGCGTATAATACGGGCTGACCCGAATAGAATAAATATACCGACTACAATGGGTCCGGAAGCAAACTGGAAGCTGGAAGACCTCTTTAAGGAACGAGAACGTAGGATAAATTATGGCTCACGAAGAATCTGAGGACGTCACCGAACGGGAAACTCCAGCCGACCGGTGGTCAAGGGAGATCGAAGCTGCTCAGAAAATGGTGCGAAGGTTCCATAAGCAGGGGGATCAAGTTAACGATCGTTACTTGGATAATCGTAAAACGCAGGGGGAGACTGATGGCGACTACGAAGTAGCCAAGCTAAATCTCTTCCACGCTAATATCACTATAGTAAGCTCCATGCTGTTCGGCAAACTGCCGAAAGTAGACGTTACCCGAAAACATGCCGACTCAGATGACGACCAAGCCCGCGTCGCCAGCCTTATGCTCGGCCGTATGCTGAATAACTCCATTGAGGACCCTGGAGAAAATATCCCCGATGTTTTACGTCAAGCACTTCAAGATCGGTTAATACCAGGACTCGGCACTGCTCGGGTTCGATATGAGTATGAAGCTGAAATGATGGAAGTGGAGGGCGAAGACGGGGAAGTAACTGAGGTTGAGGGGCAACTTCTGTGGGAAAATGCCTCCATAGATTATATTCACTGGCGGGATTACCTGTGGTCATGGACTCGCACATGGGGGGAACGTCGGTGGGAAGCCTTTAAGAGCTATATGGATAAGGAGGCTATGGAGGCTAGGTTCGGTGAGGACGCAGCTAATCAAGCGGAGTATAGCAAGCGAAAGGTTTACTCTGAGGAATCATATGAAAGCACAGATTCTGATTTTACCTCGCTTACAGAAGAAGCTGAAGTTTGGGAAATTTGGCACGAAGGTGATAATAAGGTCTATTGGTGGACAAAGGGCTGTGACCAGCTATTGGATGAAAAGGATGACCCCCTAGAGTTACATGGGTTCTATCCTACTCCTACGCCAATGGTTGCAAATGTGACGACCAGTTTGTTCATGCCGAAACCAGATTTTTGTATGGCGCAAGACTTATATAATGAAATTGACCGGCTTGAGACGCGCATAGCGAACATCACGCGGGCTATTAAGGTCGTAGGTGTATATGACAAGCAATGTGGCGAACTCCAACGTATTCTTAAGGAGGGGCTGGAGAATGAGCTCATACCTGTAGATAGTTGGGCAGTTCTGGCTGAGAAGGGTGGGTTGAAGGGAGTAATGGATTGGTATCCTGTTGGTGAGGTAGCAGGTGTTCTTAACCAGCTCCGCGAGTTACGTGATGAAAACATTGCGCTGCTCCACCAGATTACAGGCCTCGCTGATATCATGCGGGGGTCTAGCGACCAGTACACGGCTGCTGCGAGTGACAAGCTGAAGGCTAAGTTCGGTAGTATCCGTATCCAGGCACTTCAGGATGAGTTCGCCAATTTCGCCACTGGTTTGATGCTGCTAAAGGCCGAGGTTATATCTAAGCACTTCCAACCTGAGACTATAGCCAAACAGTCTAATATACAGTATACGAATGATGCGGAGATGGCAGAGCCGGCCATCCAGCTTATTAAGTCCTCCGATTTTGGGCTATGGCGAGTTGAAGTTAAAGCTGAGTCGGTGGCTATGGTTGACTATGCTCAGCTACGCAGTGAGCGGACAGAGTACCTCACCGCCCTGAGTACGTTCCTCCAAGCCGGGTCAGGCTTAGTCAAGGAAGCCCCCGAAGCAGGACCTGTCCTCGTACAGTTACTGAAATGGGGACTTGCTGGATTCAAGGGTAGCCAGGAAATTGAGGGCGTGATAGATAAAGCCCTTGACGAAATGTTTAAAGCCCCGCCGAAGCAGGAGCCAGAAGACCCGAAAATTGCAGCAGAGAAGGCGAAATCTGAGGCTAACATGCAGGCCGAGCAGCAGAAGCACCAGAATAAGATGGAGGCTGAGCAGGCGAAGCATCAAAGTAAGATGGAAGAGCTGCAAACTAAGTTCGGCGGAGATATGGAGAAAATGCTGGCTGACTTTGAACAGGATATGAAGAAGATATTTGTTACAGGTGAGCTAAATGTGCTGGAAGAAACTGTTCAGGCAGATGAGGGAATACGGCAGTCGCAGGCTGAGGGCATGATAGATACTATTGTAGACGAGGCTAAGGGTTCAGTAGCCACTTATGTTGAAGAAGTTAAGGCTGATTTGGCAAGGAAGAAGGAAAGAGATGCGGACTAGGTGGATACAGAGTAAGGTCGATTTTAAGCTCAGGTCTTCTGAAGAGCACGCTGTTCATATGGACGAGGTAGCTCCTAACAAGGCTCCAAGAGTCTTGAATGATATTGAGCCGTTTGTTTCAAGCGTGAGTGGTAAGGTCGTCGGTTCACGTAGCGCACTTCGTCGGCATAATCACCGTCATAATGTGGTCAGTTTTGAGGACTGGGGTAATCAGGGGGATATTAACCGTAAAGAACATGAAAAGGTATTCTTGGCTGGTAAAGATGGCCGCGTAGAGGATATAAGAAAAGCTATACATGATAATGGTGGAGATTACTAATGCCAGAAGAAGAAGAAGTAACCCGCGCAGACGAGTTATCAGCAGCCTTTGATGAAATCGAAGGTACAGAGGATAATAATGAACCAGCACCAAAAGAGCCTAAGGAGCCTTCAGGATCAGAAGAACTTGAAGGTGACGTTGGCGATCCGCCAGTGGAAGATAAGCTCTCGGCAGATGAAGGGGATGAAACCCCCCCGGAGGAACCGACTGGAGAGGATGTTAAGGACGAGGAAGGAGGCGAAAAGAAAGGGGAGAAGGACGACGAAGGTCGTGCGCCTGTTTCCTGGAAACCTAATGCCAGAGAAGCATGGGGAAAAATCCCTGCTGAAGCTAAAGCTGAAATTGAACGTAGAGAGACTGAGATAACTCAGGCTCTTCAGGTAACATCTGGAGCTCGTCACTTCACAGACACGTTTAGCCGGATGGTTCAGCCTTACATGCCGTTCATTGCTGCCGAGGGTAGTAACCCGATGGCGGCAGCTAGTTTTCTTTTCCAAACGGCTGCTGGTCTTAAGGTAGGTTCTCCTCAGCAAAAAGCTGGTATCATGCTTGAGTTGATACGAGACTACGGCGTTGATGTAAACATGCTTGACCGTATGCTCACTGGTGAGGACGCTGGTGAAGCACAACCCCAAGATATTCAGGCTATGGTGGACGAGCGTATACGCATGGCTCAGGGTGTCGGTGGGGCGCAGGAGCAGGCACCTCAGGAAGATCAACAAAACGTCTACGCAGCTAACCAGAAGATTGAAACGTTCATGGCTGACCCTAAGAACGAATTTTTTCATGATGTTAAAGAAGCAATGTCTGCATTGCTTGTTGATGCGGCTGACCGAGGTCAACTTATGGATATTCAACAGGCGTATGATGCTGCACTTAGTATCCGCCCAGATATACAGAAGGTTATAGCGGCTAGGACTCCAACTAACGGGGCTGACGATGCAGCTTCTCGGCGTAAGCGAGCAGCGGCCAGCATAAAGCCCGGAGGTTCTTCGGGGGAGGTTGATTCCGCCAAAGCTGGAAGTTCAGTGTCTGATGATATAAGCAGAGCGTGGGCTGCTGCTGAAGAACGTTAATAAGGGTTGCGCTTCTTATATTCATGTGTTATAGTAAATGGGACTTCAAAAGAGCTAGGACTCCCACGGTCTAACCGAGAGTTCCCCAAGTTCGGAGAGAGCAAGGCGATAACGCCCCATGCTGAGGCACTTCTTTCCACCCTTAACTTGAGGAACATCAATGGCCTTCCCAAACATTAGCGATATCCTCGCTACTACGATTGAAAATCGTAGCAAGAAGGTTGCTGATAATGTCACAAACAACAATGCCGTTCTGAAGAAACTGTCCATGAATGGGAACATGAAAACGTTCTCTGGTGGTAACAAAATCCTTCAGGAACTCAGCTTTGCTGAGAACCAGAACTTCGGTTGGTATAGCGGGTACGACGTCCTACCCGTTGGCGTAAGTGATGTTATTTCTGCAGCCGAATATGACATCAAGCAGTGTGCGGCTCCGGTCGTCATGTCTGGTCTGGAAATGCTCCAGAACGCTGGCAAGGAAAAGATGATTGACCTGATGGACAGTCGTCTCTCAATTGCCGAAAAGACAATGGCGAACAACATGTCGCTCGGCCTATACTCTGATGGAACCGGGTTTAGTGGTAAGCAGATAGATGGTTTAGATGCTGCCATTATTGGAACCGGGACTTATGGAGGTATCGCTCGAGGTACATGGGCATTCTGGGTTCCGTATGTGAATACGACTACGGCGACCAGTGGCAACATCCAAACGCTGTTCAACACTATGTGGTCTAATCTGGTTCGTGGCAACGACCGCCCTGACCTTATCATGGTGGATAACTTGCTGTGGATTCTGTATGTTGAGAGTCTGCAGCAGCACCAACGATTCATGTCACCTGAAGTGGGCAAGCTTGGCTTCCCTACCCTTAAGTACATGGACGCCGATGTGTGTCTCGACGGTGGTATCGGAGGTCAATGTCCAGCCAGCACCAGTTTCTGGTTGAATACTGACTATCTCCACTACCGTCCACATGCGAAACGGAATATGGTTCCGCTCTCGCCCAATCGTCGGTACGCAACGAACCAAGACGCTGAGGTACAGATTCTGGCTTGGGCTGGAAACCTGACCGTAAGCGGTTCGAAGTTCCAGGGTCGTCTGAACGGAGCCTGATTCTCCCCACCAGACGAGTTGAGCGGGGGTGTTCCCCCGCTCTTTTTTAAGGAGTTTAGTAAGATGGCAAATGTAGCAACGACAAGTGGATTACTCGGGGCTCTAAACCTCGATAGTCGTATCTTGATTGAAGATGGAGAGTCGGTATCTGCGGAAGGGCAAGCGGCTGAGTTCGAAGCGAACACAACTGTCATTGGTAATGATGGCTTCACTTATCGTTATGTTCAGGCTGGTGGTGCGATTGCTGCATCGCAGACTGATATTACTGTTTCGGCAGCAGGTCAGGCAACTGATGGCTCGGGAGCTTATATTAGTTCGGCAGTTGCATTCGTGGACAACGAATTTGGTTGGGTCAAGAGTGTTACCCAAGTAGCCGACGCAGCAGCGTAAGATAGATTGAAGGGGGGTTCTCCCCCTTCAATTACTAATGTCTATCTTACATGGTCTTAGAGTTAACGACGACGCCCGCATACAAGCTGAGGTAGTTGCCGGTAGTGTCCTCCCTGCGGGGGCATCGATTATTCATGGACAAGCCGTCAAAGCTGACGGCACGTTATTGGTCACAGGCGATATTGGAAATGCCCAGATGATCAATGGTAGACTCACTTCTCCTGCCGGAATTAACATAATTGCTAATGAAGCCCCTGCTTATATGAGGAATGGGGAGGGGATTACTGCGGATGGTCGGCTCTGTACAGTAGACTTCGCAGGGGTTGGGGGAGGGATTCTTAATGGCTTCCTTACAGATTCTAATGGCGCACTCGTTATGGACGGGGCTACGCTGTATGAGCAGAATTTTATTTACTCAGATATTGACCAGTGGTTGATATCTCCCGTTACCGCAGTTCCTAACATGCCGACCGGACATATAAGTTTTTGGTATCAGTTTAAGGAGGCCGCAGCAGCGACAACCTATTTGTTTGTCACCGCGCAGTCACTAACTGCGGGGGGTGTGAACAATTATATACGTCGAGTCACTACAAGTGGTGGCACGATACAAATGTCTTTGGATAACGTTGATTTGTCTGTTATGATGTCTGTTAACATTGTGCAGACAGATTTGGATAAGCATCATGTCATAATAAGTTGGGATGGACCTAATACTCTAAGCAATTATATGATAGACGGAGTGTCGCAAACTTTAAGCGTTGACGATGTAAAAGCCCCCGGCATGGACGCTGGTAACTATCTTGCATTGATGGGACGGACGTATCCAGGAAATAATGTTCAGAGTGTAGATGGTTGGATGGGGGACTTTGTAATCGCTGCTGGATTTATACCGACAAGTGACATTAGTAAGTTCCGTTCTTCATCAGGTGACCCGGTAGATTTAGGCAGTCCAGGTTCGGCGTACAAACCAACGGGAGTTCAACCTATTATCTATCAAGGTGGGGACCTTATAGCGTTAGATTGGCGCGATGGCATTCATTATGGAAGTAGCTTTGCATTATGGAATGTTGAGGGTAGTGCGTTCGTTAACCAGAATGCAAGGCTTCGTCTTAACCCAATAATTGAAACTTTGTTTGAAGGTGATGTTGCTGATTCGAATTTAACTATTACCGCTGGGACGAACGGCGTTGATGCTGTGAATAATACACAAGTCCCTAACATATATGGACATGCGCTTCAAGTCGGTGCAGTAAGTGATGGTCCTGATGGAGTACTTACTCTTGCCTATGGAAGTAATGTCGCCCTGACGAATACAGACCAACCAATTAGATTGAACCTTATGTTTCCATCAGCAGGTGGTGGGACTGCGGTAGGGTACGATATTCGGTTTACTCATGATGGTGTCGGGTATACTACGTGGCAATATAGATTAAACACTATGGCGGAGATAGGCGGGTCAGAGATTGTAATATTACCTGAGCTTGCTGATGAAATTGCCGATCTTGAATTTTATACGCATCCAGAAACTATTATTACAGAGTCCGGTGGGGGTTGGGACAGAACAGCCGGTATAAAAGAAATACAAATTACACCGATAGCTATGGGCGCCTACCGTGTTCCAGCCGAACCTAATGATTATAAGATAGCTATTATTAATAGCATTGTTCAAGGTGGTGGTGTGTCTCCCAGTCTTAAGATATGGAATGATGACGCTAACCACTCGATTATGCGAATTGAAGACCCGGCAAGGTCTGAGACATTCTTTGAAGCAATAGAGCGGCTTGAACTTCGTATTATTTCTGCTTGGATAGCTGATGGAATTGGTTCAGGTCAAAGAATTTCATTTGCAGAAATGGATGAGCAGTTCGATTCTCCTTACTGTGAGGTTATCCTTCATGATGGACCTGCGTTGAATAGTCATGATAGCACAGCCGAGGCTGAGCAAACTCTCATTGATAATAAGGCTCTCTTAGTTGCTATAGACCCAAATTATGCCTTAAACTTAGACCACTATGTTTATCCCAATAACGCTTGGAAGAATGGCAACCCCTCTGACCGGGATAATTACGCTAGACAGGCTTTAATCAATCAAGGCTTTAAGTCTGCTCGCGGTATTACAGGGACGTGGGACACAGCTACCGTATATCCACCATCAGGTACTGTGGGCAAGGAGTTTCTTTCTGTATCTGGCATGTCATGGGGCGGGACTACTTACGCATTTGACGAAACAAAGATGATTGATCGTGCGATAAAGATAACGGCTATGCACGGATTCCAAAGTATCGGTTTAGTTACGCATGTCTTTAGTACTGGAGCATCTAGTGGTACAAACTGGAATATAGTAGACGCTATAGATTGGTTGGAGGCTGTTGCAGTAGAGGTAGATTTAGGAAATATAGAAAGTATAACATCAGATAGATACTATAAAGAACTACTCCGTATAGGCGTCAAATCACAGCAAACATTAAGGGTGCTCACCGAACCTGATACTTATGATGGTAATACTTACGTCTATGTAGGCGGAGTTGTTACGGAGCTTAACGTCCTTGTGGGCGGCGTTAAGACTGGATTAACCACTATTAATTAGAGATATACTCATGGTTGACACGACATTTCCAACTGATACAGACCCGCTTACTGCTGATACTCTTGAATCAGGCGACTTGCTTCCTGTTGCCGACGTTTCAGAGAGTGGGGGTGACTTAAAAGAGATACGAGCGGATCATTTAGGCACATGGGCGAAGCGGAATACACCTAGGGAAAATGTATTTTTAAATGGTGACTATACCTTAGAAATTGGCGACGCTAACAAAAATCTGGATATAGCGGCTGCCTCAGAGGTTCTTATCACTGTCCCTACAAATGCGGCTGTTCCATACCCTGATGGCACTGAATTTATTATAAATCAATTGGGAGCGGGCGGAGTTAGACTGGTAGGTGCGTCAGGCGTGGTACTAAACACACCAGATAATTTACTACTCGATACTCAATACTCGATGGGGGTTCTCAGGTATGTAGGTATAATTACTGACGCATGGCAGTTTGTGCGCTTCTGGCTGACAACAGAGGCGACCCCGCCACCAGTCGCAGGTGACCCAGATGTGAACACGCCCAAGGGTCACGTTATCGGTATTGAAATGCGCAGCCCTAGTAAAACAAATGCCGACAGGGATGCTGAACAATTAGACGCAATGACTTCATTAACCGACCTTGCTATGGTTTCTAGACGCTGGTTCTGGTCTGACATTGATACAGGTTCATCGGGGTCAGCAGTCTACGATTGGACGGATGTTAAATTTGCTTGTCAGTTAGCTTCTGACAATGGTCAACGGTTATTAGTATTTCCAATGTGGCGCAGTTTTAATTCTATTGAACCGACACCCCCTTGGCTGGTGACATTAGGGTTTCAGTCCGGGTCGAGCGGTGAATGGGATGCTAATATGTGGGAGCTAACTTGTTCTGACGCATTTGAGGCTATGATTGTTGATTTGGCGACTGAATTAAACGGCTACCCTGGATTCGCTGGGGTTGTTATGTCTGAAACCTCACAAAAGCCAACGCTCACCACCCCTGAATGCGATCAATGGATTGTAAATCTGGTTAGCATTTACGAAACTATCTGTATACAAATGCCAGATTATAATCACTTCATGTTTATGAATTTTCTTTCTGACGGCAGCACAAGAACAGGAGAATTTTTTGACATCATAACTGATGTGAGGGCTACGCTTGGAGCGTTATCACCCCCGCAAAACAATATGATTTTATCCGGTCCTGATTTATTTCCATATGCTAAGTCCCTTTCAGAAGCGCCGACTGGGACTTATGAAACTGATAGAATCTACAATGTATTTCAGAGAATACATGCAGCATTCCCTGATCAACGTTTATCCCATTCAATGCAATTTGATTCATATAGAATTGACCCCGGTAATGAAAGTAAGGCGTGGAAGTTTTGTTGGCCGATACCGACAGGTACATTAACACATCCCGGCATATGGCCTATGCGCGATTTGTTTAAGTTTGCTCGTGAGGAAATTGGCGTTGAATGGATGCTATGGAATTGGGCACAATTTGGGACACAGAAAACTATACCCGATGCACAATTAGTATTCACTGAGTTTCCTACATGGGAGAGAGCCGTCAATCTTATTGATCCCGCTATTGAGAAATTGCTTAATGATTCATTCTGGACGTTATCCCCGGCTGGAGATTCTCTTGCCGAAGATACATCAAATAAGGATTCAGAATATAATGTCCGTGCTGGAATTTCATCGTATACGTGGACGGAAGATAGCAATACAGCAGTTCGCAAACTGGAATGCACTATTCCACTTGAAGACCTTGAGGAAGATAAACTATACACAATGCAGACTATGGTTTATGACATGGGCATTGAGGCAGATAGGAATTTCCGTTTAGAGGCTAGACTTTGCGATGGTACAACAGTACTCGGTTCAACGTGGGTCGCTGATGATGATACGTGGACAAGCAAGACTATGGATGATCAGCGGTCACAACCAGCTTACGCATCAGGACAAGGATTTCTTCAGTATTACAGGTTGCAAGTTGACTTTACCCCTAGATTTAATGTGGATGTATCTGATCTTATTCTCAGGTTCAAGCTAATGGACGGGACAACAAGTTCATTCGCTGGTGGTAACGCTGCCACGTACAAGATCGGCCGGTGCAAGAT